>Ga0209482_1000443_pt1 | contig 35341 bp, 35 predicted proteins | sample CoawatmetaG10DNA_FD_187512 | JGI IMG/M metagenome (GOLD analysis project Ga0209482, IMG submission 187512) | Marine microbial communities from the West Antarctic Peninsula - Coastal water metaG104-DNA (SPAdes) (version 2) | ecosystem: Environmental > Aquatic > Marine > Coastal ...
ACTCCGTTTAAAGAAAGTGCAGCGGTCTCAATATTTGATTTACACATTTTACAATTTCCTTTTACTCCAAAAGAAGTTTCTGTCCCCATCAGCTCAACGATTTTCTCTGGTTCAGTCATAGATTTTTCACTCACTTTATCATAGTCAGTATTACTAAATGTATCTAAATTTGATAAAAACACCCCTATACCTAATCCAACAAATAAAGATATTACAATTGTTAATTTATTTTTCATGATTTTATATTTAATGAATTGATTCAGTTTTATATTGACAACAATCTGGAAGATTATTATAAGTATCCTCAGATGCGTTATATAAGTCAGTGCTATGACCTAATAAAGCAATTTGTTTATGAATATTATCAAGTTTTATTTTTTTTGAATTATAGATTATTGATACTTTATTTGAAACAATATTCCAATTAACATATTTAACTCCTTTTAATTTTAAAGCACCTTTTTCTATTCTGTCCTTACACATTTCACAAACACCAGAAACATTAAAAGAAGTTTTCGCAGACTTAGATGTGATTTCTTGACCAAATGAATGATTGGCTACTAAGAAAAATAAAATTATTATATACTTCATACTTTTAATTAAAGTTACAATTTAAATCTTAGCCCTAGATAAAACATAGAACCACTTATTGGTGCATAAATAATAGAACTATCAAAATCAATTCCAAAAGGATCTTTAGCTCCTAGTATTGGATTTTTCTGAGTATAATTTCCAATATTTTCTCCTCCAATATAAGCTTCAAGTTTGTTTGAAAACACGCGAGTTAATTGTGAGTTAAATAAATTATAAGACTTGGAGTATCCGTTCATAGATGACAAAGAAGAATGAAAAGGCAGCCTTTGCTCTCCTATCCAATTATATGTAAAATCATATTTCCACCTTGATCCATTCTCTTTTAGATTTGAAGAAAAATCAAGATTTAAAAAAAATCTATTTTTTGGGGTTAAAGGATTTTGCTTAAATCCAGAACTAAATTGTCTTTTAACATCATAGTTCTTATAAGCAGATTTAAAATTAATGTTTGTTGAAATTTCATAATCTAACTCTATTTGAAAGCTTCTTGCAAAACTTTTCCCATTAAGATTATAAAAATGAACCTCTCCTTGTTTTTCTATATCAACAACAACTTGATTTTCAAAATCAGTTACGTAATAATCAATTGTAATATCACCTTCTTTATTGTTTAAAGAAAAACCTTGCCTAAAGCTAATACCATAATTAAAAGCTTTTTCAGGGTTTAGACCATAAAACTTTCCGCTATTTTTATTAATAGTAATTTTACGTCCAGTAGAGAAAATATTTTGATTTTCTGAAAAAATATTTGAAGCTTTCCTTCCAAAACCTGCAGAAAACCTTAAAACAGACTTTTCCAGTAACATATACCTTAAATGTAGTCTAGGAGTTATAAAAGATCCTAAGTTATTATGAAAATCATATCTTATTCCAGCAACTAAACTTAGTTTGTCTAAATTATCATAACTGTATTCAAAAAAACCTCCAAAAGATCTATCATTTCTTAGGAATAGATTATTCTGAGTATCAACAAGCTCTTCAAATTTATCAAATGAATAATTTAAACCAACCTTAAATTTATTCATAGTATTGGTTATAATTGAGTTATATAATAGACTAGAATAAAAGCTGTCTTGGTTAATATTATAATTTCTATTTCCAAAAAAAGAAGTTTGATCATGGTTACTGTATGCCATTTGAAATCCAATAGTTTGATAAGGTATATTTGGATTAACATAACCAAGTTTAAAATTAGAATCAAATCTATTTGTATTAATTTCACTATTCCAAATGGCAGGAATAGATTCTGAAGAATTCAACATAGTGTCTTTATATTGTCCCATTCTTTTATCATCCTTCATTAGTCTCAATCCCAAAAAACTTACAAGTCCTTTTTCTGGATTAATATACTGCCACCTGTTAAATAGATTATAGCCTAAAGACTTAGGGCTATCCAAAAAACCATCATAATTTTCATCATGAGATTTTGAATTATCATTTGCATGTAAGAAAAAACCCGTACTTAATTTTTGGCTAATTTTTTTATTAAAATGAATGTTAATTTCATTTCTTCCCATATTTGAGGAAAATAAATTTACAAAAACAAGACTGTCCGTAAGAGGTTTCTTTAATTCTACATTAATTTGGCCTGAGATGCTTTCAAAACCATTCACAACACTACCTGTCCCTTTAGTAATCTGCATGCTTTCAACCCATGTTCCAGGAATAAAAGACAAACCAAAAACTTGTGATGCTCCACGGACCATTGGAATATTTTCCTCTGTAATTAAAATATAAGGACTTTCTAAGCCAAGCATTTTTACCTGTTTAACTCCAGTGATTGCATCAGAAAAACTGACATCAATAGACGGGTTAGTCTCAAAACTTTCAGAAATATTACAACATGCTGCTTTTAATAATTCATCACTACTAACGTTAACTATATTTTGAGTTTTAAAGTATGATTTTTGAATAGTTTTTTTTCTTTTATTAACCACTACTTCATCTAATTGGTTATCATCATTAACCATTAAATGATTGTATAATTTAATACTTGAAATCTCAACTAAGTCTTTTTTAAATCCAATAAATTTAAATATTAGTTTATTTGAAGTAGTTGAAGATGGCAATGAGTAATCTCCATTACTATTAGTTGTAGCTCCAAACGAAAGATCTTCCCAATATACAGAAACACCCTCAAGAGGAGACTCAATATTTAATTCATTTATGTAAGTAACATTTCCTGAAATTAATTCTTGAGAAAAAATATTGAATGTAAAAAAGGATAAGAATAAGAATATTAAGCCTTTATTCATTTAAATATGTTTTTGATCTGAGTATAGAGTTAACACGAATATCTTCCCAAAATAAATTAATATCAGCCTTATGATAATCTTTAACAGTTGATAATAACAATCTTTTAACTAACCCCATTTTAGGTAATTTAACCATTACTTTATCATTTATATTTTCAATTTTAACAGATTTAGGAAAAACCTTATTATTTAAATAAAGAAACCCTTTGTGATCATCGTAAGTGGTAGTATTCTTTTCATCCCACGTTATTGGATTAGAACAAATTGCACCTTCAATCCAGTCTTTTGAAATTGTATAATTTGCTTTTTTTTCTTTAGAGGCAGACAATACTCTGTATGTATTCCAAGTAACAAAGCCTCCAGTTTGATCAGCACTAGTCATATGATCAATATTTTTAAAATCCTCTTTAGTGATTTTTGTGCCAATTAAATAAGCAGCAATTAATTTTTTTTGAAGTGGCTTTCCATCAAAAAACTCTTTTAATAATCTTTTAGCATGCCCAGCACCTTGACTATGTCCAGCAATGATAATTGGTTTAGAATTATTATACTTACTCAAATAAGTAATAAACGCCTGTCTAATATCTTGGTAAGCCATTTCGTAAGCTTTATCTCCTCCGTTTTTCCAGAAAGACTCTCTGAAGACTCTAAGGTGGGCTTGTCTATAAAAGGGTGCATATAAATTTCCCACTGAATACCAAGCAGAAGATTGATATTTAATTGATGAACCTAAAACATAATCTCTGGTACTATTGTCATATATATTAGCATTCCATGAAACATCTTTTTTATCTGTAAGCATAGTGGGATAAATAAAAAATATATCTACTGGAAGTTTAGAACTTTCGTTTTCAAAATCTGAAAGCAACTCAAGTTTATTTTCTGGGTGAACAGCCCAAGATTTTAATAATTCGTAATCGGGAGCATCTGAAGCCTTAAATTCGTTAAAAGATTGACTATTGTATTCGATAGGAGTATTACTTTCAGATAACAAGCCACAAGATAATAAACTAAATGAAATTAAAATTGAAAATATATATTTCATATTTTTTTATATTCAAATATCATGCTAAACTATGTATTCTTTACTACTTTTGATTAAATATAAAATTTTATGAAAAACTTTTTCCTTTTATTAGCCACATCCTTACTGTTATTAAGCTGCAGTATTCCTAATATGATCGTTGTCGAACTTGAGTCAAAAAACTCAAGTAATGTTACTGGAAATGTAGTTTTTATAGAAGAAGGTGAAAAAGTTAATATGGTAGCTACTATTAACAACTTGAATCCAGGAGATCACGCCATTCATATTCATGAAAAATCAGATTGCTCTTCAATTGACGGGAAGTCAACTGGAGGACACTGGAATCCTACATTAACAAATCACGGAAAATGGGGAGATGAAAATGGATATCATATTGGCGACATAGGAAACTTTACTGCTAATAAAGAGGGCATTGGAATTATTAACTTTAGTACTGATTTATGGTGTTTAGATTGTGACGACGTTAATAAAAATATTATGGGAAAAGCTATTATAGTTCATCAAGGAATCGACGATTTTATTTCTCAACCTTCTGGTGCGGCAGGCTCAAGAATAAGTTGTGGAGGTATTATTTTAAAAAATGCTGTTTTAAATCTTGAAGATTAACTACCACTCTCTAGATTTATTGTTTTCTTCTAATTCTATTAGTTGCTCTTTAGATAATACTTTTAAAAATGAGGGGTGTTGTTCAATAGCATATTCAATTTTTTCAACAATATTTTCAATAGAATCGTTATCATAATCAATATCTAGAGGTTTTTTAATCTCCATAGATTGAAGTATGTTTTTCTTTTTAATTCTAATTCCTTGTTTATCAAACGATCTTCTAAAACCGTCAATTACTATTGGAATAACAATTGGTTTATATTTCTTAATAATGTGAGCAGTTCCTTTTCTAATTGGCTTATAGGGTGTAGTTGTTCCTTGAGGAAAAGTAATAACCCAGCCATCATCAAGTGCTTTTCCAATACTACTAATATCACTCATTTTAACTTGCCTATTGATATCCTCTCCTTTTGATCTCCAAGTTCTATCTATAGATACCGAACCAACATATGCTAATATTCTTGGGAATATCCCAGAATTCATTGTTTCTTTAGCTGCAACAAAATAAATATTCATTTTAGGTTGCCATAAGTATCCTACATTTTTAATAGAATCAACTCTTCCACTTAAACTCGCATTAAAAACGTGAATCATAGCAGTAACATCAGCAAAATATGTTTGATGATTAGAAACAAAAAGAACTTTATTATTTGGAAGTGATTTAATCACTCCTGAACCTTCAATTATAAGTTTATTAAACCTGTTAAATCTTCTGTGAGAAAGTACGCCAAGAATACGTATTAACCATTTCTTTACTAAAATTATATGTCCAAAAGGATTTCTTTTAAATATTCCCATCAATTATAATTATTGAAAGTAAATATATTAAGAATTACTCATATCAAGATAAAATTCCATAAACTCATAAACCATCATGGCTGTAGCACCCCACAACACCTGATTGTCAACTAAATAACTAGGAACTTCATGATCATATCCTCTGATAGAGACTTTCGAATTAACAATTTTTAAATTAAGTAAATCCTTAATTAATGGCGTGATAATTAATGCTACTTCTTTTTTATCAGCCTTAAAAACAAGATTATTTTCACTATAACCAACAAAAGGCTGAACGTGAAAATTACTAGGGGGAATATAGACCGAAGATAATTTGTTTACGATTTTTATTAATGAAGAATTAACGCCAATTTCTTCGAAAGTTTCCCTTAAAGCAGTTTGTTGTAAATTTTTATCTAAATCATCTACTTTTCCACCAGGAAAACTTATTTGATTTGAATGTATTCCGTTATACTTATTTCTAAGAATTAATACCATTCTAGTATCACTATTACTATCGGGATAAAAAAGCATAAGAACTGCAGCTTTCTTACAATCTATAGGAATTGTCATATTTTTCAGCAACTTTGTTCTAAAGGGAGGTACAATTTTAGACAAAGAATCATGTCCTGGAAGATTAAAATCATTTAATTTTAATAAAACCTTTTTAAAACTATTAAAATGCATTTTTTAAGAATCTTATTAATTAGTGTTATTTTCTTCTCTTGTAAAGATATAGGTTCTAAAGTAGAACCTGTAAAATATAAGAAAGAAAAAAAAATCAAAACTTCTGTCAAGGTTAAAAAAGAAATTTTTTTATTAAACGATAAAAATGCGATTCCTTTCTTTTTTGAATACGAAAAAAGTAATAAGGAAAATAAAGTTATAATAACAACAAATTATGGTGATATTGAGATAGAATTATTTAAAAATACACCATACCATAGAGCAAACTTTATTTATTTAACAAAGAAAAAATATTTTAATGGAGAGTTTTTTCACAGAGTAGTTAAAGATTTTATAATTCAAGGTGGGAATTCAGATAATAAAAGCACTTCAAAAAAAAGAAGATCAATTGGCAAATATTTATTACCACCTGATACTAAAAAAGGGTATAAACACCACAGAGGAATTATCTCTATGCCAAGTAGTGAAATGGAAAATCCTTATAAACTAGCCTCACCATACGAGTTTTTTATTGTTCAAAAAACTAATGGAGCTTATCATTTGGACGGTAACTACACCCCTTTTGGACGCGTTACAAAAGGAATGAGTGTGGTTGATGTAATATCTAATTTAGAAACTGATAACAGAGATTGGCCTTTAGATAATGTTCGTTTTAATATAGAATTGATCAAATAATTATTTAAAAAAACTAAACTAAAACCTTTTCTAAATGTGGATTTTCAAAAGTAAATTTTTTAACCCAAATAATTAGTTCATCATATTCATAGGGGAGTAATCTTGAAGACGCTTTGCTAAGTTCTTTTTTGAATAACAATGGATTAAAACTAACTTTTTTTAATACATCGATTGTATAATTATAAACAGATCTTGACATAATACTTGGTTATTTATTAAATATAAGTATTATTTACAGTTTTAAATGTTTAAGAAATGTTAACGTTTTGATCTAAGTTTAATACTCCAGTCAAACGAGAATTCTGAAACAACATCCCCTTTTTCATTAACTCCTTTAGTTTTAATAGTTATAGTTTGTGGGAGCTTAGTAGTAACTGCATCAATAATTAACTTGTCTAAATGTTCACCTTGATCATAAGTAAATAAAATTTTTCCAGTTGCTTTTTTAGTAAAAACAGAGCTAGAACCAACCAAAAGCATAGCAATACTTTGCCCACTTTTATTTATTTTGTTCAGTAAAAGTAATCCTCCCGCCATTTCTGCTGCCATACCTTGAACAGCCCAAAAAAGAGACTTAAAAGGATTTTGATTAATCCATCTATGTTTAACTCTAACTACACAACTATCTTGATCCGTAGAATCAACTCTGACACCACATATCCATGCTGCAGGTAGAATAAAAAATGATAGAGTGTTTTTTATTCTTAATTTAATTTTTTTCATATCTAACTAATTAGTTTAAATATATTGATTTTTACAAACAATTAATCTAAACCTGCCAAATACCGCTCTGCATCTAACGCAGCCATACATCCAGTACCTGCGGCCGTTACTGCTTGCCTGTAATCTTTATCTTGAACATCCCCAGAAGCAAAAACTCCAGGTCGATTAGTATTTGTTGTTTTTCCGTGAGTAACGATATAGCCAGAATCGTCCATATCAATTTGACTTTTAAATATATCGGTATTAGGCTTATGTCCAATAGCTATAAAGAGTCCCGTAACCTCCACATCATCTACTTTATTTGTTTGTGTATTAATAATCCTTACTCCTTCTACTACATCTTTCCCCAAAACTTCTTGAATTTGAGAATGATACCTGAGTTCAATATTACTTTTTGACTCCACTCTATGTTGCATTGCTTTAGAAGCTCTCATTTCTCCTTTCCTAACTATCATAGTAACTTTGGAACAAATATTAGCTAAATAAGTAGCTTCTTCAGCTGCAGTATCACCACCCCCAACTATAGCTACGTCTTGACCTTTATAAAAAAAACCGTCACAAACAGCACAGGCAGAAACACCACCTCCTTTTAACCTTTCTTCCGATGGAATGCCCAAATATTTTGCTGTAGCTCCAGTAGAAATAATTATAGTTTCAGCTTCAATCTCTAATTTTTCATCTACTAAGACTTTATGAATACCACCTTCTACATCACTAAGTTCTACATTGGTAACTAATCCTATTCTTACATCCGTTCCAAACCTTTCAGCTTGCTTTTGTAAATCTACCATCATTGTAGGTCCATCTACTCCTTGAGGGTAACCAGGAAAATTATCTACTTCTGTTGTTGTTGTTAACTGACCACCTGGCTCCATTCCAGTGTATAGAACTGGTTTTAAATCTGCTCTTGAAGCATAAATTGCTGCAGAATATCCTGCAGGACCCGATCCAATAATCAATGTTTTTATTCTTTCTACTGACATACTATTATTTTAAAGCATAAATTTAAAATAATTGAAGCTTTTCTGAGTAGAAAAGTGTAAAAAGTTATCATTATAAATTATTATTATATAAATGTGATGTAATGTTTGATGATTTTTGAAATAATCCTATATTTGCGCCGCTCACCTCGGGGTGTAGCGTAGCCCGGTTATCGCGCCGCGTTTGGGACGCGGAGGTCGCAGGTTCGAATCCTGCCACCCCGACAAAAAACTCTGTAAATCTATGATTTACAGAGTTTTTTTTTTAGTTGAATGAATGTTAATATTTATATTTTTTAAATTCAAATACAGTTCAAAAGATAAGATCCTTTTTTTAAATGAATTATGCTGTATATACAAACATACCTTTAGGCATGTATATTATTTTTTAATATCTTACAAATTAAAATAAATATTAAATTAATCATGAAAAAAATCTTACTCACCTCTTTAATGTCCTTCGCGTTTTGTATGAATGCTAGTGCTCAGCAATGGATAGAAAAAACATCTTGTAATAAAAATGCATCTAAAATCGTAAATGAAGCAATAAATCATTTAACAAATCTTGAACAATTAATGGCCATTGGTATGGCAAAAGCTGCTTTAGTTGTTGATAAAGACTGTGAGTGTGCAAAATTAGTAATAGCCGCTTCAGCAAGTAATAATAAAGATTGGGGATCTAGAGCAAGCAAGCTTCAAGATATTAATATAAAATCTTTAACAAAGATAGAAAAAGCGTGGTATACCGTTTTATCTAAACCTAATGAAGATTATAATGAATCTGTAAAGAAAGCTATTAACATGTATCCAAATAGTCCTTTATTAAACTGGTTTGAAACAAGTACTAAGGATTGGAACTCTTATAAAAAATTTGCATCCGATTTTCCTAGATATGCATCAGCCGCACATAACATGATGGCTTATGCACATGCTAGAGGAGATTACAGTGGAAAGCCAGATTTTAATGCTGCTTATCTATCAATATCCAAATCTTTGTCAATGCATGATGGACCAAATGCCTTAGATTCACAAGCAGAAATTGCAGCTATGGAGGGAGATTACCAAAAAGCATTTGACAACCAACTTAAAGCGTATGACTTAGCTACTTTTGCATCTCCATATCAACCTAAATTAGTTACATACTTTAGAAAAGTAAATAAAGAAGATATATCAAAAAGTCTAAAAGAAGCTCAAGTTAATGTTCAAAAAGCTATTGAGGATCAGAATCTAGATGAGTGGAAAAAATATATTTTCGATGATATGAAACTAACAACAGGAGATTCAAGTTTATCAAAATTTTATGATCAAACTGAAGAGCTATTTCTTGAAAAAAGAAACTTTAATTGGAACAGTTTTGATTTAAGAGATATTGATGTTGATTTTTCACCTGATATGAATATGGCTGTATTAACATTTTATGCAAGCGGTTCTTACACTCTAATAGATACATCTGAAAAGGTAGATTATAGCACAAGAGCTTCTGCTGTTTGGCTTTCAACAGATTCTGGATGGAAAATGGTCCATGCTAACTGGGCGCCATTTGGAGGCTCGGGGATCCCACAGTAATAATGTTTTCAATAAAACTAAAAACCTTCAATTAATTGAGGGTTTTTTTTTAAAATAAAATGAATATTATATTCTAAATTTATAAAAGAGGATAAAAAAGCGATCAAATGCTTTTAACTTTTTATTTATATTAGTATAAATTCTAAACATTATGTTTGATTTATTATTTGCCAAAACTTTTCTAATTGTTGGTGGAATGCTTGTGATTACTACTTTTTTTTCAAGAATCAATAAGGCATATGAGACAATGTCTGAAGCCATAATTAATATAGTTGGAACATTTCTATTTTTATTTGCAATAATGTATTATGACGATGTATATCCATTAAATTTAATTCTTGTAGCTATTTTTTCTGGATTTATAGGTTGGAGTATTGGGCCAACAATTTCTGCTTTAGGTGAAAACTTCAAGATGAGAAATTATAAAAAAAAATATGGTCTTTTAAGTAAGATTGTTATTACTGAAAAAAAAACAGTTACTCAAAAAATCTTTGGACAGAAAGATGAAAAAAAGACAATGTATTATGAAAAATCTAACCCAACTGAGTTATTTGATACAGACTCCGAAAAATACAAATTAGCAATTGAAAAAATAATATCATCAAATAGTTTTAAAAAAGACAACTATCATCAAGAATGGCAAAATATTGTTTTTCAAGCTATGTCGGGTACAACTATAGCTGTCATTGCAACCGCCTCAATTGTATTTACCTCATCATTTGATTTTAGTGTTCTCGGCGGATTTTTATTCATTACATTGATTGTTCTTATAATTATGGGAGTTCTTAATATTTTCATTTTTAAATCAAGAAAATATTCTCTAATTAGAGCATACCTTGGAGTTCTTATTTTTACAGGATATTTACTGTATGATTTTGATATGCTAGAAAAACAAATGAATGCAGGAGATGAATCCTGATCAACTGCTATAAAAATTGCAGTAAATCTATATTTAGATATAATTAATTTATTTTTAGATTTACTTCAAATTTTAGCTGAGAGTGGCGGCAATTAAACTTTAAACAAATTAAATATGAAAAAAGTCTTTTCAATTAGTATTCTATTAGGAATCTTAATTATAAATTATTCTTGCGCTCAAGATATTAAGCCATTAGATTATGAAAGTAATAATACGATTCTAACTTCAGAAACAAATTATGAGATGGAATTGGTGTTTGAAGATGAAAATATAATATGGGCTATTGAGTTTTTTGATGACAATTCTATTCTAGCTACTGTGAAATCTGGATCTCTCTTTCACTATAAAGATGGAAAAAAAACAGAAATAAAGGGGCTTCCTGAAATATATTTAAGAGGACAGGGAGGGTTAATGGATATAGCACTTCACCCTGATTTTAAAAATAATAAATGGTTGTATTTTTCTTATGCTTCAAAAGGTGTTGGTGAAAAAGGAGGTAATACAACTATAGCTAGAGCAAAACTAACTGATGATACTTTAGTAGACTTAGAAGTGCTATATAAAGGAACTCCAAATTCAAAAAAAGGACAACATTTTGGAGGGAGATTAGAGTTCGATAACGATAATTACTTATATTTTTCAATTGGAGATAGAGGAAATAGAGAGGTAAATCCTCAAGACATAACTATAGATGGAGGAAAGATATATAGAATAAAGGATGATGGAACCATTCCAAAAGACAATCCATTTTATAATACTCCTAACTCTAAAAAAGCTATTTATTCATATGGACACAGAAATCCTCAAGGAATGTTTAAACATCCCATTACTGGAGAGATATGGACTAATGAACATGGTCCTCGTGGAGGAGATGAAATAAATATTATAAAAAAGGGTAAAAATTATGGTTGGCCTAAAATTACTTACGGAATAAATTATAGCGGAACCACTATAACAAAAAATAAAAGTCTTCCAGACATGGAACAACCATTGTATTATTGGTTACCATCTATTGCCCCAAGTTCCTTTGAATATATTTCTAGTAGTATATATCCAAACTGGAACGGAAGCTTGATTGCAGGAGCTTTAGTATTTAGTCACATAGAAAGAATTGGATTAAAAAATAACAAAGTTGTTTCAAGGTCTAAAATAGCTGAAGGATTGGGAAGGCCTAGAGACGTAAAACAAGGTCCTGATGGATTTATATATGCTTCAATCGAGAATAAAGGAGTGTATAAAATTTTACCAAAAAAATGAAATTTATAAATTTCATTTTCATAATTATTCCACTCATCGTTTTTTCTCAAGAAGAAACGCTAACTGCTTCTATCGAAAATGGAGAATCAATATATAAAGACTTTTGTTTAAGATGTCATTTGCCAAATGGAAAAGGTCAAGAAGGAGTTTTTCCTCCGCTAGCAAAATCTGATTATTTGTTTAAAAACATGGAAGAAAGTATAAAGGCAATTAAATTTGGAGGTATAGATGGTGAAATAATTGTCAATGGAGTAAAGTATAATTCTAAAATGGAAAAAATGGGGTTGTATGATGACGAAATAGCAGATGTAATGAATTATATTCTGAATAGCTGGGGAAATAAATATGACAAAATAATTAAAGAAGATTATGTGAAAAGCTTAAAAAATGACAAATGATTTTAATAGGAATATGTGGAGGGACAGGCTCTGGTAAATCAACTGTAGCAAGAAAAATAGAAAAATATTTTGAAAAAATTGGAGTTGTAAACATGTCTGTAGATTCTTATTACAAGAACCACGCAAATCTAAACTTTGAAAAAAGATCAAAAATAAATTTTGATCATCCAGATTCTATTGATTTTGAATTACTTTATAATAATTTAAATAGCATCAAAAAAAACATTAAAATCACACAACCTATATATTCATATAAAGTTCATAAAAGATTAAAAAAAACAAATTTAATAACTCCGAAAGATATTATAATTATTGAAGGGTTACATGTGTTTTATAATGATAAAATAAATAAACTATTAGATTTAAAAATATTCTTAGATGTTGACAATAAAACCCGACTAGAAAGAAGAATAATTAGAGATGTTAAAGAAAGAGGAAGATCAATTGATGAAATAAAAAAAAGATACAAAGACATGTGTAAACCGATGTATGATAAATTTATTTTACCAACTAAAAACAGTGCAGACATAATATCAAATTCAGAAAATAGTTCGATAAAAAAAATCATAAAATTAATATCTAAAACAAACGAGTGATCAAATATTTTAAAAATATAATTTCTAATAAGTACTTTAAAATATTTACTAATATTTATATTTTAACTTCTACTCTATTTCTATTTTGGATTTTATTTATGGACACTAATTCATTTGTTTTTCATCAACAATTAAATTCAGAAATAGATCAACTAAAAAAACAAAAAAATGAGTTAGAGTTGAAAATAGAAAAAGATAAAAAATTAATTAAAGATCTTCAAGATATTGATAATTACGAGGCGTTTGCTAGAGAAAATTATTACATGAAAAAAGAGAATGAGGAAATTTACATAATTGAGTATAAGGACAGTCTTAAAAACTAGTTAACAAAAACACATATCCCTTCTAAATTCTGACACCAAAATATTGTATTTTTAAAAATATTATTTAATTAATGAGTAAAATTATTGCTATTTCAAATCAGAAAGGTGGTGTTGGTAAAACAACAACTTCTTTAAATTTAGCTGCATGCTTGGGGATTTTAGAAAAAAAAGTTTTGCTTATTGACCTAGATCCTCAGGCAAATGCCACCTCAGGTATTGGAATTGAATCTAAGGATTTTATTAAATCATCTTATCATTTACTAGAACATACAGAAAATATCAATAATATAATTTTAAAATCAACTACACCTAACTTAGATGTCATACCCTCATGTATTGATTTAGTGGCAATTGAGCTAGAACTTGTTAATCATCCAAACAGAGAGTTTATGCTTAAAGAAGCGTTAAACGAACTTAAAAAGAGTTATGATTATATAATAATTGACTGTGCTCCGTCTCTAGGTTTAATTACTTTAAATGCATTAACTGCAGCTGATTCTGTAATAATTCCTATTCAATGTGAATACTTTGCACTAGAAGGTCTTGGTAAATTATTAAACACCATAAAAAGTATTCAAAAAATTCACAATTCGGAATTAGATATCGAGGGCATGTTATTGACAATGTATGACTCAAGGCTAAGACTTTCAAATCAAGTGGTTGAGGAAGTAAGAAAACATTTTAATAATATGGTTTTTAAAACTATAATACAAAGGAATGTTTCTCTGGGTGAAGCACCAAGCCATGGAAAAAATATTATAGATTATGATTCAACTAGTAAAGGTGCGAAGAACTATATTAAACTAGCTCATGAACTAATTAATAACAATAATTAAATGGCAAAAGCTTATAAGAGACAATCTCTTGGAAGGGGACTCTCGGCATTATTAAATGATCCTATAAAAGATATTAATTCAGCGGATGATAAAAACGCTGATCAAGTTATTGGTAATATAATAGAATTACCCATTGACCAAATTGAAGTAAATCCATTCCAGCCTAGAACTAATTTTGAAATTGAAAAAATTTCAGAATTAGCTAATTCAATTAAAGAATTAGGAATTATTCAACCAATAACAGTTCGTAAAACTGGATTTAAATCTTTTCAAATTATTTCTGGAGAAAGAAGATTTAGAGCAGTAAAATCACTAGATATACAATCAATTCCTGCTTTTATAAGAATAGCTAACGATCAGCAATCATTAGAAATGGCATTAGTTGAAAACATACAAAGGCAAAACTTAGATCCTATAGAAATTGCATTGTGCTATCAAAGACTAATAGATGATGTAAAATTAACTCAAGAGCAAATGAGTTCAAGAGTTGGCAAGAAAAGATCTACGATTTCTAATTATTTGAGATTATTAAAATTAGACCCAATAATTCAAACTGGAATAAGAGATGGTTTTATTAGCATGGGACATGGCAGAACACTTGTGACAATTGAAAATATAAACGATCAATTAAAAGTTTATAAAAAAATTCTTTCTGAGTCACTTTCTGTAAGAGAAGTTGAAAAATTAAGCAGAAATTTAAAAGAACCCCGTCAAGAAATAAAAAAAATAGATAATAATCTTCCTGATCTATTTAAATCCAATATAGATAGATTAAAAAAGATGTTTAATGCTGAAGTTAAAATAAAGTTAAACGGTAAAGAAAAAGGGTCCATTATCATTCCATTCAATAATATTGCAGAATATAATAAGTTAAATAAAATACTGAATAGTGATTAAACAGTTAATATTATTAATTACAATTTTACTAGCAACAAATAGCTTTAGTCAAGAAAAAATATTTTCTTTTGATGAGTTAGATCCTCTTAGTCCATCAAAAGCAGCTTTTTATTCAGCTGTCCTGCCAGGCGCTGGACAGGCTTACAATAAAAAATATTGGAAAATTCCTTTAGTTTATGCAGCTATTGGGACATCCATATATTCTTATGATTTTAATAAAAAAAAATATTGGAATTACAGAAATGCTTATAAGAGTAGAAAAGCAGGTTATACAAATGATGAATTTCAAAATTTAATTTTAGATGATAAAAGGTTGTTAGACGGGGCTGAATTTCATAAAAAAAACAAAGATTTGTCTATGGTCTTTATAATTGGTTTTTATATTTTAAATATTTTAGATGCTAATATAGATTCTCACTTAAAACAATATAATGTAAATGAATCTTTAACATTAAATCCATATTTAGATCCTGGACATAATTTCAAATCAGAATCTATTGGATTATCATTAAATTTGAATTTTTAATATGAATATTGCAATTCTAGGATACGGTAAAATGGGTAGAGAAATCGAACAGGTTTCTACCAGTAGAAAGCATAAAATAATTTATAAAATTGACAAGGGTTCAAACAACAAAAGCTTAAGTGGTGCTGATGTGGCTATAAATTTTAGCACACCCGAAACTGCTTTTGAAAACATCTCTTTAGCTCTTGAGAACTCAATTCCAGTAATTTGCGGCACAACAGGGTGGCTAAATGATTTCGATAAAGTTATTGAATTAACTAATAGAACAAACACTAGTTTCTTATACTCATCTAATTTTAGTTTGGGTGTTAATTTGTTTTTTGAACTGAATAAAAAACTAGCAGCAATCATGAAAGGTTACAATCAATATCAGTTAAGTATTGAGGAAATACATCATAAAGAGAAATTAGATAAACCTAGCGGGACTGCAATTAGCATAGCAGAAGATATAATTAATAATAGCAATTATAAAGAGTGGTCCTTTAAAAACAATAATAAGGATGTTATAAAAATGAATTCTAAAAGAATTGATAAAGTTCCCGGAACTCACACTACAAAATACTCATCAGATGTTGATTCTATAGAAATCAAGCACACAGCTAATAACAGAAAAGGATTTGCACTTGGAGCAGTAATTGCTGCTGAGTGGATATTAGATAAAAAAGGTGTTTTCAAAATGGAAGATGTAATTAATAATTTTAAGTTTTAAATATGACAATTTTAGAGTGGTTTCTATTTTTTTTAACGATACAATTAGTCCACGCCCTGGGGACATGGAAACTTTATAAAACTGCTGGTTTCAATCCTATATATTCATTTATTCCAATTTATAACGGAATAATATTAATGAAAATTATTAATAGACCAACGTGGTGGATTATTTTACTTTTTATTCCAATAATTAACCTTTTGATATTTCCTGTAATTTGGGTTGAAACATCACGGAGTTTTGGTAAAAACTCTAAATTAGACACCTTACTTTCAATTATAACTTTTGGATTATTTATTTACTCTATAAATTATTCTTCAGGATTAAATCATATTAAAGAAAGAGATATAAATCCTAAAAGTGCCTTTGGAGAATGGGTAAGCTCAATAATATTTGCTATTGTATTAGCAACTCTAGTGCATACTTATTTTATCCAGCCTTACATTATTCCAACTGGATCACTAGAAAAAACACTTTTGATTGGTGATTTTTTGTTTGTAAGTAAGTTCCACTATGGAGCAAGAGCACCTCAATCGGCTGTTTCTTTTCCTATGGTTCACGACACAATAGTTGGCACAGGTATTAGATCATACTTAAACAAACCTCAAATTCCATATTTTAGACTTCCTGGGTTTCAAAAAATTATAAGAAATGAAATAGTAACTTTCAGTTGGCCTGCTGACACAGTTAGACAATTTTTTGTAAAAGAAAAAGGAGTGAAAAAGCCAATTGATAAAAAGTCAAATTATGTTAAAAGGTGTGTTGCAATTCCCTCAGATACTTTAGAAATTATTAATGGACTAATTCATATTAATGGTAAAAGAAGTATAATGCCTTACAGAGCAAAACCTATTTATTCTTATACTGCTTACAGTACAAAAGGAGTTTCTTCAACTAGCTTAATTAAAGCTGGACTAAATGAGTTTGAAAGAAAATTTAAAATATTAGACATTAATCAATATAAATTTGATAAAATAAGACCATATATTTTAAATATTATAGATAACAATCCTGAAAACTTTATAGTAATAACTAAGTCTAAAGGTATTCCTTACAAAATCAGATCTAAAGAAAGAATATCAATGACAGAAATAACTGATTATTCAAGAGAGTTATTAATAACACAAAGACAGGCAGAACTAATACTTAAAAGTAACGCTATAGATAGCGTCAAAAGAACATTTAATTCCGTTAAATCGTACAATACATCATTTTTTCCTAATGATATTAAGTATAATTGGAATGAAGATAACTTTGGGCCAATAATTATTCCTAAAAAAGATGAAAAAATTAAATTGAATTCGAAAAACCTTCCACTTTATAAAAAGTTAATAAGAGATTATGAAAAAAATGAATTAACGCTTGAAAATGGTGTTATTAAAATTAATAATATACCAACAACAGAATATACATTTAATCAAGATTATTATTGGATGATGGGTGATAACAGGTACCGGTCTGAAGACAGCAGGTTTTGGGGATTTGTTCCTGAAGACCATATAGTTGGAAAACCCGTTTTTATTTGGTTCAGTATTGACGGGATTAATGATGGATTTAAGAACTGGAAAATTAGATGGGATAGAGTTTTCTCAACAGTTAATTTAGATGGAGAACCAAAATCTTATAGATGGTATTTCTTGTTTGGGGTTTTAATTCCAATTGGTTATTCTGAACTAAAAAAAAGAAAAAAAAAGAAAAAAAATAAGTTTTGAAAGAAATTTTCAAAATCATGACCCCAGCCTACTTAGCTCCCATCTCTCACTGGGTTCAAATTATAAAAGGAAAAATAACATGGGATCACTATCTAAATTTTAACAAACAAACCTTAAGAAACCGAACATTTATTCACAGCCCTAATGGATTATTAAAACTTACAATACCAATTAAACATTCGAAAAAAAAATTCCTTCTTAAAAATGCTTTAATTGAAAATGATTTTAAATGGCAACTAGACCATTGGAAGTCTATAGAAACCGCTTATAGTTCCTCACCCTTTTTCCTGTATTATAAAGATTCATTAGAAGAAATATACTCTAAAGAGTATAAAAAACTAATAGATATAAATATTGACTTAATTAAACTAATCTATGACTGGTTGGAAGTTGAAGCTAAAATATATTTAACTCATAATTACATCAAGCCTTGTTCAAAAAAAGAAGATCTAAGGTGTTTAACAGAAAGTAAAACCTCAGACAAAACTAATGTTAGAAAATACACTCAAGTCTTTTCTAATAAAAATGGCTTCATAAATAATTTAAGCATAATTGACCTAATATTTAATGAAGGGCCTAATAGCATTAACTTATTAAAATAAAAGCAGGCCATAAGCCGGATTCTGTCGTGCCTTATCATTTATCTAGACAAAATATTGCTATTTTGTTCAAACCGCCCACCCTCCAACATTGAACGAGCCGTTCTCAAACGCTGGTCTACGTGACGTTTCACCTTATAGAGTTTACCTGGTTTCACTACAGCCTAACTGTACATACTTTCTGTTGCACTTGTCCTCTATTTATTAAATAGTGACGGGTGTTACCCGCTATAATGCTCTTCGGTGTCCGGACTTTCCTCTTTTATTATTATAAAAGCGATAAGGTGGCCTGCAATACAAAAATAGTCTAAAAAATTATGTTGATAAAAAATTTTATTTAAACAATTAAATTTATGAAATAAATAGTTCAATTTTTATATTTGTTATATGGATAATTTTGTTGTTTCAGCCTTAAAATATAGACCAAACGATTTCGAAAGTGTTGTAGGTCAAAAATCCATCACTCAAACACTTGAAAATGCAATTATTCAAAATCAACTTCCTCAGGCTTTGCTATTCTGTGGGCCAAGAGGAGTAGGAAAAACTACTTGCGCTAGAATTTTAGCAAAAAAAATAAATACTGAAAATACGTCAGATGATTTTTCATATAATATTTTTGAATTAGATGCTGCGTCTAATAATGGAGTAGATGACATTCGCAATTTGATTGATCAAGTAAGAATTCCACCACAAACAGGAAAATACAAAGTTTATATTATAGATGAAGTTCATATGCTTTCTGGTCAAGCATTTAATGCTTTTTTAAAAACACTAGAGGAACCTCCTTCTTATGCTATATTTATTTTAGCAACAACTGAAAAGCACAAAGTTATACCCACTATTTTATCTCGTTGTCAAATTTATGATTTTAAAAAAATAAATCCTGATGATATTAAAAAATATTTAATATCAATAGCTGAAAAAGAAAAAATAAAGTATGAAGACGAGGCACTTTATTTAATAGCAAAAAAAAGTGATGGTGCATTAAGAGATGCTCTTTCTATATTTGATAGATTAGTTAACTACACTGAGGGAAATATAACCAAGCAATTAGCTTATGAAAATCTCAATGTATTAGATTATGATATTTATTTTGAAGCATTTGATTTAATATTAAAAAATGACATAACAAGTATCTTATTATTATTTAATAATGTATTGGAAAAAGGGTTTAATGGGCAACATTTTATTGATGGATTTTGTTCACATTTTAGAGACTTATTAGTTGCTAAAAATTCAGAAAGTCACATATTAATAGAACAAAATGAATCAATTAGAGTAAAATATCAAGAACAATCTAAAAAACAAGATTTAAATTTTATTTTACAAGCTATTGAAATAGCAGAAGACTGTAGTTACAGATATAAGAATAGTAAAAATGAACGGCTCTTAGTTGAAATTTGTTTAATGAAACTTTGTTCAATTTCTTCAATTGAATTAAAAAAAAAAATAAAAATTATACCTAATAATGAGGTTCCTAAATTAAGAGTTTCTATTCCAACTAAAGAAGTAATTATTAAAGAAGAAAAGATTGAAATAAAAGAAGAAAATAATCCATCAACTTTTAAAGAAAAAATCAAATACATAGATAAACCAAACAACACTCCAGTTTCTGGGCTCTCAATATCTAGTTTAAAAATTAAAAAAGAATTAGAAAATTCGATAAACGAAAAAAATAATTTGATTGATGATTCTAAAAGCGTGACTAATGATTTTGATAATGATCAATTACTCGTTTCATGGGAGAACTTTTATAAAGAATTAATAAAAAATGGAAGAAAAAATTTAGCTAGTATCTTATTAATTGATAATCCTAAAATAATAAATAGAAATGAAATTCATTTCACATTAACTAATGATACCAATAAAATAGAGCTAGAAAAAAATAAAAATGAACTTGTTAAGTTTCTTAAAAAAAGTTTGAGAAATAGTCAGATTAAACTAATTATTAATGTTGACAAAATAAAAGAAAAAAAGTTCATCTACACCCCTTCTGAAAAGTATGAGAAATTAAAATCAATAAATCCAAGTATTGAGAAAATAAGGAAAGATTTTAAATTAAATCTATAATTTTTTTAGTAATTCATAAACCATACCATCAGCCAAACCAATTTTTGGGACTCTAATTTTATCGGAGTTTATGTTTTTAAGTAAGAATTGATAAATTTTTCCTGCAGGCACAATTACATCAACTCTATCCGGGTTTAACTTTAATAATAACATCTTGTCTGAGTAAGACATTTTTTCTAAAGAAGAAAGTGTAGAATCAATTTCTCTAAGAGATAGAGGGGTACCGATTTTGTTTCCTGATAATTTAAATATTTTATTAATGTTACCTCCAAGACCAATTACTTCAATATCATTATAACTATTTAAATTTTCAACTATCCAATCTCTAAATAAATCCCATGTTTTTTTTAGAACTAATCCGTTAATAAGTCTGACACCTCCTAATTCAAACGACTTAGACTTAATAACTTTTCTGTTTTTAAATAAAGTTAACTCAGTACTCCCACCGCCTACATCAATGAAACAATATGTTTTTTTATTTACTTTATCTTTAAAAATTGGATTATTAGTTATTAGTTCAGCTTCTTTTTCCCCATCAATAATCTCTATCTTTAATCCTGATTTAGTTAAAATCAAATCAATGATATCAATACCGTTTGATGAACTTCTCAAAGCTGAAGTCCCGTAAGCTAAGTACTTTTCAACTTTATGAACTTTCATCAAAAGTTTAAATGAAACCATTGCATCAATCAGTCTTTCAATATTTTTATTAGAAATCTTACCAATTGTAAAAGCATCCTGACCTAACCTAACTGGCACCCTAACTAATGCATTTTTAGTAGAAATAGTCTGTGAATTATTTATTGTTATGATATTAGATATCAATAATCTAACAGCATTTGATCCAATATCTATAGTGGCATACTTTTTAATTTCTATAAAACTGTCCAAATTAATTTAAATAATATTTATAAAGTTCTTCTTGAGACCTTGAATTTGGTTTATCATTTCTATTATATATATTTATTTTCTCTAGATTAACATACCTAGATTTAACATTGTCATTCCAATAGATATTAAAAATATCAAAAAGTTCTTTTTTAAGTTCAGGTTGATAAATAGGACACGTTACCTCTACCCTATTATCTAAATTTCTAGTCATCCAATCTGCAGATGAAATAAATACTTCATTATCTTGATCATTACAGAATATCATAAACCTAGTATGCTCTAAGAATTTATCTATGATACTAATAACTTCTATATTTTCACTCATTCCTACTTGCTTAGGGATTAGGCAACAAATCCCTCTGACTATCATTTGAATTCTAACTCCACTTCTGCTAGCTTGGTAAAGAGCCTTAATCATACTATAACTTGTTATATTATTTATTTTAATTTTAATCCAAGCCGGCTTACCTAATTTAGCATTATGCACTTCTTTTTTAATTAATTTTTTAAATCTATTTTCGGTATTTATTGGAGATATAATAAGATTTTTAAAATTATATTTTTTATAATTAGCATCAAAAAAACTAAAAACATTTGAAATTTCATTTAGAATTTTTTCATTAGAAGTAAATAAAGTTAAATCTGTATAAACCTTCGCAGTGGATTCGTTAAAATTTCCAGTACTTATAAAACCATATTTTTTAATAATTTTGTTTTCTAACCTTTCTATAAGGCAAACCTTACTATGAACTTTTAAATTAGGAGATCCAAAAATTAATTTAATCCCATGAGATTGCATTTCCTTAGCATACTTAATATTAGCTGATTCGTCAAATCTAGCTTGGAGTTCAATTTGAACCAAAACCTTTTTACCGTTTTTGGCAGCGTTTATTAATGCGCTAGCCACTTTAGACAACTTAGATAACCTATAAATAGTAATAGATATTTTTTTGACCTTAGGGTCTATAGATGCTTCCATTAAAAAATTTATAATAAAAGAAAATTTATGAAAAGGGGTATGAAGCATATAATCTCTTTCATTTAACTTACTAAAAGCACTTTCACCTAACTTAAAACCTTTAATATTTAATGGTTTAATAGGCTTGTATAATAAGTCCATTTTTCCAAGGCTAGGAAACTTCATGTAATCACGTCTATTATGATATTTTCCTCCTGGAATTATACTATCAGTATCATCATCGATCTGCATTTTGTTTAATAAAAACTTTAAAGAATCTATTCTAATATCACTATCATAGACAAACCTAACAGGATCTCCAGAAGATCTTTCTTTCACACTTTGTGCAATTTTATCCAAAAAACTTTTCGAAATATCATCATCAAAGTCTAACTCGGCATCTCTACTTATTTTTATCATATTAGCCTGAACGGAAACAGGTTTAAAAATTTTAAAAATATCATTTAAATGGTAACGAATTAAATCATCAACCATTATTATATATCTATTTGAATCTTTAGAGGGCAACTCCACAAATCTATCCAGATCTTTTGGAATATGAATAATACTATTTTGTACTGTTTTGTCAACTAACTCCATACTGACCATTAGAATGGATAAATTTTCTTTAAATTTTGGGATTTTTCTAAACTTATTTAAGACAATTACACCAAGGGATGGACTAACTTTTTCGAAAAAATATTCATGAGCAAATTTTACCTGATACTCGTGAAGGTTATTTTCGTTAATAAAAAATATATTTTCACTCTCTAAAAGTTTTATTATTTGATCTAAAATTTTAAAACTTTTTTGTTGAAGATCAATAGCTTTAACTGTTATTTCGTTTAGCAACTCATTAGCTGTCCTGTCTTTATATATTTTTTTACTATTATTATTACTAACGGCAACTCTTTTAACAGTTGCATACCTAACTTTATAAAACTCATCTAAATTGTTAGAAAAAATTCCTAAAAACCTTATTCGTTCAATTAATGGAACTGTTGAGTCATCTGCTTCTTGTAAGACTCTTTGATTAAATTCAAGCCAACTTATTTCGCGATTTATAAACTTATTCTGAATACTATTCATTTGAATGATTTAGGAAAATAATAATTGCATTTTCCTTTAATTATTTCTGACCATAAATATACATCAAATTGAAAAATTAAAATTCCTGTGGTTGGCACATGTAAATTCGATATTCCACCATAATCTGAAATTAATCTATTACAAGAGTTATTGTGGGTAAAAATCATAACATTATCAAATTGATTATTTATCTTTTTAATAAAAACATCAACCATATTTCCTGAAAAATCATATAAATCTGTAGATTTTGTAATATTTAAATTAGAAGAATAATGTAGATTGTTATGAAATACTTGAGCTGTCTGCAAAGTTCTTTTAGCGTGACTTGAAAAAATAGCATCAACCTTGATCTCTAGATTATTAAAAACACCTGACATAATTTGAGAATCTGTATAACCTCTATTAGATATTGGTCTTTTTAAATCCTCCACATTATGTTCCCAAGAGGATTTAGCATGTCTGATAATAATCAATTTTTTCAAGGTGACAATCTATAGAGTTTCCAATACTTATCGTTCTCTTTTTTATAAACAATTCTATCGTGCAAACGGTTGTCTTTGCCTTGCCAAAATTCAATTAAAACTGGTTTAACAATAAATCCTCCCCAACTTTCTGGTTTAATTAAAGCTTTATTAGATTTTTTAAAATTTTCTAATTTATTATATAAAAATTCCCTTGACGGGATAACTTGACTTTGATTAGAGACTATAGCACCTAACTTACTTCCCCCTGGTCTTGAATTAAAATAGGTATTAGATTCAGATTCACTGACCTTAAAAGCTAATCCTTTAATTATAACTTGCTGTTCAGTACTAGGCCAATAAAATGACAAACATACATTTGGATTTTGTAAAATATCTTGACCTTTTTGACTTTCATAATTTGTATAAAATACAAAACCTAACTCAGAATATTTTTTTAAAAGAACTACTCTAGTTGATGGAAAACCATTAATGTCAACAGTAGAAACTGACATAGCATTTGGTTCTCTCTCTGATCTGTTATTTTCAATTATATTAAAAAAATCTGAAAACAATGTAATTGGATTTTCAGGAAGATCACTTTCATTTAATTCTCCTTTAATATAGCTTTTTCTGTAATTACTTAAATCTTTTGACATATTATTTAAAGATAAAAAAAAATTAAAAATTAAAAATCTTACCGTCTTTACTTAGCTCAACATTGTTAAAAACCAATTTAGCTTCAGATTTAAACTCCTCTATATTACTATATCTAGATGAAAAATGGCCTAATATTAACATTTCAACGTTAGCTTGCTTTGCAATTTGCGCTGCTTCTTTCGCAGTTGAATGCTTAGTCTTCTTAGCTATTTCATAATGTGAATCAAGAAAAGTAGATTCGTGATATAAAACAGTTGAATTTTTAATAATTGGAATTATTTCAGGAAAAAAGCAAGTATCACTACAGTATGCATATCTCTTGTTGTTTTTTTTAGGCTCAGTTAACAAAGAATTTTTTATTAAATCTCCGTTTAAAGAAATACCATCCTTACCTAATTTAATTCCTCTATATTGAGTTTTATCAATTTCATGTTTTATTATATTTTCAGCTACTAGTTTTTGCTCATTTATGATTTCTGTGAATAAAAATCCATTAGTATATATTCTATGATTTAAAGGAATAGTTTCTATTTTTAATTTTTCATTTTCTATAAGTAAAATAGATTCTTTTGAATTTAATTCATGAAAACATAAATCATAATTTGTCCAAGAATCACCCAATTTAAGTAATAGTGTGATGGCTTTTTTAATTCCCAATGGGCCATAAATATGTAATGGCTTAGTTCTTCCAATTAACCTTAAAGTTGAAATTAAACCAGGTAATCCAAAAAAATGATCTCCATGTAAATGTGAAATAAAAATATTTTCAATTGAATTTAATTTAACACCAAATTTTCTTAACTGAATTTGCGTACCCTCTCCACAGTCAATTAAAAAGGATTTACCATTAATTTCTAATAATTGTGATGACGTAAAAGAATTCTTATTTGGAAAAGCAGAAAAACAACCAAGTATAGTTAATTTCATATCATATTTAAGTCACGCTCAATATCTTCTAATTGAATTAAGTCTAAAGCATCATCAATAGTTGGCACAAGCGATAATTCTAAACCATGAAGATCTTCATTAATTTGGCAACTAATAACTACAAAAGATTTATTAACAGTTTTATGTTTTATTGATAAAGTATTTAAAAAATCTAAATATTGAATAATTGCTATTGATTTTAAATTAATAATAACATTTAAATTAAAATATTTATTAGATTTAAAATGGATGCTTAAATCACTAATTTTATCATTGTTTTCTATTTCAAATAAAACATAATTGTCAATAAATTTAGTTGTCATATTAATAAAGCTTTGAGGCTAATAAGTACATGACAGCCATTCTTATAGCTACACCATTTTCTACTTGATTTAATATAATAGCCTGATCTGAATCAGCAACTTCACTAGTGATTTCAACACCACGATTAATTGGACCAGGATGCATTACAATAATTTCTTTATTTAGCGATTCTAATATTTGCTTATTCAAACCAAACTGTTGAACATATTCTCTAATTGAGGGGAAATAGGGTTCAGACATTCTTTCACTTTGAATTCTGAGCATATTAACAGCATCACATTGATTTAAAGCTTTAACAAAATCTGTTTCAACATTTACATTTAGTGATTCTATATGTTTGGGTATTAAAGATTTAGGGCCGCATACAGTCACTTTTGCACCTAACTTTTGATAAGTAAAAATATTTGAAAGTGCAACTCTAGAGTGTAATATATCACCAACAATTAATATTTTTCTATCCTTTAAATCTCCTATCCTTTCTATTAAAGAATAAGCATCTAAGAGAGCTTGTGTAGGGTGTTCATGAGTTCCATCACCTGCATTTATTATGCATGAATTAACATTTTTAGAAAGAAAAACACTTGCGCCAGGACTAGAATGCCTGATTACAACCATATCTACTTTCATAGATAAAATATTATTAACTGTATCAATTAAAGTTTCTCCTTTAGAAACTGATGAACCAGATGTAGAGAAATTTACAACATCAGCTGAAAGTCTTTTTTGAGCTAATTCGAATGATATTTTAGTTCTAGTACTGTTTTCAAAAAAAAGATTAGCTATAGTTACATCTCTTAGAGATGGAACTTTTTTAATTTTTCGATTAATGACTTCTTTGAAGTGATCAGAAGTTTCAAAAATCAATTTTAAATCATTAAGATTTAAATATTTTATTCCCAATAAATGATTAACACTTAAACTACTCATTCTTTATTTTTAATTAAATAAACAGAATCCTCACCATCATTTTCATTCCAATTAACCTTCACTTTTTCATTTAACCTCGAGTCAACTTGTATACCACAATAATCAGGCTGAATAGGTAATTCTCTAGAAAACCTTCGGTCAATTAAAGCTAATAATTGTACTGATTTAGGTCTTCCATATGATTGTAAAGCGTCTAAAGCTGCTCTTATGCTTCTTCCCGTAAAAAGAACATCATCAATCAATATAATCGTTTTATTTTCTATAGAAAAATCTAATTTTGTAGTGCTAGCTTTTAGGGGCTTTTCGTTTCTTCTAAAATCATCTCTAAAAAAAGTAATATCTAAAAGTCCAAGATCAATCTTATTAATTTTATTGTTGTCAACTAAAAGTTTTAAAAGCCTGTTTGCTAACTGAACTCCTCTTGGTTGAATACCTACTAAAACAGTTTCCGAAAAATCATTATGATCTTCAATTAATTGAAAACAAAGGCGATGAATAATTGTTGATAATTCATTAGCGTTCAGTATTTTTTTTGGAGTCATCACGCTAATTTGTCTTCAAAATTAAGGTTTTTTTTGATTATAAGTATATTTTTATAATATATTGATATTAAATAAGATAATATAAAGAAGAATTAAATTTGAGATAAATTTAATTTTTCAGCTATTTTCTTATAAGTGCCATCATAAAGCTTAGATCTTATTTTAGAAAAAGCAAATAATGTTTCATCAATATCAACCATCTCGTGAGAAGTCGTTGGAATCAATCTAAGTAAAATTAAACCTTTGGGAATTACGGGATAAACTACAATAGAGCAAAAAATAAAGTATTTCTCTCTTAACTCTTTTACCATTACCATTGCTTCATACATAGAACCTTTTAAGAAAACAGGAGAAACACAACTTTGTGTATTACCTAAATCAAAATTTTGTTTTTTTAAGCCACCCTGTAAAGCATTTACATTTGACCATAACTTAGTTCTTAATTCAGGCATAGTTCTAAGCATGTCTAATCTTTTTAAAACGCCAACAACTAATTGCATTTGTAAAGACTTAGCAAACACTTGAGACCTCATGTTGTACTTTAAATAGTCGATAATCATAGTATCACTTGCTATAAAAGCACCTGTACTTGCCATCGACTTGGCAAACGTAGCGAAATAAACATCTATTTGACTTTGAATACCTTGTTCTTCACCAGCACCAGCTCCAGTTGAACCTAAAGTTCCAAAACCATGAGCATCATCAACTAATAATCTAAATTTAAACTGATCCTTAAGAGCAGCTATTTCTTTTATTCTTCCTTGTTCTCCTCTCATCCCAAAAACACCTTCAGAAATAACAAGAATACCACCGCCAGTTTTTTCAGCAATTTTTGTTGCTCTTTCTAAATTAGTTTTAAGACTCCCCATGTCATTGTGTTGATATGTATACCTCTTACCTATATGTAATCTCACACCATCAACAATACAAGCATGCGAATCAATATCATAAACAATAACATCATTTTTAGAAACTAAAGAATCTATTGTAGATAATATTCCTTGATAACCAAAATTCAATAAATATGCTTTTTCTTCAGAAACAAACTCTGCCAATTCACATTCAAGTTGCTCATGTAATTCTGTATGTCCAGACATTAACCTAGCTCCCATAGGATAGGCTGAGCCATATTTCTTTGAAGCTTCAGCATCAACTTCTCTAATTTGCGGATGATTTGCTAAACCTAAATAATCATTAACACTCCATGTAATTACATTTTTACCATTAAAGATCATTCTATTTCCGATTGGACCTTCTAACTTTGGAAATGCAAAATATCCTTCCGCAACTTTAGCATATTTACCTAAAGGTCCCTTGTTTGTTTTTATTTTATCGAATAAATCATTCATTAATAAAGTGGTAAAAGTAATGTGTAAAAATAATGATTATTTTATGTATTCAACTGGTTTTTCTAAATCAGTTTTTTCAGAGTCAAAGAAACCTTGATCAGTCATCCATTTGTCAGAATATATTTTACTCATATATCTTGAACCATGATCACAAAATATCATAACGACATTACTATCCTTAGAAAAAATATTTTGTTTTGATAATTGTTTAACTGCTTGAACAGCAGCACCAGATGTATAACCCACAAACATTCCTTCTTTAAAAGCTATTTCACGTGAAGAATGAGCGCTTTGTTCGTCGTTAACTTTTTCAAAAAAATCAATAATATCAAAATCTGTTGCTGATGGAATTAAATTTTTACCAAGCCCTTCTATTCTGTAAGGATATATCTCATCTTCATCAAATTCTTTTGTTTCATGATATTTTTTTAAAACAGACCCATATGCATCTACTCCAATGATTTTAATTTGAGGGTTTTGTTTTTTTAAATACTGTCCAATTCCTGAAATAGTTCCACCAGTTCCGCTACTCGCAACAAGGTGAGTAATCTTTCCTTCTGTTTGTTCCCAAATTTCAGGTCCTGTAGTTTTATAATGAGCTTCTGTATTGAGATTATTAAAATATTGATTGATATAGAAGGAACCTTTAATTTCTTCGTGAAGTCTTTTCGCAACTTGATAATAAGACCTTTTATCATCAGAGCTTACGTGAGCTGGACAAACATAAACTTTAGCACCCATTGACTTTAGCATTGCTATTTTATCGGGAGATGATTTTGAAGTTACTGCTAAAATGCAATTATATCCTTTGACTATACTAACCATAGCTAAACTAAAACCTGTATTTCCAGATGTAGTTTCAATAATAGTAGTTCCTTTGCTAATAAGGCCTTTTTTTTCTGCTGATTCTAAAATATGAAGAGCTATTCGGTCTTTATTAGAATGTCCAGGGTTATATGCTTCCAATTTTGCATAAAAATTACCGGGGATATCTTTAACAATTTCATTAAGCTTAATTAACGGAGTATTTCCAATTAACTCAAGTATATTATTGTAAGCTTTTATTTTTCCTTTCATTTAATGTTTTCAACTTGAACTGAAGTGTACAAATTACTTAAAAAACCTTATAGAACAAAATTAATTTATTTATAAATGTTTTCTAAATCAAGTAAAAAGGCATATTCTTTTGCCAAATCTTTTAAGGCTTCAAACCTTCCTGAAGAGCCTCCATGACCCGTATCCATATCTGTATTTAAAAATAAATTATTTTTATCAGTTTTTAATTCTCTTAATTTAGCCACCCATTTGGCAGGTTCCCAATACTGAACTTGTGAATCGTGCAATCCAGTGGTTACTAAAAGGTTAGGGTAATTAATTTCTTTCACATTATCATAAGGAGAATAAGACATCATATATTTATAATAACTTTTATCATTAGGATTTCCCCACTCATCGTACTCACTAGTAGTTAAAGGAATAGTTTCGTCTAACATAGTAGTTACTACATCTACAAAAGGAACTGCCGCAATAACTCCATTATATAGTTCAGGAGCTAAATTTATAACTGCACCCATCAAAAGTCCTCCTGCAGATCCGCCGTAAGCATAAGTATGTTCTGGTGTTGTAAAGCCCTCAGAAATAAGGTGTTTTGTACAATCAACAAAATCAGTAAATGTATTTAATTTATTAAAAAGTTTACCATCTTCATACCAGTTCCTGCCTAAATATTCACTCCCTCTTACGTGTGCAATAGCGTATATAAAACCACGATCTAAAAGACTAAGTCTACTTATTGAAAAAGAGGGGTCAATAGTGTTACCATATGAGCCATATCCATAAATCAACAAGGGATTAGATCCGTCCCTAACAAGTCCCTTTCTATAAACTAAAGATATAGGAATTCTCACTCCATCGGCAGCTTTAGCCCAAGTTCTTTCAGAAACATAATTATCTTTATTGAAATTTTCGTCGACAACTAAATGTTCTTTTATAATGACTTTTTCTTTAGTTTTCATGTCAAAATCTATAACTGAATATGGCTCTGTCATAGAATTATAAACATATCTAAGCTTATTAGTATTAAAATCAATATTTGATGTAGTATAACCTGTATAGGTATCACTATTGAAGTTGATAAAATAATTTCCTGTCTTATCCCATCTTTTAACATTAATTCTACTTAACCCTCCAACCCTTTCACTAACTACTAAGTAATCCTTAAAAATATCAATACCTTCAATTAAAACATCTTCCCTATGATTTATCACGCTTTCCCAGTTATCGAATTCAGTATGAAGTAAAGAAGTCTTCATCAGCTTGTAATTCTTGGCATTATCTCTATTAGTAATTATATAAAAATAATCTCCAAAGTGACTAACACTATATTCAACTCCTTTAATACGTTTACTAAATAGTTTAAAATCGTCATTAGGATTATCAGCATCTACAAACTGAAACTCTGATGTAAGAGTACTAAATGAAGATATAACTACAAATTTATTAGATTTTGTTCTTGAGACGTTTGTGTAAAAAGTTTTATCTTTTTCATGATAAACCAATTCATCATCATTAGAGTTAGTTTCTAACTTATGTTTAAAAATTTTATCGTTTCTTAAGGTTTTAGAATCTCTATTTGTATAAAATAAAGTTGAATTATCATTCGCCCAAGCAAAACTTCCTGATGAATTATTAATTTCTTCTTTAAAAATTTCGCCAGTTTCTAAATCTTTTATTTTTATAGTATATAATCTTCTAGATACCGTATCAAAACTATAGGCAGCAAGTTTATTGTTTGGACTGATTTGAATATTTGACAAATTAAAATATTCGTGGTCCTTGGCTAATTCATTGCAGTTAAATAAAACTTCATCTTCAGCGCTTATTGAATCTTTTCTTCTAATATAAACTGGATAGTCTTTGTCTTTTTTGTATTTAGTTACATACCAATAACCATTTATAAAATAAGGAACAGATTCATCATCTTCTTTGATTTTACCTTTAATTTCTTCAAACAACTTCTCTTGAAAATCTTTTGTATGAGCAGTCATTTTATTGTAATAATCATTCTCCCTTTCTAAATAATCAATAACTTCTGGATTTTCTTTTTCGTTCATCCAATAGTAGTTGTCAATTCTTAAGTCCTCATGCTTTTTAAAAGAAGTAGGGATTTTATCTGCTTTTGGTGGGATTATTGAATTATCAACTGGTTGTTTCATATTTTTATTGCAAGAATACGCAAACATAATACATACTATTAAAAGTCTATAATATTTGATCATAAATTAAAACTTTAAATCATTTAAAATTTTTAAAAATGATTTATGCATTTCGTTGGAGTAATCTAAGTGAGTTACTAGTCTCAACTTATTATCTCCCATGGAAATTAATTTAACTCCTTTTCCATTTAAAATATTTAAAAAAAGTTCTGAGCTTATGATTGCCTTAATTTCAAAAATTACAATATTAGTTTCAACTTTTTCAACTTTTTTTATAAATGATAATTTTGATAAAGCAGATTCTATTTCTTTAGCTTTTAAATGGTCTTCATTTAGTCTTTCTATGTTGTTTTCCAAAGCATAAACACCACAAGCTGCTAAGTATCCAACTTGCCTCATTCCTCCACCTAATATTTTTCTTATTTTAATAGCTTTATTTATAAATTCTTTTGAGCCAATTAACACTGATCCTGATGGGCAACCTAAACCTTTACTAAGGCAAACCGAAATAGAATCAAATAGAAGTCCAAAATCTTTAGGTTTTTTATTAGTTCTTACTAGAGCATTCCAAATACGCGCTCCGTCTAAATGAAATGATAAATTATTATCATTACAGGTTTTTTTTATTTTCTTAAGTTCTTCTAAATCCCAGCATGCACCTCCTCCTTTATTTGTAGTGTTTTCTACACAAACTAATGATGTTTTTGGACTATGGTAAAAATCTGGTGGGTTGATTGATTCTAAAACTTGTTTATTTGTAAACATTCCTCTTTCTCCATCAATTAATTTACAAGACACCCCACTATTAAAACTAACTCCTCCGCCTTCATAATTATACACATGTGCATATTTATCACATATAAGTTGATCTCCAGGGTTAGTATGGAGGTTTATAGCAGTCTGATTAGCCATAGTGCCTGATGGAAAAAACAAAGCAGAGTCCATTCCAAACATTTGAGCAATCATTTCTTCTAATTTATTAACTGTAGGGTCCTCTTTAAAAACATCATCGCCCACTTCTGCGTTAAGCATAGCCTTAAGCATACCTTGACTTGGCTTTGTTACGGTATCACTTATTAAGTTAATTTTCATGTGAATTAATTTAAAGAACAGTTATTAATTCCTATTGGAGATCCGTCTGGAATTTTTCGAGAGCTATTTGTTTTATACATTCGCGGCAAGTCTTTAAAGTTATTTATTATATATAAATATTCTTCATAATAAGTGTTTGTTTTTTTTTTCTTTAAGATCAGTTTCTCAACTTCTTCAAGAGCAATTTTAGCTTCATATTGGAGTTGCATATAAACATTATTATCATGGGATAAATTCAATAAATAAATTAGTAAATTAGTGTTAATAATATGCTGGACCTGGTTAACATAAGCATCTTTATGTATAATTTTAAAAGAATTAGAAATTAAACTATTTAACAAATACCTAACACTCATTTTTGAACTATCTAAACTATGCTGGACCATAACTCTGTTTAATCTTTCTGAATTAAATAAAAGAGAAAGACTCATATCACTTGCTGTTGAAGCTGCACTAAATGGGTCAAAGGAAACTCCTGTTTTTCCATTAAAAGATTCTCTCGTCCTAGGAAAACCAAAAGCTCTAGGAGGAAATAATTTTAATTTATCTCTTGGAATTGCAAGATTGGTAGCATCTAAAGACTTTAAAACTGATTTTAAAGCCTTATTTTGTATCTCTATATTTAAATCTTGAACTATTAATTGCCCGTCTCCTCTAGTAGCATAATTATAATCTAAACCTCCTATTAATTTAACAGCCGCTTCGGTTTGATATCTGTGCATAAAGTATAACGGAACAAAAACATCTTCAAGAACCGAATAAGGCTCAAAACTCTTAATATTAAATTCAGAAAAATCTTTTATTGCTTTCTCTCTTATTTTAAAAACTTCATCTAACCCAGAAATGACATCTTTACCATTATCCCACAAGTGAGCTGAAACATGAGCACCCCCCTGAGACCTTGCGTCATTATCAGTAATAAATCTAAGCCCTTTTAAATTTGCTTGTTTCAAAATATTTTCTAATTCATTTTTTTCATTAATTGAATCAAATTCAGAATAACTATAAGCGACACTCACTTTATCCCATTCACCAATTCCTTTAGAATAAGCATTAGATAAATCAATTTTATCATTATTTATAGAGATTAGAGGATGTGGATAGTCCATTACAGAAGCTCTATTATTAGTGCTTGAAGCAAAATTATGAGCAAAACCTAAAGTATGACCCACCTCATGGGCACTTAATTGTCTAATTCTTGATAGAGCCATATTAAGCATTGGTTTATAATTAGAATTAGAATTATCTTTTTCAAAGGTTTTGTTAATTAAAGCTTGAGCAATTAAAAAATCTTGTCTTATCCTTAAACTTCCAAGGCTGACATGTCCCTTAATTATTTCTCCAGTCCTGGGATCAACAACACTAGCTCCATAACTCCATCCTCGTGTAGATCTATGAACCCACTGAATTACATTATAACGACAATCCATTGGATCAACATTTTCAGGAAGAATTTTGACTTGAAATGCATTTTTATATCCTATACTTTTAAAAGCGTCATTCCACCAGCTTGCACCATCTAATAATGCAGACCGAACTGGCTCAGGAGTACCAGGATCTAAATAATAAACGATTGGCTTTTTAACTTCACTAAACTCTAAGTCTGGGTTTACTTTTTCAAGCCGATGTCTAATCAATAATCTTTTTGTTATTGATTCGTACACTGGTGAAGCATAATCCATAAAAGAAATTGGAATTCCCCCACTTCTTGAATCAAATTTTCTTGGTTTATAATTGTCATCTGGTAACTCAACAAATGAATGATGCTGAATTACACTTATTATTGATGGATCAGGAGATACACTTGAGATCATCTTTCCGTAATCACCAGAGTTTTTAAATGTTAACAACGCTTCAAATTCAACATTTTTTGGAAAAGCTTTAGTTCTTTCGATATTTAAAGCGCTTTTTGTTAAATCTAAAATATATGAACCTTGATCTAATTTTTTTAATCTATTTGAAACTCCATGTGAATCTTTCATTAAAAACGGAGTAAAGTCTATCAAATAATAATCTTGATCAAATTCTTCAATTTCAAAACCAAAAATTACTGATTTAGCAAAAGCTTCTTCTACACTCGCTCTTTCTAAATTATTTTCAGAAATTGCTTTAAATTTTTGATTAGGCTGAATTAGCAATAATTTGTTGCCATATTT
>Ga0209482_1000445_pt1 | contig 35251 bp, 28 predicted proteins | sample CoawatmetaG10DNA_FD_187512 | JGI IMG/M metagenome (GOLD analysis project Ga0209482, IMG submission 187512) | Marine microbial communities from the West Antarctic Peninsula - Coastal water metaG104-DNA (SPAdes) (version 2) | ecosystem: Environmental > Aquatic > Marine > Coastal ...
GTATGGAAGATGCCATCGCATTGAAACCTGAAATAGCTATTTTTTCTGCAGGGGGAGGGACTTCTCTAGAATGGGCGCCAAAATTTGCTGAAATTGGCACCGTAGTTATTGACAATTCCTCCGCTTGGAGAATGGACCCAACGAAAAAATTAGTGGTTCCCGAGGTCAATGGACATGTCCTTACTGCAAAAGATAGAATCATCGCAAATCCCAATTGCTCGACCATTCAAATGGTTTTGCCTTTATTGTATTTACATGAATATTATCGTATCAAACGTATTGTCGTAAGTACCTATCAATCTATTACTGGTACAGGTAAGGCAGCCATGGATCAAATGGAAGATGAACGGGCAGGTGTCAAAAACCCTAGAATGGTATACCCGTACACTATAGATAAAAATGTATTGCCCCACATCGATAGGTTCCAAGCTAATGGTTATACCAAAGAGGAAATGAAAATGACCCTCGAGACTAAAAAAATCATGAATGATGATCAGATTCAAGTAACTGCTACCTGTGTGCGCATACCTACCGTAGGGGGGCATTCTGAATCCGTCAATATTGAATTCAAAAAAGATTTTGAACTCGCCAAAGTCCGCGAACTCATTGCGCAAACGCCTGGTTGTATTGTAGCGGATGACCCCGAAAACAACCTCTATCCCATGCCCATCAGTGCCTATCAAAAAGATGAGGTTTTCATTGGTAGAATTCGTAGAGACGAGAGCCAGAAAAATAGCCTCAATATGTGGATTGTTGCAGATAATTTAAGAAAAGGTGCCGCCACAAATGCTTTGCAAATTGCCGAATATATTGTGGCCCATCAACTGATATAGCATGTCCCTTAACGGTGAATTTTATGACTTTTTAATCAAGAATGAAATTCAACAGTTTATCCGTGATCATGAATATGCCGACATCAATACTTTACTGCTCAATCCACCAAAGCTTATTCAAGCCTGGAAAAAAGAAATAATAGCTTCACTCGTCGCTCGTAAAAAATGCAAAACTAAACTTCCACTTTGGTACCAAACACCAAATATTTATTACCCACCCCCCTTATCGGTTGAGCAGTCCTCCTCTACCATAACCGCTCAGTATAAAGGGCGATTGGTTAAGGGCAGCGTCCTTTATGACCTTACCGGTGGCATGGGTATTGACTGTATGACCCTTGCCACACATTTTGATACCTCATATTACGTCGAGCAAAATAAAGATTTATGTCACCGATTTTCGGTAAATCAAGAACTTTTAGGGCCGGGTCACATCAACGTTCAACATCAGTCTGCCGAAGAAGCTTTAGCTCACATAAAAACTTCAGACGTTATATACCTTGATCCAGCACGACGAAACGTTGATCAAAAAAAAATATTCCAATTTGACGATTGTACCCCTAATATTAAGCCTTTACTCTCCGAGTTAAGAAAAAAATCACAATCAATCATGATCAAAGCTTCCCCCATGATTGACCTTTCAAAGGGCCTCCTAGACCTTGGGTCCGTGGCTGAAATACACATCATCAGTGTCCGCAACGAATGTAAAGAGATCGTCTTCATGCTCAACAATGAAAGTTACACCCCCCCCACGCTATATTGTGTTAATCTAGACAGTCTTCATCCACCCCTACAAGGAAATCTTACTGAAGAAAAAAGCCTGAGTATTGAATACTGCATGCCAAAGAATATTATTTTAGATCCCAATACTTCCATATTAAAAGCAGGTCTTTTCAAAACCATAGGGCATCACTATGGCCTTTCCAAAATTGCTATTAACACCCATTTTTTTACCTCAGAGGAGAAATTAAAAGAATTCCCTGGTAGGCAATTTGAAGTAATCAGTCCCCTAAATAAAAAAAACATTAAAAAATTACTCCCCGCTGGAAAAGCCAACGTCATCACAAAAAATTATCCCCTCTCCGCTGGGGAGCTCAAAAGCCGATGGGGCCTCACTGATGGTGGAAATTATTTTATATTAGGATTTAGAAATCAAGAAAACGAGGCCCAATGTTGGTTAACAAAAAAAATAGATTAACCCATAAACTGATCTCGCCATAATATTTTTAACTGCCTCCATTTGCTCGGAACAAAGACTATTACTATTTAGTCAGTATTGATTTTAGTATAACCCTTTGAAAAAATCATCCCATCTTTTCGGAAAAGATGTGCACTGGTTTCAAATTCTTTAGCTAAAATTAATGTATTTAAGGGCGTCAGTTGACGTGCTGCTATGCGTGTGCTCATCCCAAAAAAGACATACATTAATTTGATGAGTTGCTTACTCCACCAGGTAGTATACTGAAAGTCTGAAACAAAAAGAGTCCCCTTTTGTTTAAGTATCCTAGCTATTTTATCCAGCACTTCTCCCAATTGAAAAGGGGTGAATATATCGAGAAAAAAAGGACATATTACTATATGAGTGCTTTCATCCTCCAACGCATATTCCAAAAAATCTGCACAAATAAACTGTACGTTAGCAGGGGCCGAAGCCTGGGCTAATTTGATCATTTTAGCAGACTTTTCAATGAATATGACGCGATTTACATGCGTCAACTGTTTTAAAATCTTACCAGATCCTCCACCTAATACCACGACCGTATCTGATTTATTTAGGGTCTCCAGCCACTGGATACTCGCTTGATAAAGTCTTTCTCCAAAAATGAGTTTCCCCATAAAGTCATAGCACCAGGCAATCCCATCAAAATCATTCTCCTTCACCATAAAAAAATCAAAGGATAAAAAAATATAGCATCTGCATAAATACGATAGCGCTCGGCCGACACAAACCAAGCCGGCCGTAATAAGATGATCGAAAGTTGTAGAGAAGCAAATAGGTAGATGATCTCTAAATGCATAAAATAAGGATGATAATATGCGATAATTATAGTAGATAGTGCTGAAATAATAAGTAATCCTCCCAGTAATTGGGACGTGCGTCTTTTACCCATCGACAAAGACAAAGACCCAAATCCATTAAAGCGATCTTCCTCTAATTCAAAAGTAGAGATTAAAACGATATTGACAAATGCCAATAATGAGAGTTGTATGAAAAGTAGGCCATGGATTCCCTCTAAAGGATCTATTTGAATGAGGGGAAATAAAAATATACCTCCACCATACAGCAGTGCAACCATTACCTCTTTGACTAAAAGAGATGATAACCCTGTGGATAGTGTTAGATATATCAAGCAAACCAGCGCTACCAGCAACCCCCACTGGACCAATTCAAGTGGTAAAAAATAGAGCAGCACCAGACCCAATAGGCCCATAAAAAGTGCCGTTAAAATAATCGCTCTTTGATTTTTTTTATGAAAGATCCGACGCGCACCCTTTTGATGTGATTTAAGGGTCACATCTCGCTGATGGTCCAGCGTATAAATGAGCCAAATACATAGGGAGAGGGCCAGTGAAACCACGATGGGGACCTCCACTTTGAGTTGGTCTCCTATAAAATTAAGAAAGATGACCCCACCCAGCACAATGTCCAGCGAAAGCCATCTTATATATTTTACCATTTCCATCATCTCAGTTTTACCTGAAGTTCGGAAATAAAACCTTAAGATTCTTTGGCAAGTGCTTCTGCACCACCAACAATCTCCAATATTTCCTTTGTAATCGCCGCTTGCCGCGTTCTGTTGTAAGTTAGTTTAAGCTCCTTCAACAGGTCACCCGCGTTATCCGTGGCCTGGCTCATTGCAGTCATCCGTGCCCCATGTTCGGAGGCATTGGACTCCAATAAACCTTTGTAAAATTGTATTTTTAAAGATTTGGGAATAATTTCATTGAAAATGGATGCCCCATCCGGCTCGGCGATGAAGTCAATGTTTTGGTCATTGGTTCCTTCTGAGGGTTCACTAGGCATAATCGGTAAAAACTGCTCGTTTCGTATGATCTGTGTAGCTACATTTTTAAACTCATTATAAATGATCTCGATCTGATCGTATTCTTGGTCTACAAACGACTTCATGACATGCTCCGCAGCTGCGCGCACATGATCAAAATCTAGGGAATTAAAAAGATCATAATACGTGTCTATGATCGAATAACCTTGTTTTTTATAGTATTCAAAAGATCTTTTACCTATGGGTAGAATGTGCAAATCACCAGAGGCCTCAATATGGCTGTATTTCTCTGCAATCAAATTTCGTGTATACTTGAAGATATTACTATTGAACGCTCCACACAGCCCTCTATCAGAACTGATCACGACTAGAAGTACCGTATTGACCTCCCGCTCCTTGCCATAAGGATTATCTACGAACTGCGTATCTACGGCACTCGAAACGTTCTGCATGACGCCATCCAACTTCTCTGCATAGGGACGCATCTGCATGATCTTGTCTTGTGCCTTACGTAACTTTGCCGCCGCAACCATTTTCATAGCTTTAGTGATCTGCTGCGTAGAAGTAACCGACTGAATCCTACCTTTAACTTCTTTTAAATTTGCCATTGACCTCTATTACACTATAATTTTGGATGCAATGTCACGAGCTACTTGCTCAATAGCTCCCGTAGCTTCATCGGAGAGCTTACCTGCCTTTAAATCCGCCAGCGCTTTGGCGTGACTCCCTAACATGGTCGAGGTGAATTCTGCCTGAAACTCCGTGATTTTCTGTTCTGGCACCTTATCTAAAAATCCCTTTGTTGAAGCATATAAAATAGCTACTTGAAGTTCTACGGACACGGGTGAATATTGTGGTTGCTTCAGTACCTCTTGATTTCTTCTTCCCCGATCAATCACTAATTTGGTTGCTGCATCTAAATCCGATCCGAATTTTGAAAATGCCTCTAACTCCCTAAATTGTGCCTGATCAAGCTTCAATGTTCCCGAAACTTTTTTCATCGACTTAATCTGAGCCGATCCCCCTACTCTTGATACAGATATTCCCACATTAATCGCTGGTCGAATACCTGAGTTAAACAAATTGGTCTCTAAGAAAATCTGACCATCTGTAATCGAAATCACATTGGTAGGTATGTAGGCCGAAACATCTCCTGCCTGCGTCTCAATGATCGGTAATGCCGTCAACGAACCTCCTCCTTTTACAATTCCTTTTAATGATTCTGGTAAATCATTCATCTGGGCAGCTATCTCATCATTATTGATAATTTTAGCTGCACGCTCCAATAAACGAGAATGTAAATAGAATACATCTCCCGGATAGGCTTCCCTACCTGGAGGTCTCCTGAGTAGAAGTGACACTTCCCTATAAGAAACTGCTTGCTTAGAAAGATCATCATAGATTACCAGCGCAGGTCGTCCCGTATCACGAAAGAATTCACCAATCGCCGCACCTGTAAATGGAGCAAAAAATTGCATCGGTGCCGGATCAGCCGCTGAGGCATTGACGATCACCGTATAGTTCATTGCTCCGTTCTTCTCAAGCGCCGAATAAATCCCTGCTACCGTTGATGACTTCTGACCTACCGCAACATATATACAATATACAGGCTCTCCTTTTTCGTAAAACTCTTTCTGATTGATGATCGTATCAATGGCCACTGCGGTCTTACCCGTCTGGCGATCTCCAATGATTAATTCTCTTTGACCTCTACCGATAGGAATCATGGCATCAATCGCTTTTATCCCTGTTTGCAAAGGCTCACTTACCGGTTGCCTGAATATGACTCCAGGTGCCTTCCTCTCAATCGGCATTTCATAAAGATCTCCTGTAATCTCTCCCTTGCCGTCAATAGGATTACCTAGTGTATCTACTACACGTCCAATCACACCGTCGCCTACTTTTACAGAGCCAATGCGCCCCGTTCTTTTGACGGTATCACCTTCTTTAACCCCACTAGATTCTCCTAATAAAACAGCACCCACATTGTCTTCTTCTAAATTTAAGACCAATGCATTAAGTCCATTCTCTAGTTCTAATAATTCGCCTGCTTGGGCATTAGACAATCCATATATTCGTGCTACACCATCGCCTACTTGAAGGACGGTGCCCACTTCTTCTAATTCAGCTTCTGACTTAAAATTTGAGAGTTGCTCTCTTAAAATTGCTGAAACCTCATCGGGTCTGACATCTGCCATAATTCTATTTTTTATAGCCTAAAAGACTAATTTTATGATTATTTACTTTCTTGATCAAATTTTAATTTCAATTTATTCAGCGCACCTTTCACACTTTGATCGATCTGACGATCATCCATAGTCAAGATATAGCCCCCAATAATATTTTCTTCGACTTGCGTAGTCAGTAAAGGCTTTTTACCTGAAATCCCCTTTACCAATTCCTCCACAGAGGATTTTAATGTGGCAGTCAAAGCTACCGCTGTCGTTACGTGCGCAGGCTGAAAACCCCGCTTTTCATTAAATGCATTGATAAATTCTCGTGCAATCTGGGGTAATATTTTTTCCCTGTTTTTACGAACAATGAGCTTAAACATCGCTAGAGATAATTTCGAAATTTTACCTTCAAATATTTTTACTAGAATCTCACCCTTTTTAAGATGGGGTATTACCGGACTTTTGAGCATATTTAAGAAAGCCCTATTTCGTTGACAAACAGCAAGAAATTGCTCCATATCTGATTTCACGATATCAACCGAGTTTTGCTCATCGGCCAAATCAAGCAATGGTGTAGCATAACGTTTGGCTATCCTGCTTTCAGACATATTAATTTACTTTAACTTCTTTTAAAAACTTTTCAACGAGTTGCTGCTGCGATGGGTCATTATTTAACTTTTCGCGAATTAATTTTTCAGCTATGTCCAGAGATAATGAAGAGACGAGGTTTTTGACTTCAGACAAGGCCGCATTCTTTTCACCCTCAATAATACTTTTTGCATCCGAAATCATTTTTTCAGAAATTTTTGCCGTTTCCGATTTCGCATCCTCTTTTATTTTATTGGCAACTACAGTCGCGTCTTTTAGCAACTGATCTCGTTGAACCCTTGCTTCTTTTAACACCATTTCATTGTCTGCTTTGATCTGCATCATCTCTTCTCTGGCTAATTCAGCAGATTTAATGGAATCTTCAATCATGGATTCTCTAGTACGAAGTGCCTCAGTCACCGGCTTCCACACAAATACTGCCAATATGGTCAGTACAATCGAGAAGACAATCAACTGCCAAAATAACAAACCGTAATCGGGTATTAAAAGATCCATATTTTTATTTTTTTTGTTCAAAAATAAGGAATTAACCAACACCTAATGTGAATGATTAATTCCTTTAAATTGTTAAGCCGCTGCGGTTCCTGCTGTATAAATTAGGAAACATACGACTACGCCAAATAAGGCGATAACCTCAACTAGAGCTGCAATGACAAGCATAGCTGTTTGGATTTTTCCGAAAGCTTCAGGCTGACGTGCCATGGCTTCCATTGCGGATCCTCCTATTTGACCGATACCGATACCCGCGCCTATAGCGACAAGACCCGCACCGATACCAGCGCCCATTACTGCAAACTGCATGTCCATTAACATTGAAAGTAACATATTTATATATTTAAAAAGTGAACATTTTCTTTAATGATGCTCTTCCACCGCCATGCCTATGTACAGCGAAGTGAACATCGTAAAAACATATGCCTGTATCGTTGCTACAAGCAATTCTATTATGGTAATCAAAGTTACAATGACCGTACTACCAAAACCTACCATCCAAGAGTGAAATATGAAAGTCAGGCTCACCAAGCTTAGCACGACAATATGGCCTGCTGTTATGGATACAAAAAGTCTAACCATCAAAGAAACAGGCTTCGTAAATACACCTATAAGCTCCACAGGTAATATAATGGGCCTCAACCACCAAGGTACCCCTGGGGTCCAAAATATGTGCGACCAGTAGACTTTTTTACCACTAAAATTGGTCATAAAGAAGGTCCCAAGAGCCAATACGGCTGTGACAGCAATGTTCCCTGTCATGTTGGCTGCACCAGGTATGAGTCCCAATAAATTTCCGAACCAAATAAAGAAAAACAAGGTGAGCATATAAGGTAAATATGTTTGGTACTTTTCTCCTATACTGGGCTTCACTACTTCATCCCTTATGTAGATGATGACCGGCTCGAACAATGATTGCACGCCTTTGGGTGCCTTGCCTACGTTTTTCTTGTATCCACGGGCAACCGCGAAGAAGACCAACAACATGATGGCTGCATCGATAAAAATAAACAAGACATTTTTAGTTATTGAAAAATCAAAAACGGACTGCCCATCTGCTCTTGAGATGTGTTCATGCGATAATAAGTAACCCATATAGGGAACCTCTTGATGCACTTCATTGAAAAAATTTGCAGATGAAAAAATCACCAACCCGTCAGATTCAGAATATAGGATGACCGGAAGCGGTACGACCACCCCATGAGTGATCTCCCAACCATGTGCATCTTTGATGTGGTGATTGATCATGTCTCCTGGATTGAAACTTTGCCCATCCCCCGCGTCAGACGCATACGCTTGCTGAAGGGTGACCATCGAAAATAAACAAATTAAACCGTAGATAATCAGTCCTTTATAAATTCTGAACGCCCCGTTCTCTGTCATATTTCTTTTTTCACCACTCAATTTCGCTGCAAGTTAACCCATACGTAGCGTAATTCAAATACAAGATGGGCCAAATAAACGCCAATTATTTCGAATGCTAAAAGCTGAAAGTGTTGGCCTTTGATGAGTAGAAAAAACATCAATAAAAGAATCGTGCTCAACAATCTAAAAACCGTAGCACCTAAAAAATAAACCACTGATGTGTCTACTTTTTTTTGTGCTTTAACAAAAAGCCATGAAATAATTATGGATTGAAAAAAGAAAAATCCAATAATCCCCAGAAAATCCCGATGCAAAGGGAAGGGTAATTGTTTTTCAAATATCAATAAAGATGTAAAAATAATACTGATCACCGCTGATTGATAAAAATACTTCACTTTGACGTCTTTTTAATCAAATACCATAGAGAACCAAAAACGCTTAATAGTATCGCAATCACCAAGAAAATGGGCCATTGATTTTTTAATTTCTCATCTATGAAATTTCCTAGCCAAAAAAGCGCCAAATTAAAGATGAAAAGCTGAAAGGACAACCCTGCAAAACTCCCTAAACTTGTCTTAGTATCAGGATTCGGCTTTTTTGAGGAAGGGTACAATTTCTTCTGTCTTCTCTTTTTTTCCTTTTCTGTCTAAATTTTTATGCGCTGAGTCCTCATGGATCATTATTTCTGTAAACTTAATCCCCATTCTGCATTTTCCATTAAATTCAGCCCCTGATTCTATAATCAGTTTATTAACTGAAAGGTCCCCTTTAATGATGGCGGTAGATTTCAAAACCAATTGTTCGGTAACTTGGACATTACCTATTATGGTTCCGGCAAACTCTGCATTTTGAGCTAAAATATTGCCCTCGATTAGAGAAGAATTACCTAAGGCCAATTTAGAGCTTGTCGTAATATCCCCAATAATTTTCCCTTCTACTCTAATATTACCGTGCGCCTGTAGATTTCCAGTTAAAATAGTACCCTTCGAAATAATATTGCTTGAATTACTTAGATCGTCCATATCTTTTTGATTATTCTTACTCCACATATTTTATCTAAAATTTATATAGTCTTCTGGGTTTACCGCTTGTTCTTTGAACCAAAGCTCAAAATGTAAGTGGGGCCCTGAGGTAAGTTCTCCAGTATTACCTATTATGGACACAACTTCACCCGATCCTACAAAATTACCAACACTTTTTAATAATTCCGAATTATGCTTATAAATAGATATCAAATTACCACTGTGTTGGATAACCAAAACGTAGCCTCCATCTAGCGTCCATGAAGCCATAATAACGATCCCATCTGCCAAGGCCTTGATGGGTTCGTTTTCTTGAGAAACAATATCTATCCCAAAATGATCCTCTTTCGGATCAAAGTTATTGGTGATAATCCCTTCTAAAGGCGTAAAAAACACTAATTCACGTAGTTCATCCTCTGAGCGATTAAAATTAAGAGAGACCAAACCTAGATCTGAACTCTCATATTCAGCCCTAAACTGAGAATCCAACGGACTCAGCGCAGGCGACAAATTAATATCTCCCAAGGTAGAAGTAGACAGTACTTTATTACTTGAAGACAAACTATCCAAATTTTGTCCCTCTAAAATATACATCACGTTTTGAATATAATTATTTTTGACTTGAACTTCATGCTGTAAGGAATCCAACATCATGGTCAAATTCAAAACCTGCCTATTGGCTTCCATTTCTGCATAACGAGGATCAAACCATTGTTTGAGTACCGTATTTACACTTAAAACAGACAAGGTCATTGATAAAATAAATATGAATGCCAATAATAAAATCAATCGGGCATAATTGAAAATAATGGTTCTTTTTTCTGAGAAATCCTCTTCGTTTCGTACGATAAGAAGATATCTATTCGTTAACCAGTTAGAAAATGTGCGTTTTTGAGACAAAATTTTTGACTATTATTATACAAATATATTAAAAGCCATTCTTTTATCTTTGCATAATATTTTTTGACCCAATACAAGTTTTCTAATTCAACATGTAATTTGAGCCTTTTGCGATATTTTTTGACCCCCTTATTTGTTCTTGTTCTAATAGTCCCCACTTTGGGTCAATCCAGCGGGGTCATCAATTCTGGATATCATGACCTCACAGCACATTATAATGGTTACTTTATTGCTCGCGAAAAAATCAAAGAAATTGAAGCTGGAATTTTTAATAAATACAAATGGAACTATAATCGAACCCTCCCTGTGTTCGCGCCTTTTGATACGACAGATTCCAAATCATTAGAAGCTACCTTATTAGAGTGCATAGAAAAAGCCTCGATCGCCATCCAAAGACATCCAGAATCAAAATGGCAAGATGATGCCTACATTCTCGTTGGAAAAGCCCGCCTTTATGGTTCCGAATTTCCCGAAGCCATCGAAACCTTTAAGTGGATCAATAAATTCGGCGAAAACAAAGATATACAACATCTTGCCTTATCCGAACTCATCAGAACTTTCTGTGAGGCCTACGAATATCAAAATGCACAAGCCGTTATTGCCTACCTAGAAAACGAAAAATTATCTGATGATAATCTGCTTATTTACTATTTAAATAGGGCTTATTACTATCAAAAAATTGAAGAAAATACAGCCGCAGCCGAAAATTTAGAGATAGCGGTAAAGTATCTAAAACGCAATCCGGATAGAGCTAGAATAGAGTTCATAGCTGGTCAAACCCATCAGAAAATAGAAGATGATCTGAGTGCCTTTCGTTATTATAGAAAAGCTATGAAACATAGCAAAAGTTATGAACTTTCTTTTTTCTCAAAGCTCTACATGGTTGAAGTGACGCCTATCGATGATCTTTCTTACGAAAAAAAGACCCTCAAGCACTTCAAAAAACTCTTAAAAGACCGAAAAAATGCGGATCATAAAGATAAAATTTATTTTCGAATGGCCGAATATGAATTTAAGAAGGGCGCTTTAGATTTGGCTATTTTGAATTATAAAATGTCTATTGCTAACAATACCATTGATCCCCGACAAAAAGCTTATGCTTACCTGAAATTGGCTCAGATTTATTACGATTATAAAATGGATTTCAGACTTGCCAAAGTATATTATGACAGTACAATGACCCTTTTAACCAAAGATGAAAAAGAGTATGCAGCCTCTTTGGGTAGAAAAGAAATTCTTAATGAATTTGTTACCCATATCAATACTATTTCAAAAAACGATAGCTTGATCAATTTGACCTTCATTAGCAATGATTCCTTAGACATTTTAGTCAATGCAGTACTTGATAATCAAGAAATGGAAACCAAAAAAGCCAAAGCACAGGCAAAAAAAGAAGCCCGTACTTCCAATAATGTCGAATTTTACAACAATGAAAATCAGGTAGCCCTTTCGGCATCGACACAAGGAGAATGGTATTTTTATAACAGTCTTGTTGTGAGTAAAGGATTGGCCGCATTTAAACAAAAATGGGGTCAAAGAAGTTTAAATGATCATTGGAGAAGACAAAATAACAGCGATAATTCCTCAACCAATCCTGAGGTCTTGGCATCACAGAGTAATTCTAAAGACAATACAAAAGACACAGAAGAAAAAAATACCGAGTTCGATAGAGTCGAGGCAAAAAATACATTATTGGCTGCTATCCCAAGAGATTCCTCTCAATTAAATAAACTTCTAAATGAAATAGAAAAGGCATTGTATGAACTTGGGAAAATTTATAATTTCAAATTAAAGGAGCCTCCCAATGCCATACATACTTTTAATAAACTCATCAACAGATTCCCGAAGGGTCCCTACCATGCAGAGGTACTCTATCAACTTTATTTACTCAATAAAGAATATGACTCATTGGCAAGTCTCAGTGCGGCTGATCAGCTTGTTTTGTCTTATCCTGATTCTATTTATGCCAAACTTGTAATCAATCCCAATTATATTGAAGACAATGACCGGTTAACCATTGCGTTACAAAAAGTTTATAAAGCCGCCTATCATCACTACAATAATGGTGCTTATAAACAATCTATGTCATTGATTGACAGTTCTTTGTCACCTGAAATGGAAAATGCATTTGTTGACTATTTATTACTCTTGAGAGCCATCTGTTTTGGGAAGACTGATGGTATTTATAAATACCAATTTGAATTAAATAATTTTATCGAGGATCAACCCACCAGTGAATTAATTGAATATGCGAAAGAACTTATTACCGTTTCCAAAGCCTTCCAGATTAATCTATTCAGCGCTTCGAAAGCAAAATATATCACCAATACTGATCGAGAACATTATTTTCTCTATTTATATCCATCGGACATTGATCTTGAAACCTCTGTCTCATCCTTGTTAGATGATTACCTTAGCGTTCAAAATTCAAAACTCATCACTGGTAACATGGTTTTCGATAAAACCTATTCTATAGCAATGGTAACCCCCTTTAGTAATTTAGAAACTGCACAAAAATTTCGTTCTGAAATTGAAGCAAACCTGCTTACTTCCGTTGAAAAAGAAAAATGGATCAACCTCATCATGACCAAAGAAAATTTTGACATCTTTTATAAGACCAAAGACTTAGACTCCTACCTTACATTTTTTGACAAGTATTATTAGCATGAATCAAAAAAAATACATTCGTATAATGAGCCTTTTCTTCTGGCTTTTATTTTGTTCAATATTTATAGGTGCGCCCACATTTATTTATATGGTCAAAAATGATACTCTGGGCCTTTTTGGAGGGCTTCCTAGTTTAAGCGATTTAGAAAAACCCAAAACAGATTTATCATCTGAATTGATAAGTGCCGACGGCGTCTCTCTTGGAAAATATTTTAGGAAAAATCGAACGGCTATTACTTACGATGAACTTTCTCCTGAATTAATCAGTACCTTATTGGTAACCGAAGATTATAGATTTAAAGAGCATTCGGGAATAGATCTTAAAGCTTTACTTCGAGCGATCTTTGGAAAATTAACCTTCCAATTTAAAGGCGGTGGGAGTACGTTGACCATGCAATTAGCAGAAAATTTATATGGTACCAATTCTCAAAATCAAGGGGCGATATATGCTATTTCTAGTTTAGGGCAAATTGTTACCAAATTGAAAGAGTGGATCATTGCCTTCCAATTGGAACAGTCGTATACCAAAGAAGAAATTCTCGCCATGTATTTAAATACAGTAGAATATGGTTCTAATTCCTTTGGCATACAGGTTGCTGCCAAAACCTTTTTTAACAAACTCCCCTCAGAACTTGATTACCAAGAATCAGCCAGCCTCATTGGATCCATCAATAAGCCTACCCGCTACAATCCTGTTTATAATCCCAACGATGCCAAAGCCAAAAGAACTGAAGTATTGTATAACCTTTTAAAATATGATATTATTGAAAGGTCATTATACGACTCGTTAGTACGAAAACCACTCATTCTTAATTATAAAGTCGACAATCAGCACCAAGGACTGGCCACCTATTTTCGCTCAGTGATCAGGAATAGACTGATGAATTGGTGCAAAGAAAATGGTTATGATCTTTTCAATGATGGACTGAAAATATATACCACCTTGGACAGCCGATTACAAAAACATGCGGAGACAGCCGTCGCTGAAGAAATGAGTCGTTTACAGGCTTTATTCGAAGTGCATTGGGAGGATAAAAACCCTTGGATAAATGAAAATAATGAGGAAATCAAGGGTTTTTTGGAAAATGCTATCAAGCGAACGGCCACTTACAAAAATTTACAAATTAAATTTTCAGATGCCCCTGATTCGATCAAATATTACCTTGCACAACCTAAAAAAATTAAAGTTTTCTCGTGGGATGGAGAAAAAGACACCATTTTAAGCCCGCTCGATTCTATGCGCTATTATAAGCGCTTTCTACAGGCTGGGTTTTTAGCGATGGATCCAAATTTTGGTCATATTAAAGCTTGGGTTGGCGGCATTGATTATAAATATTTTCAATATGACCACGTAAAGCAAGGCAAACGTCAACCTGGATCTACCTTTAAGCCCATTGTATATACCGCCGCCATAGACAATGGCTATTCGCCGTGCTACGAGGTCGTAGACGCTGCCGTCAGCTACGCCGTACCTGGACAAATCCCCCCTGTCTGGCGTCCAAATAATTCGTCCGGCAAATACAGCGGAGAAGTCATGACGATCAGACAAGCAATGGCCAGATCTGTAAACTCCATTACCGCTTTTATTATGAGTAAAGTTGGACCAAGCAATGTGGTTGATTATGCCCGAAAATTGGGATTTACCAGTCCACTGAATGCGGTACCTTCATTATGCCTTGGCACAGACGATGTTTCTCTTTATGAACTGGTGGGCGCCTATGCTACTTTTGTCAACAAGGGGAATTTTACCAAACCTGAATACATTACGAAAATTGCTGACAAAAATGGGAATATTCTTCAATCTTTCATTCCTGAAACGCGGGAAGCGTTGAACGAGCAAACAGCTAATCTCATGTTACATATGCTCAAAGGAGCCATAGAAGAGCGTGGTGGATCAGGGGTATCGGTTGATCCTTGGTTAAAAGAGAATAACGATATAGGTGCTAAGACGGGTACCACACAAAATGGTTCAGATGGTTGGTTTATAGGTGTTACCAAAGACCTAGTAGCTGGCGCATGGGTAGGAGGAGATGAGCGGAGTATTAGATTCAGGGAATGGGTTTTGGGTCAAGGGGCCCGCACTGCCCGACCCATTTGGCAAAATTTCATGCTAAAAGCCTATCAGGACCCAATGCTCGATTATGAGCGAGGACCCTTCGCTCCACCCTCTACAAAAATCAATGTCGAATTAGATTGTAATATTTATAAGGGTACCTACGGAAAAGATTCAACCTATTATGACATCGTCAATGAAGTTGACATATTCTAAATGGAACATTTTCAGTTTGATAAAACTTCTTACAACCATATCCCCAAAGAACCGGGTGTTTATAAATTTTTTCATGTTTCCGGTACTCTTCTATATGTCGGCAAAGCTAAGGTTTTGAAAAATCGAGTAGCTAGCTATTTTACTAATAAAAACTTACTCAATAAAAAAACACAACGACTAGTCAGTCAGATAGATACCATTGAGGTCACCATTGTAAATTCTGAATACGATGCCTTGCTGCTAGAAAATAACCTAATTAAAGAAAATCAGCCTAAATTCAATATCTTATTAAAGGACGATAAAACATTTCCTTTTCTGGTGGTTACCCACGAACGATTTCCAAAAATATATGCTACACGAAAAGTAGACTCTGATAAGGGAACCCATTTCGGGCCTTATACCAGCGTACGAGCCATGCATAAAGCTTTGGACCTTATCAGTAAACTTTATCATGTAAGATCATGTAGTCTCAACCTTTCAGAGAAAAACATTAGCAACCTGAAATTCAAAGTATGCCTCGAATACCATATCGGAAATTGTTTAGGCCCCTGCGAAGGTCTTCAAACTGAAAAAGATTATCTAAAGGAAATCGATCAAGCCAAGCATATCCTCAAAGGCATCATTCACCCTATTAAAACACGGCTTAAGGAAGACATGAACCATTCAGCTGGTCTCCTTAAATTTGAATTGGCAGCTGAATACAAGTCTAAGTTACAATTACTGGAAACCTTTCAGTCCAAATCATTGATCGTCAATCCAAGCATCACAGATATTGATATTGTCACCATCCTTAGCGGAGAAGACATCAGTTATCTCAACTTTATGAAAGTTGAAATGGGGACGATTAGGGCATCTGAAACCGTCTTGATCAAATCTCGACTTAAAGAGAAAACAGAGGAAATCATGGCCTACGCAGTACCTGTTCTCCGACAAAAGTTCAATAGTCACAGCCCTACCATCATTTCTAACTTCTTTTTCGAGCTTACCAACATCAACATCATTATCCCACAAATAGGTGATAAGAAGAAATTATTAGACCTTTCTATGAAGAATGCGTTTATGTTCAAGCAGAATCATCTTCGAATTAAAACAAAACAACAGGACGATTCAGAACGCACCCTACGGCAATTGCAAGATGATCTAAGGTTAAAATCTATTCCTCGCGTTATCGAATGCTTTGATAACTCCAACATACAAGGCACCCACCCTACCGCAAGTATGGTCTATTTTAAGAATGGCAAACCCTTGAAACAGCAATATCGCCATTATAACATCAAAACCGTGATTGGACCTGATGACTTCTCTTCAATGACCGAAATCATACATCGAAGATATAAACGCCTGTTAACGGAAAATAAGAACCTACCAGATCTCATCGTTGTGGATGGGGGAAAAGGCCAACTCAGTGCTGCTTGTATCTCCCTAAAAAACCTGGGCATATACGGAAAAATTCCCATTATCGGTATTGCCAAAAGATTGGAGGAAATTTATTTTCCAGAAGATTCTATTCCTATTTACCTCAGCAAGAAATCCTCTGCCCTTAAGTTGTTACAATTTATCAGAGATGAAGCCCATAGGTTTGCAATTACCCATCATCGTAACATTCGTTCAAATGATTCTATTACATCCATACTCGATGATGTCCCAGGTATCGGTCCCAAAAATAAGACCCTCTTGCTAACAGAATTTAAAACATTAAGTGAAATTCGTAAGGCTTCTATTCAACTACTCACAAACGCTATAGGAAAGAAATTGGCACTAAACGTACACAACTATTTGAATAAAAAAAAGGCAGCTAACTAGCTCCCTTCCTGTAATATTGTAGAGGTATTTTAACTTAGTTTTCCCACAAATTACTCTCGTACTCCATCAATTTCATCTCTGCCTCCTGCTGTAAAACCATCGCATTCATAGGATCTTGAGCGATTTTGTCCGCATACATCTGCCTAATATCTAGATTCTGGGAATTAGATACACCTATGATTGGAGCACTAAACAATCTCAACTCTAATGCATCAGCCAAATTAATGTGTCCTCCTTGATTTTCCTCATTATACCACAAGGCTTTATCCCTATAGGGTCCTCTTAACAATTTGATGATGTCTTCATATCTAAAACTGGCCACTCTTTTTTCAAATTGGATTTCATAGTTTGGATTAGCAGGTATACCTAAAGTAATTGATCTTATATAATAAAACATTCTAGATCGGTTACGATCAAAAATCAAATCCTCTTTGATATAAAGCTTATTAAATTCTGTTGGGTCTATATCATTAAAGTTTTTTCCATCACCTTCAGACTCTTCCTCCGCCTCATCTCCAAAACCACCTCCGAAACCACCTCCAAAATCGTCACCCCCACCTTGAATTTCGTATTGAAGAGACGATATAAATTCATCATCAGGCATGGGCCGCAAGCATGAGTCAGACATATAAGGCTGTAATAAGCCTTCTTTGGCGCCTTGAATGATCAAAGCAGAAAGCTCAGAGTTTTTAGCGTTGAACGGCTTATTCTGTTTTTCCGTTAGATTCAATCTCCTAATCAGCGTCTTTTTAAACATGATATAGTTATCCGCCACCTCTGGCTTGATAATCTCTGCTGCCGTCCTTTGTTGTGCTTGAACTTCAACAACTATGACTGTTATTAAAAAAATAACTAATAAATTTTTCATCTCTCCTGTTTTTTAAGCCTATTTCAACGGGATTGACATACTTCGATTGTATGCGTTGAAATTTTCAACATCACCTTTAAAATTTTGTCTTTTAACTTGTTTGAATTCTAATACTAATATGTCTCCCTTTCTTGCAGATGATGCAATGGTTGATAAGTTTACTTTACCGCTTCCCTTGACACTCTGCCTGCCTACCCCTCCACTCACCAAGGTTGCCACGATTTGCGATACTTGAAATTTAGCATCATCTGGCAAAAACTCTTTAAATCCTGCATCTGGAATTGCTCTAATTGACAGTCTCGCCGTTTTTGCAGGAATTCCTTTAGAAATATCAACTTCTCCACGATCGGAAAAAGCCTTAATTTCAACCGCTGGAATAGGTCTTACTCCAAAAGTTCTTGACCCAATACGATTTCCATTACTAGAAACACTCAAAACCACTTCTTTAGCGTTGGGCACTATTGTCACCGCACCTGCAGTGGCTCCTTTAATCGTAGCCCCCCCTTTTGCAGAAAATGCTGGATTGTAGGTGGTTCCTAATGCAGGTACTTGTACATCTAACTTATTTCCACAGTTGAAATAAAGTGCCCCTACCGACGCCGACTGAATCTGAATGACCGGCTTCATCACGAAATACTCTTCAACACTTGCATAAGTGGTATCTCCCCCACCGGGTAAATCAATGGTTATGGCTGCTTCGAAGGTTTGACGCTTTTGCATTTCTTTTCCTGAAAATTTTGCAGAGGCTGTAAATTCTACCAATCCAACGCCTCCTTCAACTTTAATTGGCTTCCCATTGTAAGTCATCGTCGGAACAATTGCTGAGGCTGAGGCCGCAATAAACATCTCCGCTTTATAGGGTGTTCCAGCCGCAACATACTTCGACTCAGGTCTTACCATGGCTACAATCTGGTCAAAGGCAATATCGCCCGCTCCCACTTTTGATGATAAGAAAGCCATCGCTCGTGTTTCATAGCTCAAAACCTTTGACTGAAAATCCGCAACGGTAGCTAGACAAGCTGGAGTAGGCGAATCAGAGAAAGCGAGCTGTGCGAAAATCTTACCGGCTTGATTCGGATCTTTATTGTAAACAGGGTCGTCAATGGCATCTACGGCAATTGCTTTATATTTCAAAAGTTCTGATTCTGGCGCACCGAATTCCGTCATAATAACTTTGATCTCATCAGCAAAACCATTTAGTTGATCCTTTATTTCTTGACCTTTGCCTTCGCCCCCTTCCTCTACGGGCATCATATAATGTCCAACCTTACTGTAATCTGTCTTACCTGCCAAATTTTTAGCATCGCCTACGTAAGTAGGTTCATACTCAATATAGCCCCCGGTAATCGTCACCATAGTTTCCTTGAGCTCAACCATTGTAGTCATTAAAGCGTCCGTTTTCTCATGAACTATTTTGGCCGCTTCCATAACCTTTAAATCAGCCTCTCGATTACCTGTTTCATCGACAGTCCTGATAATGCTCTCCATTATCTGGACGTTTCTCTCTTTGGTTTCATTATTAGCACTTACCAAACTTTCATTAATAAAGACGAATTTATCAATAATGGTATTACTCACATTTAGTGCCAATAAAGCAGTCAGCACTAAATACATCATACCGACCATTTTTTGACGTCCTGTTTCTTTCCCTCCTGACATAATTTATCTTTTGTTCAGTTTAAATTAATTTGTTAAGAATCAACTTTTCATGGCAGTCAACATACCGCCATAGACTTTATTTAAATTCTCAACATTAGAAGTTAATTGATTCAGCTGTACTTGAAAAGCTGCTGTTTCTTTGCCGGCTTCTGCCATACTTTCTAACGCATCTGTAACATTAGAATAAAATTTGTTCAATGCTTTGGTATGGCTTTGAGAATCTTGAAGTTCCATTTCATATAAGGCGTTCAAAGCACTCAAGCTTTTTGTAACCGTCAGTACTTGCTCTTGGTAGCCCTTGGCTCCCTTAGATGCTTCTGACATTGCTCCCAGCGCTTGCATGGACGTCCCGTAAGATTTATTCATTTCGGTGAGCGTTTTTGATGCTGACCGCATATTATCTGCATATTCATTGGTGGCTACGGCGGCATCGCTGAGATTTGACATTTTACCTGCGGTGTCTGCAAGATTCCTCATACCATCACCTAAACCCTTTAATAAATCAGGACCAATTTTAGCATCCTCCATAACTTTGTCCATCTGGGCTGAAATTCCTGTGGAAACAGCTGCTGGCGCAGCCGCTCTTTTTTGAGACACGGGACCATCATAATCAAGCGCAAGTTCAGGATAAACCTTTGACCAAACGGGATCGGGATGTGGTGGCTCGAAAGCACTTAAGAAGAAAATAACTGCTTCAACCGTCAGTCCCACACCTAGCATAATAGCGGATCCAGGTAAGTGAAGAATTTTAAACATGGCACCTACAATTACAACTGCGGCTCCAATACCATATACTTTGGGCATGATGGTATTGAATAATAAATCCATGAAGCCTCCTTTTTTCTCGCTCATATTTTTGTGGTTTTAGTTATTAAATTATTAAAAATCAAATGATTGGGTCGATCTCCCCAAATAAGACATAGCACATCTAAAGCCAATTGAAGATCTCGCCGTATCCTTATGCTCAAATGATCTCGTCCCTGTCTCGATATAATAGGCGATATCTTTCCAAGAACCTCCTCTAGTTACTTTTTCCGCTATTCTCTCATCGTAATAAGTCGGATTCAAATCCCATACTAACGGGACAGAAGAAGGATTATAAGCATCTTCACACCATTCCGCAACATTACCTGACATATCATAAAGCCCATAATCATTAGCGAAAAAAGTTGCCGTGGGCGCTGCGTAAGAGAATCCATCATCATAATAGTTTCCACGACCTGGTTTAAAATTGGCTAGCAAACATCCCTTCATATTTCTCGAGTATGGATTGCCCCAAGGGTATTTTACCATGTCTCTTCCTCCCCTTGATGCATATTCCCATTCTGCCTCAGACGGAAGCCTAAAAGCAGGCATCATTGGTAGACCTTGCTCCTCTCTGTAAGCATTTAAATAGTTAGTTCTCCACTCACAAAAGTATCTTGCTGCATTCCAATTAACTCCAACCACAGGATAATCGTCAAAAGCGGGGTGTGACCAATAATAGGCCACCATTGGATCCCCCATGTGATGGGTAAAGTCCGTCATCCATACGGTAGTATCTGGTTTTACTTGCTCCAGCGTCAAGCCTTCAGGCAACTCTATATCAGAAGCCTCAGCTAAACTTTCGGTCATCTGGCGATATTCATTATTAGTTATTTCTGTGTCATCCATGAAGAAGGCACTAATCGTAATCTGTTTGTTGAAGTTGATTTGTGTCGCAGCAACATCTTGATCAGCCTGCCCCATGTGAAAAGTACCCGCCCTTACAGCCATCATACCAAAGGGTCTAGTCATCTCCCAACCCTCCCGATCTGGGACACCGTAAACCTCACCCCGGTCTTTTGATGCGCCGCCACCAAATAATCCTCCTATCAAACCGCAACTAGAAAATGCCAATGCTAGTCCCAGTATCTGAAACGCTGGTAATTTCGTATTTTTTTTAATTCTCATAATAAATTTCTTAAAACTGCAAAAATGATAATAAATGTCTAATGCAATCTTACGCACGGTAATTTCAGCCTTAAATATAAACTGAATATAAATTAGTCACCAAAAATTCAATAATATAAATTGAAAACAATGTGAATTTTAGCATATTAATTTATAAATCTGGGTGTTTTTACTTTTTTCTTTCCTCCTAAAACAAAATCTAACAGATCGTATCTTATATAAATCTCTTGAGAAGTTGCCTTTTTCGCTTGACTGTTATGCACAACTAAATCTAAAGCAAAACCTAATTTTAATCTATTTTTTTCCATCAAACTATATCCCCCCATGACAACAAAAGCTTCTGACCACCTGTAAGAAGCACCCATCCACATTCTAGCGTTATATTGAACTTGGGCTCCCAAGTCAACAGTCAAGGTATTCAAATCTGTTTTAACAACCAAATTTGGTCTGAATTCTAACCCCTTTTTTAGGGTCCTAATTGCACCGAACATGAGCGTGTAGTTTGTAAACATCTTATTGGAGAGTTCTGATAAGCCATAATTGAACTTCGGTTGCGTAAGATTTGAAACACTTAATCCAACATAACTGTTCCGTGGTAAGGAATACAAGGCACCCACAGTTAAGTTAAATAAAGTTTGTGTCTCTTTAGTTCCGATTTTATTTAAGGGATCTCTGGAATCATTGAAGCGAAGCTCATTGAAATTCTGAGATCGAGAAATGATCCCGGGCATCAAACCCAAAATAAGTTCAGATTCGTTGAGATCAATTTTATAGGAAAGCGGTAAATTTAGGGCCATATTATTGACCGGACCCATCGTTTCATTCAATAGGGATACTCCAATACCAGAGAACTTATTGGTGATCGGCACCGACATATTGAACACTAAAGAGGACGGTGCCCCTCCCTTTCCATCGAATGATGTTTTATAACCTGTCCATTGACTTCGCACTTGCAAGATAGCATGAGCCATCCGATCGTTACCTACCCACGCTGGATTGTGTAAAGTCGGATTCATAATACTATAACTCACAAAAGAATCATTTTGGGCCTGAACGGACGAACTAAGCAGGATGCTTCCCAATATTCCCAAAGCAGTTAAAATAAATCTATCCCTCATGTACTTCTCAAAATAAATAACTCTTCACAAATTCTTAACGATTTTAAGAATTTTGTTCCGCTCTCCATAACATTGACCGAAGCGCATTGTTTTTTGTGTATTTAATTCGCTTTCTTTATATAAAGTTCGAGTGCTCCTGTCATCGAAGGTGCATTAGGATGTGGGGCTTGAATGTCTAAGAGTAATCCCGCATCAGTAACCGCTTTTGCAGTGGTAGGCCCAAAGGCTGCAATTCTTGTATTGTTCTGTTTGAAGTCCGGAAAGTTTTTTAACAATGATTGAATGCCTGAAGGACTAAAAAAGGCAATGATATCGTAATTGACGTCTGCTAAATCTGACAAGTCGCTGGCAGCCGTTTCATAAATAATGGCTTCAACATAGGTGAACTCATTCTCTTTCAAGAAGTTGGGTATGTCATTTTTCCTTATACTTGAGCAAGGAAAGATAAACTTTTCGGTTTTATGCTTCTTTATCAGTTCCATCAAATCTTTGGCCGTACGCTGGCCAGAGAAAATCTTTCGTTTTCTTATAACAATATACTTCTGTAAATAGTTGGCCGTTTGTTCTGAAACACAAAAATATTTCATATCCGCAGGAGTCTCCACTTTCATCGCCGCAGCCAGCCTGAAAAAATGATCCACCGCATTGCGACTGGTAAAGATTACCGCGCTAAAATCTAAAATATTGATTTTTTGCCTTCTGAAGTCCTTTACATCAATCGGATTGATCTGAATGAATGGCCTGAAATCGACCTTTAAATTGTACTTTTCAGCAAGTCCAAAATAAGGCGATTTATCCCCACTTGGTTTGGGTTGAGAAACCAGGATACTGCCGACTTTTGTGATTCTTTTAGGGTCCTCCAATTTCTTTTCGTTCTAAACGGTAAATAACAAAAATTATTAAAACTATTTTATCAAGATCAAGGCAATATAAAAAATGCCCAAAAATTCAGTGCTGCAAAGATATGCAATAATGTGAAATTTTCTAACCTCTTTTGTCAACGACATATAAAAGGATAAATAGATGTAAAACAATATGATTGCACCTAAAAAATAATAATTCCAAAATTCTGTCAATGCGTTTGATTCATAAAATGAAAACCAAAGAAGTGAATTAACGAAAATCAAAAAAATTAAACAAATTCCCATTGTAAAATTAACGAAGACGGAAAATTGAAAATGACTCAATGATTTTAATTGATGCAAATACCCAAATAGACCTACCACGGTGTATTTAATCAACAATAGCCCTAAAGCATAAAATGAATAAATGAGCCAAGACATTAAATTCTCTGTTAAGGGATAACTTTGGTCGGGCTGGTAATCTTCAAGAAACCAATATGATATCCCCAAAAGGATGGATAAAAAACTAACCCTTAAGATTAATTTATAACTCCCTTTAAATGTAAAACTGCTTTCCAATTCTCGAGATGGCAAACTGAAGGGCTTTTTTACTAAATTAAAAAGAAATATAAGGTCAAACCTCTTGATAAGACCGATAATTAACAACAGAACCAGTACTTGCACGATTAAAAAATCGTGCTGAATGTTCCCTTTTTTCGTCCCATTTAAATCTCTGGACAAAGAAGCCACATTCAGACCTATTAAATATCCTTGTAAATCTTTTATTTCCTGGGTTGTCCTAATTATTAAAACGGTCGAATCTTGGTCGATTTCAGCATAGATTTGACCTATTGGAAGGGTGCAAGTATAAACGTTCAAGGCCGTTAATCGATCATTTATCCAAATAGTCATCGGCTGACTGTTTTGAAGCAATAACTCACGAAAGATCAGATCCTTAGGCAAAACCAGGCGCGCAGGAGCATCTATTCCTGATATTGAGTCTAAAGTATCCCCCACTTGATCCATCCAAACAAACTGATCCGATATATTCTTAGTGATGGCAGAATCCCCCCCCCCAAAGGCCGTCATTGAGCCTAAAACAAATGTCAAAAGAAAGCATGATAAGCGTCTCACACGTAAAATGAGTTAGCTAATATTAATTGCATTAGTAAAATGAACCCTACCATCGCCCAAAATTATTCAAAATCCTTCATTTAGCAAGCCATAAAATCAATAACTGAAGCATAATTGAATATTCCCAGATTCAATAAAAAAAGGAGGAGGACCGCATTTGTTAATATCTATAAGATACAAATGAGAGATTTGAGACACGATCCAATTACTTTTGCTTGATTATAAAAAATTGTCTGGACTCTACATACATATCCCCTTTTGCCGAAAAGCCTGTAACTATTGCGATTTCCATTTTAGTACGCAATTAGATCCTATGGATCGTATGGTTGACGGACTTGCCAAAGAATTGAGGTTAAGGAGTTCAACTCCCAAAAGTCCTATTGACACAATTTATTTTGGTGGAGGTACCCCGTCCATCTTAACAGAAAAGGCCCTAGATACCCTAATGGAAACGATCACAACCTATTATAATGTTTCTCGATCTGCCGAGGTAACCTTAGAAGCCAATCCGGATGACATCGATGCTGACAAAGCCAAATTTTGGAAGCGCGCTGGCATCAATCGATTGAGTATTGGTATTCAAACTTTTAATGATAAGGTATTAAAGGTGCTGAATAGATCCCACAACGCAAATCAAGCCCTAAAAAGCATTGATTGGGTACGCCAAGCTGGGTTTCACAATATCTCTGCCGATCTCATGTTTGCGCTTCCTGAGGCAAGTGACGCGTCGTTGAGAGCTGATTTAAAAACCTTATTGAATTTGGATCTTCCACATCTTTCTATCTACGGACTGATCATTGAGGAAAAAACCGTTTTTAGTCATTGGAAGATCCAAAATAAAAGATCCTTCCCGTCCGATCTTGACTACGAAAGAAATTATAGAATCGTTCATGAGGAATTAACGAAATATCAATATGAACATTATGAAATCTCTTCGTTTACAAAGAATGCGCACTTTTCCCGGCACAATACTTCTTATTGGCTTCAAAACCCTTATCTAGGGATTGGACCTGGGGCACATTCTTTTGATGGTGATAATCGAAGTCATAACATCAGCAACAATCAACTGTATTTAAAACAACTGGATACCGGTAGGGCCCATCCGGTCGTAGAGGCGCTCTCGTTAACGGAAAAAATGAATGAATACATCATGACGCGATTGAGAACTCATTTTGGCCTTGATTTTGAGCAATTTGAAAAAAAATTCCACAGGGATATTAAAAACGAACACCTTGTATTGATTGACCAACTCTGCTCGGAAGGTTTTGCTTTTTTAGACTTAAATAAGCTCAAGCTGACTTTTGAAGGGTTTCTTATCAGCGATGACATCTGTGCCCGCCTATTTTATCCTACGTCATGACCCTTCTATAAACTCATCTTCTCTTTAAATCGAGCCGCCTGTCGTCGACTTACTTCTACCTTTTCTCCACCCTTCAGCTGAACCAATAATCCCCCATTAAACCACGTTTCAATAGTTTCTATCCAACTGAGGTTAATAATATGCTTTCTGCTCGCTCTAAAAAAGCTTCTTTCATCCAACTTTTCATCCAAGGCATTCAAGCTTTTATGGATCATGGGCTTAACATTGTTGAAGTATACTTTTATATAGTTTCCATCAGATTCAAAAAGACGAATTTCCTTCAAGCTTATAAACCAACATCGGTCACCATCCTTGACAAAAACTTGGTCATTCATCCCTAATTGTTGCTTGATTTCACTCACCCCTTCTTGTGCTCGCTCAGCTAAAGCACTTGCCTGGACTGCCAAAACCTTGGTTATAGCATCTTTTAAACGTTCTTCTTGGATCGGTTTTAATAGATAGTCTAGCGCATTCACATCAAAAGCTTTTATGGCAAACTCATCATAAGCAGTAGTAAATATGACTTTAGGTACTTTTTCAAGCTCTTCAAGTAACTCAAAACCCGTTTTTCCAGGCATTTGAATATCTAAAAAAATTAAATCTGGATCTAACTGTATGATCTTTTCTAACGCTTCATCCGCATTTACTGCCTGATCTACAATTTCAATCTCCGGATAATTTTCCAGTAAATTATTTAGCTCTTTTCTGGCCAATCGTTCATCGTCAATAATTATTGCTCTCATAAAGGTTCAGGGATAATAATTTGTGTAAGGACCGTGTGGTCATTTTCGTTACCAATTTGTAGCGATGCTTGGTCACCGTAAATTAATTTCAATCTTTTTTCTGTGTTTAGCAAACCATAGCCACTTTTTTTTTGTTTTGTGGCCGTGAATTTTCCACTATTTTTAATTTGAATCTGCAACCCTTCCGCAACTCTTTGGGTAATCAATTCAAGTTTACCCCCTTTTTTAAGTTTAGAAATTCCATGCTTAATCCCATTCTCCACAAGAGTTTGCAGCATCAACGGGGGCACGCGAAAAAAATTTGAATATTCATCAATCTCGTAACTAATTTCTATTCGCTCTTCATATCTAATGGCTTCTAACGCCAAATAATCCTTTACGGTAGCCAACTCTTCGCTGAAAGCGATGGTTTCTTGAGGTTGGGCCTTCAAAACATTTCGGAGAATATTGGATAGTTGTGTGATGGCTTTTTTAGATTTTAAGGGGTCTTCCAGGACCAAAGCTCGAATACTGTTAAGGGCATTAAAAATGAAATGGGGATTGAGCTGAGACTTTAAATTATTTAATTCAATCTCTTTTATAGCAGCTTCATACTTCAACGATCTATTGTATCTTTCAAAATAAAGAAACGAGAGGTAAATCAAAGACCAAATTCCAAATAAACCCATAGATTGTAGCATACTAGCCAAAACATAGAGCACATTAAACTCTTGGATTCCATTCAAATTCCCTGACAAGAACGAAATAAGAATGATAAATAAATAATGAGCGAGCGAAAAAACTACCATTGCAATCATGAACCTTGGAATCAAGGCTACCCATTTGACATCGATCCAATTATTTCGAATGATGTAATTTCTGAACAAGTGGGTCACACCAACCATAAAAGCCACTTGCAGTACCTGACCTGAAAAAAAAGAAAGCGTAATTTGAAATTCTACACTATATAGAAAGAGTTGAATGAGCCCATATAGAGACCAACCTATTATTTGAAATATCCAATAAAGCTGACGCTTACTCACGCTTTAAAGTTAACTCATTCTTTAAATAAGTAGCGGTATGACTGTTCTTACACTTCGCCAATGCCTCAGGGGTACCCGTCATTAAAATATGCCCCCCTTTGTTTCCTCCTTCAGGTCCTAAATCTATGACTTCGTCAGCTACCTTAATAATGTCCATATTGTGTTCCACAATCAAAACGGTATTTCCCTTATCTACCAATCGGTTCAGCACATCTAATAAATGACCTATGTCTTGAAAGTGCAATCCCGTCGTTGGCTCATCTAGAATATAAAGTGTCTTACCCGTATCTTTTTTTGACAACTCAGTGGCCAACTTGACCCGCTGTGCCTCGCCTCCCGAAAGGGTCGTTGCGTGCTGTCCTAAGGTGATGTAGCCCAACCCTACTTGATCCAACATTTCGATCTTTCTTAATATTTTTGGTTGACTTTGAAAAAAAGATACCGCCTCCTCTACCGTCATATCTAGCATGTCAGAGATGGATTTACCTCTAAAACGAACCTCCAAGGTCTCCCGGTTATACCTTTTTCCCTTGCACGTCTCACAAGCGACCAAGACATCTGGAAGAAAATCCATTTCAATGACCCTCATGCCGCCCCCTTGACAAGTTTCGCATCTTCCTCCTTTTACATTAAAGGAAAATCTACCAGGCTTGTATCCTCTGATTTTAGCTTCAGGTAATTCGCAAAACAATGCCCTGATGTCAGTGAAAACACTGGTGTAGGTCGCTGGATTAGACCTTGGCGTACGACCGATAGGTGATTGATCTACTTCTATTACCTTGTCTAAATAATCCATCCCTTTTATGGATGCATAGGGTAAAGGTTCTTTTCTTGACTTATAAAAATATTTTCTTAATATCGGATAGAGGGTTTCATGAATCAAGCTTGATTTACCGCTTCCCGAAACACCAGTAATACAAATCATCTTACCCAAACTTAATTTCAACGTGACGTTTTTAAGATTATGCCCGCAAGCCCCTTTCAAAATGATTTGATCTCCCGTACCCTTTCGACGTATTTTAGGTACTTCAATGCGGAGTTTGTCATTTAAATAATTTGCCGTTTTCGTGTTCTTTTTCAAAAATTCTATTGGCGGTGCGGCAGCCACAATTTGTCCTCCAAATCTGCCTGCACCTGGCCCTACATCTACGATGAAATCAGATTCCAACATCATTTCCTTGTCATGCTCCACTACGATCACCGTATTTCCCAAATCCCTGAGTTCTTGCAACGCTTTGATGAGTTTTGTATTATCTCTTTGATGAAGTCCGATACTGGGCTCATCTAAAATATACAGAACGCTAACCAACTGGGTCCCTATTTGAGTTGCCAAACGAATGCGCTGAGCTTCTCCTCCTGACAAAGTCCTCAAAGGACGATTTAAATCCAAATAATCTAAACCTACATTCAACATAAATCCAATCCGCTTTCGGATCTCTTTTAAGATCTCCTTGGCTATGATATTTTGTCGTTCATCTAATTTTGATTCCACATTTTTAAACCATTCATCTAGCACGTTGATGTTCATCATTGAGAGTTCCCCAATATGCTTGTCTGCTATTTTAAAATGTAAAGATTCTTTTTTCAAGCGAAAGCCCTGACACGTATCACAGGTCTTGATATCCGTAAAATCTCGTACCCATTGACGTGTTTTTTCAGATCCTTCTTCTCGCTGTTTGTTCAAAAAATTGATGATCCCTTCAAAAGTAGTCGTCCAATCCGTCCCCGGATATTTAACAGAACTTACTTGAATAGATTCGGATTCTCCGTAAAGCAAAACATCCAATATCGGTCGAGGTATATCTTTAATTGGAGTCGTAATGTTTATTTTATTTTTTTTAAGAATCGCTTCTATCTTCTTAAAAATCCAAATGTCTCTGTACATACCCAAAGGCAAGATTCCTCCCCTACTGATACTCAATGAGGGATTGGGAAGGATCGCGGTTTCTGTAATCTCTTCTATAACCCCCAAACCATGACATTGATCGCATGCGCCATAAGGAGAATTAAAAGAAAAAGTATTGGGGGCAGGTTCATCATAGGCTAAACCGGTCTCGGGATCCATTAAGTTTTTTGAGAAATAAGATAGTTCTTCCGTCTCTGCTAAGGTCATCATGACCCCATTGCCTTGCTTCAACGCCGTTCCAATAGAATCGTTGACTCGTTTTTGATCTTTTTCATCAATGACCATGCGATCGATGACAATTTCAATGTCATGCGTCTTGTATCGATCTACTTGCATCTTTGGCGTCAAATCTAAAATGGTGCCGTTGACACGAACTTTGGCATAGCCCATTTTTCTAATCTGTTCGAAGAGTTCTCGATAATGTCCTTTCCTACCTTTAACAACAGGTGCCAACAAGGTAAGTCGTTCCCCCTGGAAATGATGGTACAATTGATCCAGAATTTGGGCTTCCGACTGCTTAATCATAAGTTTACCCGTTACATGGGAATAGGCTTTTCCGGCTCGTGCAAATAACAATCGCAAGAAATCATATACTTCAGTTGTGGTACCGACGGTGGATCTCGGGTTTCGTGAGGTCGTCTTTTGCTCAATGGCAATGACCGGACTTAATCCATTGATTTTATCTACATCTGGCCGCTCCATGTTGCCAATAAAGGACCGCGCATAGGCTGAAAAGCTTTCCATGTACCGGCGCTGACCCTCAGCATAAAGGGTATCAAAAGCCAAGGAAGATTTTCCACTCCCACTGATTCCCGTGATGACGATCAATTTGTTGCGGGGCAGGGTCAAATGAATGTCTTTTAAATTGTGCTCACGTGCTCCAATTATTTCTATGACCCCATCCTCAATTTGTTCTTGTTCGCTCAATTTTTTAGCCACCTTAAATTATTTGGTATTATTAGGCGCAAAATTAACCATTAAGTAGATCTAAAACTAAAAATTAGTAGGAAGCAAATACTCATGCTAAAAGTAAGCGATCACCACTGGGGCTTCTGTCGCTTAGTAAATCCCATGAGCTACCTATAAAAAAATTACTTTGACTTTAATTCCTTGAATTTCTTCCCTTTGTTTAGATGCAAATAAGCCCTAATTATGCCCTCTTTATTTATTTATTTTTTAAAAATATCACTCAATGCGCCTTCAAGAGTTGGGTAATCCGGCTCGAATCCCTGCTCAATGATTTTCCTCCCACTTACCAGATTTCCACCTAAAATAATTTTTGACATCTCACCAAAAATTAATTTCAGAAAAAGAGCAGGAATGTTCGGTAAAAATAATGGCTTTTTCAATTGCTTCGCTATGGCTTGGGTCAGTAAAGCATTGGTCGTACTTTGTGTAACCGCATTGTAAACACCCATCATCTGCTGTTCAACTACAAAGACGAACATCTTCACCAAGTCGTCCAAATGAATCCAACTCATGTTTTGCTTACCTGACCCGATAGGCGCACCAACTCCCCACAAGATAGGAAGGGTGAGTTTAGGCAGTGCTCCTCCCGCTTTAGACAAAACAATTCCAATTCTGAGCATGCTTACCTGCATGCCTAACGCCTCAAACTGATTGACTTGTTGCTCCCATTTAAATACGAATTGTCCAATGAAATCAACACCTGCAGGTGTATCTTCGAAACATTCCTGCTCCTGAGTATCGCTCCCGTAATAGCCTATAGCCGAAGCAGAAATAATCCTTGTGGGTCGCTTTTTTAATTTTACAACCTGATCATAAAGAAGTTGCGCCGCATCTATGCGGCTCACAATAAGTTTTTGTTTTTGTTTTTCGGTCCATCTTTTGTTTGCAATTCCTTCACCCGATAGATGAATAATCACATCCACTTTCAAAGCACGTGGGTCGATGTATCGACTGGCGATGTCCCATTTAAATGAAGGATAGCTAGCGTCCTTCGATGGATGCCTACTCAAATGGGAAACCTGGTGGCCTTTTTGACTCAGCGCTGCGCTTAATGCTTGACCTATCATACCTGATCCACCAGTTATCAATATCTTTGTGCCCATGAGGTTTTATCGTTTGATTTCTTTTAAGCTTAAACACACATTGCAGGTCCTATTGTTCAGTTCCTTTCCTTTTTTTTCCATTTGTCAAGATTATGACACTAAATTAACCCTTCTTAATCTCTCCATCAACTCAATTTCCTATGCCGGGTATCAAACCGAATTTGATTTTGAGCCTGAAGCAGTCAAACTCGGATTTTGGAAATACACGAAGCGTTTTGGACAACTCATCAATAAGGGGGCCTATTATGTGATTAAAATCCCTGCCCTCAACAACGATGGGAATATGGATCTCCACCTTTTTTTAACCCTCTCCAGTAAAAAAAATACCCAAATGCACCTAGCCCTGGACACGGCCCATATCCCCGAACAAAGCCTTGCCCTGTATCAAAAACAAACCAAATATTTGATTCTCGACTTCAAAAAAGAATTTTATTGGGGACAATACCAAAAAGTCATTGATGCTAAAACGGCTGAGGCCAAAAAACTTGCAAAAAAATACAGAAAAATTTCAGAAAACACCACCGATGCGGAAGCCACCACCACGGCATTGGAACATCTTTTAGCAATCAATCATGAGATTGAAAAATTAAAAAAATTACAATTGATATTGTAAATAATACCCCGTTACGCTCCACTCATGCTGGCATGATCTTTCGGATAAGAGGTCATAAAAATTAAAAATGTCAAATCAGCCATTGATTATTTAATTCTCTCCATTTCTTTTAATTTTGGCTTCTTCAGAAATCAACCTAAATATTGAATGAAAAACATCCTACTCACTTTAATAATACTCATTTTAAATAGCTGCCGGTTCGAAAAAAATAACGAAGTTGACGCATGTGCAACATTTGATGAAATAGATGTCAAAATAGTGGCTTTAATGGATGAAATTCAAATAAAGCATAAAGGCGATCGTCCTTTTCTTGATGCATTTAATATGGAACAAGTCTATTGGGTTCAATATAGAGATCGTCGATTACGTGCCATATATCCCAAAAAATGGGATCAGCATTATCGGAAAAATAATGGAAAAGAAGTCTTCAACCCCTGCAAGTGCCGAGAATTATTACGGCTGTCAGAGCGTCGAATAGAAGACTTGCAAATGTATCTAATTGGCGGCCCTGCGGATCAGCAAGATTGTCCGAGCAAACTCAATGAATAAAATTAGAGTCTCCTTTTTTTCAACTCATTTTCTTCGAAGAACAGCCTCTTTTAAAATGCGTATTTTACACCCAGGCTTATCTCAGTTCCTGGTGACAATTGATTGAAAATTTGATCTTGTGCCTGGTAAGCCTCAAAGAAATCTTCTCGTTGGTCATTGAGGATGTTGTTCACGCTAAAATTGATGGTTGTCTGTTCTTTTTTCCCTAGCGACTTGTTTAAATTAAAGTTCAAACTATGAAACGGCTGCGAATAAATATCAGGAAAGAATCCTTCCCCTACCACGGTTAAGGTCTTGCCTTTTACATTATAAAAGAGTCCCGCATCAAGTCGCCTATCTGCATTGTTGTATTGTAAACCAAAATTAATTACAAAAGGAGCTTGGCCTACCATCACACGTGTGTCTTGAATCGTTTCCCCTGATTTTTGATAGACCCGTCTTGAATCATATTCCATAGGGGTCATCTCTATACGCGAATCCACCAAGGTCAAATTGCCATAAACGCTAAAATCTGAAAGTGAAGGAGCTACAAAGTTCAAAGCCTTACGGAATTCTAATTCGGCACCAAGCAACTGTCCTTCACCCACATTTCGGGGCTGAAATTCATTCCCTGTTTGGGAATTTGCGATACGAACCAATTCAATGGGGTCATCAAAAGTTTTATAAAATGCACTGACCGAAAACAATTGGCCCCTGTTGAGGAAGAGTTCCCATCTCAAATCAAGGTTATTAATATGGGTCTCTTTAAGGTTCCCATCCCACACCACATTTCCATTCTCATCGTTATATTTAAAAAAGGAACCATTAAAAATCCGGTTACTCACAGGATCCAAAATCTGGGCATAGGACAGCTCTTTAAACGAAGGTCTTGCAATCGTTTTGGAAAAAGAAAATCGGATATTTTGATCATCCGTCAATCCATAAATGGCATTGAGAGATGGGAAAAAATCGGTAGAATTAAGTACTTTATCGTTTTCAAGTAAATAAGCCCCCTCCACTTCGCCTGATTTAATTTGTTGTGTAAGCGACTCAATGGCTCCCGCATCGGTCGCATTCCCCAATTGACTCGCTGCCGTTTGATTCATGCCCGAGTACCGCTGTTCAAATCGCTCCATTCTTAAACCTACAATGGTCTTAAGCCCTTCGGTAATCGACACTTCTGCTGAGGCATAAGCTGCGAAGTTTGTGTTACTTGACGCATACGCATTGGAATTGGGATTGATGCCTCCATCTCGTTGATAATAGATTTTATTGCCTAAACCATCCTCAGGGGATCCGTATAAATTGACCTCCGAAATGATGTCATCGAAACTAGCATTGTCTTCCCATCGGGTGGATGCCTGAATACCCGTAATATTGAATGCTTGAATAGCATAATTTCGTGTTTTTAAAACATAACTGGTCCCCACACGATATTTGGCTTCTCTACCCAACAGCATCCCAGTATTTAATAGATCTACTTTACCGACCACATTGCGTTCATCGAGAAATCGCCACCTCCTTGAGGGTGATCCCGCAGCTCCAGGATTGATTCGGTTGACGCCTGTGTCATCAGAAAAAGCGGCCCGTCGAATGTCGGGATCTGTCATGTTTGAGAAGGTAGGAGATAGCTTCCAATCCAGTTTCCACTGGGTATCTCCAAAATAATGTGTGCCATTCAGTAAGATATTGGTCAAACTTCTTTGACCATATTCTAGGTTATCATTAAAGGCAGTATAGTCTGAGATCAATCGCGGTGTAAAATCATCGGCTGTAGGATCCGAAACGGTATTAATTTTAGCCGTCTTCTTTTCCCCATTTTGAAGACCCAAAACAGAAAGTTTGTATTTTGCGTTTTGCGTTTTGTATGCGATGCCGACCAATCCCGATATTAAGGTATTTTCGGTAGTATAAGCCCCCGACCTTAGGGTTGCCGCACCCATTTCATACGCCTCTGAGGCATCTCTTTTTTGATACTCTCCAAACAACACATCCTGATAAAAGTCATTGTCTCTTTTGTAATTGGCTGATATAATGTAACCCAAAGAATTACCGTTGGCCAATTTCTTTTGATTTCCCGATGATAAACCTAGGCTATATTTCATAAAATTGGTCGCTTCTTGGGCCGATAATTGTTGAGAAAACAGTTTACTAGTACTATACAGTTCTGTTGCTTCGTTGACGAAGGGGGTCGGTAAATCGGTATTGTCTATCTGGCTAGGAAGGCTCCTAGCATTTGAGTCAAAACCTAACCATTCGGTAGCACTTCCCTCGTGGGTTAATGCCTCCTTTTTAAAGTGCATGGAGGGATTGTAAGT
>Ga0209482_1000447_pt1 | contig 35118 bp, 32 predicted proteins | sample CoawatmetaG10DNA_FD_187512 | JGI IMG/M metagenome (GOLD analysis project Ga0209482, IMG submission 187512) | Marine microbial communities from the West Antarctic Peninsula - Coastal water metaG104-DNA (SPAdes) (version 2) | ecosystem: Environmental > Aquatic > Marine > Coastal ...
TTTTAAAAGAAAAAAAAGATATACTTTCTATCTACTTCACGGCAGGATATCCCAATATTGATGATACTATTGAAATTATAAAACAACTGGACCGTTCAAAAGTAGATATGATTGAAATTGGTCTTCCTTTTAGTGATCCTTTAGCAGATGGTCCAACAATTCAAGAAAGCTCAACTAAAGCGTTAAAAAACGGGATGAATACCTCCAGATTATTTGAACAATTAAAAAACATTAGAACAATAACTGATATTCCTATAATTATAATGGGATACTTCAATCCAATATTACAATATGGTGTGGAGAATTTTTGTGAAGATTGTAAGAAAAGTGGTGTCGATGGATTAATAATTCCAGATCTGCCCATGGATATTTATCTAAAACAATATCAGGAAATTTTTAAAAAACAAAACCTTCTTAATATGTTTTTAATAACACCACAAACAAGTAATGAAAGAATAAGATTAATTGATAAAATTTCAAATGGTTTTATATACATGGTTAGTAGTTCAAGTATAACTGGATCTGAAAAATCATATGGTGAAGAGCAAAAAATATATTTTAAAAGAATTAATGATTTAAAACTTAAATCATCTTTACTGATTGGTTTTGGAATAAGCGACAATAACAACTTTAAAGAAGCAATAAATCATAGTCAAGGTGCAATTATTGGTTCTGCTTTTATAAAACATATAGCACAAAATGGTGTTTATAAAATTTTAGATTTTATAAACAAAATCAGAGGGACAATTATCTAATAAAAACAAGCTCTTTAGAAGTCTTGGTTTCTTCAATATTAAAAGAGTAACCTCCATAATTAAAGCCTTTCAAATCTTGTTCATTATTAATTTCATTATCTAAAATATATCTGACCATCATCCCCCTTGCTTTTTTAGCATAAAAAGAAATGATCTTTAACTTTCCATTTTTAAAGTCTTTAAAAATTGGTGACACCATTTTAGTGATTAGTTTTTTTGGGTCAATTACCGAGGAATATTCCTTGCTTGCTAAGTTGACAAACAATTCATTTTTAATTAATTCATTATTTAACTTTTCGGTTATTTTTTCTTTCCAAAACTCATATAAGTTAGATGAATTTTTTAATTCTAATTTAGCACCCATCTCTAATCTATATGGTTGCATTAGGTCGAGAGGTCTTAAAAATCCATAAAGACCAGATAAAATTCTCAAAGACTCTTGAGCTTTATTTATTTTATTGTCGTTTAGGGTAAACGCGTCTAAACCAGTGTATACATCTCCATCAAAAGTAAAAATAGCAGGTCTAGCATTTTTAACATCAAACGGGGTTTTAAAATCATTATTCCTTTGCCAATTTAAATCAGCTAATTTATCTGAAATACTCATTAAACTTTTTAACTGTAATGTCGACTTTAACTTTAAAGTTTTATTAATAGAGATAGAATCATCTAAAAATAATGGCATTGAAAACTCATTAGTTGGTAATTCTTTTTGAAAGTCTAACGATTTAGCAGGGGAAATAATAATCTTCATGAGACTAAAATAATTTATAAATTTAAAAAACTCAAATATTAGTAGAATAATTTCTCCACTTAATTAAACTTTCTGAAAAATCATTCGGCAATTCACATTCAAAATTTAATTCTTTATTGGAAGAAGGGTGAACGAAGCCCAATGACTTTGCATGCAAAGCTTGTCTAGGGATGATTTTAAAGCAATTTTGTACAAATTGTTTGTACTTATTAAAAATCGTACCCTTTAAAATTTTATCTCCTCCATATCTTTGATCATTAAAAATTGGATGACCAATATGCTTCATGTGAGCTCGAATTTGATGAGTTCTTCCCGTCTCTAGTTGACACTCAAGAAGAGTCAAATAATTAAATCGTTCCAAGACTTTATAATGAGTAACAGCTTTCTTTCCTAAATCCTTATTTTGTGGAACACTCATAATTAAACGGTTTTTAGGGTCTCTTGCTAAATTCTCGTCTATTGTCCCCTCTTCTTTTTCTACTATTCCCCAAACAAGCGCATCGTATTTTCTTTTAGAAGACTTTAAATAAAATTGTTTGGCAAGATGGGTCATGGACTCTTCAGTTTTAGCAACAACCAATAAACCACTAGTGTCTTTGTCAATCCTATGAACTAAACCTGGCCTACCATCTTTGTTAGAGGGTAAATTTTCGAAATGACTTATTAGTCCATTTAATAATGTTCCGCTGTAGTTTCCGTGACCAGGATGCACAACAAGTCCAGGAGGTTTATTAATCACTAATAAAGAATCATCTTCAAATACTATTTCCAATGGCATTTTCTCTCCAACAAGCAAATTTTCATAAGGTGGGTGAGCAAACATAACTTTCGCTACATCTCCAGGTTTTACTTTATAATTAGATTTAACATTTTTCTCATTAACAAAAATGAAACCACTTTTTGCAGCTTGCTGAATTTTGTTCCTTGTAGCATTTTCTATTCGGTTCATTAAAAATTTATCAACTCTTAAAGGCTCTTGTCCCTTATCAGCTTTAAATTGATGGTGTTCGAACAAATCATTGTTATTTTCTAAATCATCAACGTTCTTATTATTCATATTTTCTAATTATTATTGCCGTTACCAAGAACTAAATCAATTTTAGATTTTTTAGGAATCATAATTCCAGGAACAGCAACTTCTCCCTTGTATAATAATTCAATGACCATATCCCTTCCTATATTATCTATATAAGAAACGTCACCTAATTCTAAACCAGATGCTAATAAAGCTGAAATTGCACTTCTTTTAGTAGTCTGAATTACATTAGGAATAACAACATTTCTATAATTATTTGGATTAATAGTTAAATATATTTTTCTATTTTTTTTTACTTTAGAATTTGCTAACGGCATCTGTTCTAAAACAGAATGCTTTGGAAAGTCTGGATTATAAAAAGTTGAATCTACAATCTCATAAGTTAATTTTCTTTCTGACAAAACCTCTTCAAACTCTTGAATTTGAAATCCAATTAAATCCGGAACAATAATATAATTATTATGATTAGTATTTAGATTTAAAAAAATAAATAAAAAAAATATTAAAAATCCTATAACCACAGAAGCAGTAAACAATTGTTTTAAAAAATATTTACTAAAAAAATACTTGAGTAAATTCATTTATTTATTTTAAACAAAGATATAAAATATGCGTTCTTTATGGCTTGACTTAAAATAAATGATATTTTTGTTCTAATGAAAAGAAATATTGCTGTTTTAATGGGTGGGTTTTCTTCAGAAAAAGATATCTCAATAAAAAGTGGTAACATCATCTATGATAATATAGACAGAGAATCTTATATCGCATATAAAATAATAATAAGTAAAGAAAAATGGGTTTATGTGGACGATAACAATGTTGAATTCAAGGTTTCAAAAGATGACTTTTCGATTGAGGTTGATAAAATCAAAATAAACTTTGATGTTGCCTTTATTGTAATACACGGCTCACCTGGAGAAGATGGATTACTTCAATCTTATTTTGAACTACTTGGAGTCCCTTTCACAGGTTGTGATTCATACACGTCTTCTATTACATTTAATAAAAGAGATTGCATTTCTATTTTACAGAAGCATAATATTCCATCAGCAAAATCTATTCATTTAAATATTGGAGATGCAATAAATGAAAATAAAATTATTGCAGAATTAGGTCTTCCTTGCTTTGTAAAGGCAAACAAATCTGGAAGTAGCTTTGGTGTTTATAAAGTCCATGATCGAAAAGATTTAATTAGTTCAATTAATAATTCATTTAAAATTGATAATGAAGTTTTAATTGAATCTTTTTTAGATGGAATAGAAGTTTCAGTTGGAGTTATGAATTATAAAAATGAAATTAAAATTTTAGGAATTACTCAGTTGATTACAGATAATGATTTTTTTGATTATAGTGCCAAATACGAAGGTAAATCTACAGAAATTACCCCTGCAAATATTTCAGAATTACAGAAAAGTAATGTAACTAAAATTGCTAAAAAAATATATAAAAAACTAGGCCTTAAAGGCTTTTCTAGAAGTGAATTTATTTTTATTGGGGACACCCCCTTTTTTATAGAAATAAATTCAATTCCAGGGATGACTAATGACAGTATACTTCCAAAGCAGGCTGAAAATAGTGGAATCTCATTAAAAGACATATGTTCTGAAGTAATTGAACAAGCCATAAATTAATTTAATTATATTTAAATATGAGAAAAGCTATTTTTCCAGGATCTTTTGACCCCTTTACATTAGGGCATCTAGACATTCTAACAAGAAGTTTGTCGCTATTTGATGAAATCACTGTTGGAGTTGGTAGAAATAATGATAAGAAAACTATGTTTAGTGTAAGTCAAAGAATAGAATTCATTCAAAAATGTTTTGAAAATGAACCGAAAATTAAAGTTAAAAGTTATGAGGGTTTAACTATCGATTTTTGTAAAAAAATTGACGCAAAATTTATAGTTAGAGGAATTAGAAATAATGGTGATTTTGAATTTGAGAAAGCCATCGCTAGAACAAATAGAAAACTTTCTAAAATTGAAACTATATTTTTATTAACATCTGCTGAGACTTCTTTCATTAGCAGTAGTATAGTACGAGAACTAATTTTAAATAATGGGAATTATAAAATTTTTGTTCCAGATTCTGTAAGAGTAGATTAAACATCCAAGAGTAGCTTAATGTTTGGATAAATATTTTTTTTCTTTAAAATTTCTACTTTATTCTTCCACACAACTTTTGTAATACCTTCTTTTTCTTCAGGAATTAAATTACTACTATTATTCGATTTCATATTATACCAAGTAGTTTCTTTTAAAAAGAACTTATTGTCATTTTTAAAAACATGATAAGTAACAGCATTTAAATTTATTATTTCTAAATCTTTGGCTCCAGTTTCTTCATACACTTCCCTGATAGCTGTTTGGTCAATCGACTCACCAGCATCCATTTTTCCTTTTGGCAAGTCCCATTTATTTCTTCTATAAATAAATAAAATCTGATTTAATGAATTTTTCACTATACCTCCACCTGCTTTAATTACTTTTATTTTTTTAAGAAATAGAGGAAGAAGCTTTTTTGATTTTTTGTTATATAAAAATATTTTTTTATGTTTTTTAGCTTTTATTATTATTTCCTTAATACTAATTTTTTTCAGAGAATAAATATTAATTTTTGATCCAAATGGAATTTGACTCGTTAAAACTATTAGACTTTGATTAACAAAAACTTTATACATTTGTCTTTATGATTTTAGATTTAGACACGGCTAAAAAAATAGCAGAACTTCTTTTACAAATTAATGCAATAAAATTGAATCCAAAAAATCCGTTTAATTGGGCTAGTGGATGGAGATCACCAATCTATTGTGACAATCGAGTAATTCTTTCACATCCTCAAATAAGAATATATGTTAGGGAACAAATGGTTAAACAAATAAATAAACTATACGCTAAACCTGATGTTATCGCTGGAGTGGCAACTGGTGCAATTGGTATAGGAATGCTTGTTGCAGACTTAATGAACCTTCCATTTATTTACGTTAGGCCAGATTCAAAAAAACATGGCAGAAAAAATCAAATTGAAGGGCAATATTCTAGTGGACAAAATGTCGTTGTTATTGAAGACTTAATAAGCACAGGTAATAGTAGCTTAGTAGCCGTAGATGCACTTAGGGAAGCAGATTTAAAAGTTAAGGGTATGTTTAGTATTTTCACTTATGGATTTGAAGTTTCTTATGAAAATTTTAAAAAAAACAACGTTGAACTGCATACGTTAAGTTCATATGACATATTACTTGAACAATCATTGTCGACAAACTATATAACCGATTCCGATTTTCAGACGCTTACAAAATGGAAAAAAAATCCTGAAAATTGGTAAATAAAAACTCAAATAATGAATTTAATTAGTGAATCAAATAAAATAGAAATACAAGATCTAGTGCTTTTTGAAAAACTCGGTATAATTGAAAATTATAAATTGATTATGCCCGAAAATGTTTCAAAATTTGAAATAATCAGTTCAGAATCTTTCATGTTTTCTTTAAAAGGTATGCCAGCCATTAAATTAAAAATGGGTGAAAAGTTAAAACCATCAAAAATAATTTTAAAATCAGTAGAGTCTAAAATCAATTTCACACTAACTGCTTCTATAGTATCCTTAGATTCTGAAACTTGTTCTTTTCAATTAGAATTTAATGGAGATTTAAATCCAATGATTCAGATGATGGTAAAAACACCATTACAAGCTTTTATAAATGATCTTTCAAATAATGTTACTAAAATAATTTAAACTTTTACTAAACAAGATTATGAAAGATTCATACGCTTTAATTACTGGTGCTTCATCAGGTATTGGCTTGGAGATAGCTGATTATATGTCTAAAAAAGGATTTAATTTGATTATAACATCAAGAACAGAGAATAAATTAAAAAAGCTTTCAGAAGAACTAATTTTAAAATATGGAACAAAAGTAGATTTCTTTTCATGTGATTTAGCAGATCCCAGTTCTCCAAACAAAATATTTAAATTTTGTGAGTCTAAAGGTTATTTTGTTGAAATACTTATAAATAATGCTGGTTATGCAATACCAACATCTTTTGAAGAAACATCAATGGAAGAGGAAGAAAAATTTATTAGAGTTCTAGGAGTTTCTGTAATAGCTATTACAAAACTATTTATTCCTAAAATGATCAAAAATAAATATGGTAAAATAATGATAGTTTCATCTGTTGCTGCCTTTGCTCCTCCTTCTTCAATCCAAGTATTATACGGACCTATAAAAACTTTTATGAATCGTTTTAGTGAAGGAATAAACTTGAGTTATAATTTTAGAGGAATAACTTCAACGGCTGTATGTCCTGGCTACACAGTTACCAATTTTCATTCAGCTAGTGGAGTTCAAGATGAAATGGATAGAGTACCTGAGTTTTTAAAAAAACCCGCAAAAAGAATAGCAATTGAAGGAGTAGATGCAATGTTTAAAGGGGAAAAAGTTTATATACCAACAAAGACATGGAAAGTAATAGGTTTTTTAATAAACACAACCCCTAAAATAGTTTTTGATGTACTTAGTTCAATATTAGCTCCTGGAAGATATGATAAAAAATAATTTTTATTAAATCTACACTAAAGAGGCCCCCCAATAAGTAAAAATAGCCCAAATAACATATTTTAAAATTTTTCCAAAAAGCATCCAGAACGCAACTTTGGTTAAGTTAACTTTGAAAAAGCCTAAACTTACGGCAATAGGATCACCAATAAATGGAAGAAAACAAAAAAATGCTAATGAACTCCCCCATTTATCAATTTTAATTTTAAAACGATCAATTTTTTCTTTTTTAATTCTGAAATATTTTTCAATTAAATTCCATTTTCCTAAACTTCCTAAATAGTAACTACTTAGTGCTCCTAACCAATTTCCAGTTGTAGCTAAAATTAAACTTAAACCTAAATCAAATCCATTTAAAATTAAAATACTAAGAACAATTTCTGAGCTTAGGGGTATAATTGTTGCACCTAAAAAACTCGAAACGAATAATCCTATATAACCAAACTCTGCAAGTGATTCCATTAATAATTATAAGTTTTTCATTTAATAATCATTTTAATTTCTTGAAAATTATAAACCACAATAGTTTTATCTTCTTTTTGAACTTTAATAACTCCTTTTTTATTGACCTCTAAAATTTTTGCAAAGAAAATTTCTTTTTCATGACTAATGAATTGAACAAACTCTCCCTTTTTGTACAAGTTTAAATGGTATTGATGATTTAACTTTTGGAATTCATTGTCAGGAAATTCTTTTAAAGCATTGGTTAAGTAATGATATTTTTTTAAATTTTGAAAAATTAAAGAAACTATTCCATCTAAATCATAATCAATGTTATTAATTAACTTTAATGAAGAAGCATTAGGCAAATCAGTGAAGTTTTCTTGGTTAACATTTATACCAAAACCAATAATAAAACTTTTGATGAAACTTCCTTTAACTTTAGTCTCATTCAATATTCCACAAATTTTAGTATTTCCTGACATTATGTCGTTAGGCCATTTTATTTTTAAATTTGGAACTCTCAAAGATTTCAAAGTATTTAATATAAATAAAGAAAAATGCATAATTAAAATAAACTGAAGATCTACTTTGATTTTTTTAGGAAAAAAAACAATAGATAAAGCTATATTTTTCTCTGGTTGACTATTCCATACTTTTCCTCTTTGTCCCTTTCCTTTAGTTTGGTTGAATGTATAAACTACTTGTGTGAGTTTTGATTTATTTTTTTGAATAATATTTTTTAAATATTCATTTGTTGAGTTAATGGCATCAAGTTTGATTATGTTCATGTAAAGAAACTATATTTTCATAAAACTAAATTAGTAGGTTTAAATATCCTAAATTTACACCAAAAAATAATTAAATTGAATACAGACAACTTAATAGCTAACGTATTAGAAGGAATTGAAAATGTTAAAGGAGTAGATATTAATATTTTAGACCTAAGAAAAATAGATAATGTAGCTTGTAAATACTTTATAGTTTGCACTGGTAACTCAAGTACTCAAGTTAATGCAATCACTAATTCAATTAAAAAATGCGTTAGTAAATCAATGGCTGAAAAACCTTGGCACGTTGAAGGGTTAGAAAACAGTAAATGGGTTTTAATGGACTATGTAGATGTTGTTGTTCACATATTCAACGAAGAAACCAGAGAACATTATAAAATTGAAGAACTATGGGGAGAAGCCATATCTACCCATGTAAAAACTAAATATTAATAAATGAATAAAAATAATAAAATGACCAATAAGCCAAAGTTTAATACATATTGGATATATGGAGCAATATCTTTATTTTTTATAAGTACTTATTTTATTGGAGGAGACAGTGTTGTAAGTAATTCTAAAAATATTAATATTTCTAGTTTTGAAAAGTTCTTAAACAAGGGTGATATAAAAGAAGTAACTGTAATAAATAAAAATACTGCTCAAGTAACGTTAAAAAAAGAAGTATTAAATACTTCTGAACATAAAAGTGCTAATTCAACGAATTTTTTAGGTCAAAAAAACATTAATGGACCTCATTATACTTTTGAAATAGGAAATTTAGAGCTTTTTCAAAATAAACTAGAACTAGCTGAGAAAAGTGGGAAGCAATTTAATTATAACTTTAAGACAGTTGAAAATAAATGGTTTGATGTTCTTATTGGATTTTTACCTCTTATAATTCTAGTTGGCCTGTGGATCTTTTTTATGAAAAGAATGTCGGGTGGAGCAGGAGGTGGAGGTGGATCTCAAATATTTAGTATTGGTAAATCAAAAGCAAAACTTTTTGATGAAAAGACCGATGTAAAAACTACTTTCAAAGATGTTGCTGGTCTTGAAGGTGCAAAAGAAGAAGTTCAGGAAATAGTTGATTTTTTAAAAAATCCAACAAAGTATACTAAGCTTGGAGGAAAAATCCCAAAAGGAGCTTTACTTGTAGGGCTCCCAGGAACAGGAAAAACTTTACTTGCGAAAGCGGTGGCTGGTGAAGCAAAAGTTCCTTTCTTTTCACTGTCTGGATCAGATTTTGTTGAAATGTTTGTTGGTGTTGGAGCTTCAAGAGTTAGAGACCTTTTCAAACAAGCGAAAGAAAAATCTCCTGCCATTATTTTCATTGATGAAATTGATGCAATTGGAAGAGCAAGAGGAAAAAGTAACATGACTGGTGGAAATGACGAAAGAGAAAATACTTTAAATCAGTTATTAACTGAAATGGATGGTTTTGGAACTGACACAAATGTTATAGTTATAGCCGCTACAAATAGAGCTGATGTACTAGATAAGGCTTTAATGAGAGCTGGTAGATTTGATAGACAGATTTATGTGGATCTCCCAGATGTAAGAGAAAGAAAACAAATATTTGCTGTTCATTTAAAACCGATTAAAACTATTAAAAGCTTAGATACTGATTTCTTAGCAAAACAAACTCCTGGATTTTCTGGAGCTGATATAGCTAACGTATGTAACGAAGCGGCTTTAATAGCAGCAAGAAAATTAAAAAAAGCTGTAAATAAGCAAGATTTTTTAGATGCAGTTGATAGAATTGTTGGAGGCTTGGAAAAAAAGAATAAAATTATAACTCCAGCAGAGAAAGAAACTATTGCTTACCACGAAGCTGGACACGCCACTGTAAGCTGGATGTTAGAACATGCTGCTCCACTTGTCAAAGTCACTATAGTGCCCAGAGGACAATCTTTAGGAGCTGCTTGGTATTTACCAGAAGAACGTCAAATCGTTAAACCAGAACAAATATTAGATGAAATGTGTGCCGCCCTTGGAGGAAGAGCTGCTGAAAAAGTAATTTTTAATAATATATCTACTGGTGCTCTAAGTGATTTGGAGAAAGTCACTAAACAAGCTAGATCCATGGTAACAGTTTACGGGTTAAATGATAAAATAGGAAATTTAACATATTATGATTCTAACGCGGGTAATGAATATGGTTTCACAAAACCATACAGTGATGTTACCGCTCAAATAATTGATCAAGAAATTTCGAATATTATAGAGACTCAATACCAAAGAGCTATAGACCTACTCAAAAAGCATAAAAATAAATTAGTAGAACTAGCTGATTTTCTACTAGATAAAGAGGTTATTTTTAAAGAAGATCTAATGAGAATTTATGGTGAGAGACCTTTTGACATTAAAAAAGCTATTAAAAATCCGAAATAATTGTTTTATCTATAATTATTAACATAACACATGTTAGTAACAAGTTTTTTTATATTTACACATTAAAACTTAGAATTGAAAAAATTTATTAAATCTTTATTTAATAAAAGTTCAGAGAATAAACCTAGTGGGGATATTGAAGGCAAGTATATGCCTGAAAAAATCACACCAATAGAAGAAAGGTTTACATTTAACTTTACTAAAAACGGGGGGAAGTTTTTATACTGCGAAAATAAATCTGAATGTGATAGCTTTTTTTCTCAAATAATAGATGAAAACCAATGGGAAAATGTTGAAATACTCTGTTATGACGATCCCTTGCTAGATTTTTTTAATGATAAATCAAAATTAAACGTTTCTAAAACTAATTTAAACTCAAAATTTTTTCTAACCACTTGTGAGTTTTTAGTAGCAATTGATGGTAGTTTGTTAATTTGTGATAAACAAATTAAATCACACAAAGTAAATGACCTGCCAAGTAATTTTATTGTGTTTGCAAAAATCAGCCAATTTACTGAAACTTTAAGTGGAGGTTTAAACGGTATTAAAAGTAAATACCCAAATAATCTTCCCACCAATATAACAACAATAAAAAATTTTAATAGCCAAGTCAAAGAAAATAATAATTTTTTAACATACGGAAGTGCAGCTAAAAACCTCTACCTTCTATTATTAGAAGACTTATAAATGAAAGAATTCTACACAAGATCTATAACTGCAATATTGTATGCCGGAGTAATACTGTTTTCTTTATTTTATAATGAATATCTATTTTATTTTGTCGGATTCATATGTAGTTTAATTCTTGTCTTTGAATTCATAAAGCTAATAGCCAATTATAATCATAAATTTTTTTCAACAGATTCTGGAAAATCTAATCTGATACTTTATTTAACATTCCCTTTGTATATTTCACTATTTATATTATCTAAAAACTCGGAATTTCTAAATAGTTTTTTTTTACTAATTATAGTACTAACCAATATAATATTAGGTTTTTCTCTTCTAAAAAAACAATTATTTTCTTTTTCAATTCTTAAGAACCGTTTCATTGGTCATTTTTATTTAGTAGGCTCACTTGTCATATTTTTTTCAATGCCTAATGTATTAAATCAATATGATCCTTTAATTGTATTTAGCTTTTTAACTTTAATATGGATTTCTGATTCTGCCGCCTATGTGTTTGGTGTGAATTTTGGTAAGAGACCATTGCTTAAGTCTGTTTCACCAAAAAAAAGTATTGAAGGTTTTATTGGTGGAATAATGTTTTCAATTATACTTTCAATATTGTTTTACAAATATATGAATCTAAGTTTTTCGTTAGCTCAGTGGATCATTTTAGGGCTATTAACAAGCTGCTTAGGCGCCCTTGGAGATTTAGTTCAATCGCAATTCAAAAGAGAAGCAGATGTAAAAGATAGTGGAAAATGGCTTCCTGGTCATGGTGGACTATATGATAGAATGGATAGTATTATATTTGCCGCGCCATTTATCTATTTAACCATTAAAATATTTAGCTATGTTTCATAAAGAAGGTCACGCTATCATTTCGATTTCATTAATTATTACCATTATTATCAATTTAATTTCATCATATTTTTTAGGTGATTTAATAATATCTAAAATCGTAGGAGTTATTACTTTAATAGTAATGTTTTTAATTCTTCAGTTTTTTAGAAACCCAAAAAGAGTTACTAAACTTAACGATTCATTAATCATTTCTCCAGTTGATGGTAAAGTTGTTGCTATTGAGAAAATATTTGAAAAAGAATATTTTAAGGACGAAAGAATTCAAATATCTATTTTTATGTCTCCTTTAAATGTACATGTGACAAGATATGCAAATAGTGGTGTAGTAAAATTTAGCAAATACCACCCAGGCAAATATTTAGTCGCATGGCATCCTAAGTCATCTGAAAAAAACGAAAGGACTACAGTTGTGGTAGATAACAAAAATTTCGGAAAGGTGCTTTACAGACAAATAGCTGGAGCAGTAGCTAGAAGAATTGTTAATTACGCTAGAGTTGGCGATAAGGTGTTACAGGGAGATGATGCAGGGTTTATAAAGTTTGGGTCAAGAGTTGATCTTTTTCTGCCCTTAGATTCAAAAATAAAAGTTGAATTAAATCAAATAGTTAAAGGTGGAAAAGACACTATAGCTGAAAAATAATTTATTTTTTTAATTTCAACTCTAGAATTTTGATTTTCTTAATAGCGTCTTCTTCTTTTTTTCTCTCGTTTTTTATAACAACTTCTGGTGCGTTATCAACAAATTTTTGATTACATAATTTAGATTGAATAGATTTTAAAAAACCTAAATTATAATCTAAATCTTCCTTTACTTTATCTAAATTTTCCTGTTGATTTGATAGGTTATTGATAAAATATTCGTTTCTTCCAACTATTACAGAATGTACATTGTTAGACTTGTTTGAAAAATCATCACTTAAATCTGAGTTAGCTAACTTCAATAATACACTTCTCATCTTACTGTTTTGATTAACTACAGAAAATAATTCTAATTTTTCTTTATAAGAAATACCTTTTTCATTTCTATATTTTCTAATATTAGTAATAAGTTGTGAAATATGTTCAAAATCATCTAAAATAGAATGATTTATTTTTTTCAATTTTGGCCACTCTAAAACAATTAAAGGGTCATCATTTTGATCTTTAATTCCACTCCATATTTCTTCTGAAATGAAAGGCATAAAAGGATGTAAAATTATTAAGCAATCTTTTAATAATCTTAGTGTTTGATTATAAGTTTCTAAATCGATTGCTTCACCATAACTAGGCTTAATCATTTCTAAATACCAAGAACAGAAATCATCCCATATTAGCTTGTATATAGTCATTAATGCATCTGAAATTCTATATTTACTAAAGTGATCGTCAATTTCAATTAATTTGGAATTAAATTTATTTTTAAACCAATCTACTGCAGTTAAAGAAGAATTACTTTGAACAGTAATGACTGAAACTTCCCACGATTTAACTAACCTAAAAGAGTTCCATACTTTATTTGAAAAATTTTTTCCTTGTTGACATAAGGACTCATCAAATAATAGATCATTTCCAGCTGGAGCACTTAACAATAGACCTACTCTTACACTGTCAGCTCCAAAATCTTCAATTAATTTCAATGCATCTGGAGAATTACCAAGTTGTTTTGACATTTTTCTTCCTTGCTTATCTCTAACTAGTCCAGTAAAATACACAGAATTAAAAGGTTTTGTTTTCTTAAACTCAAAACCAGAAACTATCATTCTAGCAACCCAAAAAAATAAAATATCCGGACCAGTAACTATATCATTTGTAGGATAATAATATTTAAAATCTTCGTTGTCTGGATTTCTAATACCATCAAACACACTTATAGGCCATAACCATGATGAAAACCAAGTATCTAACACATCACTATCTTGAGTTAAATCTTTAATTATCAATTTAATATTTCCACTCTTTTCTCTAGCTTTTTCAAGAGCTTTATTAATATTTTCAGCAACAACATAATCCTTATTATCTTTACCATAATAATAAACCGGGATTTGATGCCCCCACCAAAGCTGTCTAGAAATATTCCAATCCCTAATATTTTCCATCCAATTTCTATAGGTATTTTTAAATTTTTTAGGAAAAAACTTAACTTCATCATTCATTACAGCATCAAGCGCAGGTTTTGAAATTTCTTCCATTTTTAAAAACCACTGTTCTGATAACTTAGGCTCGATAACACACTTCGTTCTTTCTGATTTGCCAACATTATTAATATAGGACTCTACTTTTAATAACGAATCTAAAGATTTTAATTCTTCAGAAATTTTTGATCTAACTACGAATCTATCTAACCCACTATAATGTAATGCGAAATCATTTAATGTTGCATCATCATTTAAGATATCTACTATTTCTAAATTATGTTTATCTCCTATTATTTTATCATTTTCACTATGAGCTGGGGTCACTTTTAAGCAGCCAGTTCCAAATTCAATATCCACATAGTCGTCGGTTATTATAGGGATTTCTTTATTTAGTATTGGAATTATTGCTTTCTTGCCTTTTAAACTGATATACCTTTCATCATTGGGGTTAATAGCAATTGCTGTATCACCAAATATTGTCTCAGGTCTAGTTGTAGCTACCGTTATTGTTTCCTTAGAATTTGAAATTTTATATTTTATATAATAAATTTTACTATTTATCTCTTCATAAATAACTTCTTCGTTTGACAAAGTAGTTTTTGCCTCAGGATCCCAATTAACCATCCTGTACCCTTTGTATATTAAATTCTTTTCTTGTAAATCGATAAAAACTTTAATAACTGATTCAGACATGTCATCATCTAAAGTGAACTTGGTTCTGTCCCAATCACAAGAACAACCTAATTTCTTTAATTGCTCTAATATTAAACCTCCGTGTTCTTCTGTCCATTTCCAGGCATGATCTAGAAACTCCTCTCTACTTAAGTCATTCTTACTAATGCCTGATTTTTTTAACTTTTCTACAACTTTAGCTTCAGTTGCAATTGAAGCATGATCGGTTCCAGGAACCCAGCAAGCATTGAAACCCATCAATCTTGCTCTTCTTACTAAAACATCTTGGATTGTAACATTCAACATATGTCCCATATGTAAAATACCAGTAACATTAGGAGGAGGAATTACTATAGTGTACGCAGTTTTATTATTTGGCTTAGACTGAAAATAATTATTTTCAATCCAAAATTTATACCACTTTGATTCCAAAGTTTTAGCATCAAAGTTTTTAGCTATTTCCATCTTATAAATTAGTTATTCTTTAAACAAAAGTAGTCAACTAAAAAGTAATTTAAAAGGTATGTTGTATTTTTGTAATATATTTAAAAGACTTACTTAATAACTAAAAAAAATAAAATGAAAAAAATCTTATTAATTTTTGCAATATTTTTAATTTCAAATACTGTAATATCTCAAGAAAAATTTGCTGAAATTGAATTTAAAGAAACCATGATAGATTATGGAATTATTGAAAATGGTGAAGACGGTAGCAGGATTTTTGAATTCACTAACACAGGAAACGCTCCTTTAATTTTTTCTAGAATTTTTTCATCTTGTGGGTGTACAATTCCTAAAAAACCTGAAAAGCCTGTTCTTCCTGGTGAAAATGGTAAAATAGAAGTTAAATATGATACTAAAAGAACTGGAATTTTTCAAAAAGCAATTACTGTTAATTCTAATGCTAAAACTGCGAACGTCATATTAAAAATTAAAGGTGAAGTTTTACCAGAACCTGAAGAAAAAAAGAAAGACAAAAAATAATAAAAATTTTTTATCATATTTCTAAGAATTGAAAACAAAATATAAAACATCACTTAAAGGGTTGAACAGTTTTGGAGTAGAGTGTTTTTCTTCGAATTTCAATATTATAAAAAATGAAAAAGAAATTGTTGATTTTATAGCTTCAAATAATTATCAAGAATCAATAATTCTTGGGGGAGGAAGCAATATGCTATTCAAGAATAACATTGACAAACCTATACTTAAAATAGAAATTAAGGGAATTGAGGTCATAAATGAAACTGCCGAAAGAGTTTTAATATCAGTTGGAGCTGGCGAAGTCTGGGATGACTTGGTTAATTGGAGCTTATCAAATAATTATGGTGGATTAGAAAACCTAAGTTTAATTCCCGGAAATGTAGGAAGCGCACCTATTCAAAATATTGGAGCTTATGGAGTTGAATTAAAGAGTGTATTCGAAAGCTGTAGGGCTATTTCAATTGAGACAGGTTTACTTAGAATTTTTAATACTAATGAATGTAACTTTTCTTACAGAAGCTCTGTTTTCAAAGAAGAATTTAAAAATAAATATATTATTACAAATGTAGTTTTTAGACTTTCAAAGCTCAATCATTTGGTAAATTACTCTTATGAACCTTTGAAGTATGATTTAAAAAATAATAATATCTTAAGTCCAACTATTAATGATATTTCAAAATCTGTGATTAAGATAAGGTCCAGTAAATTACCTAATCCAAAGGAAATTGGGAATTGTGGTAGTTTTTTTAAAAACCCCATTATTAATGATTTAAATTTTAAAGAACTTACAAAAAAAGATAAAGAGGTGCCTTTTTTTAAAGTTTCAAAAAATGAAAATAAAATTCCTGCAGCTTGGCTTATTGAAAAATGCGGATTCAAAGGATTAAAAGAAGGAAATACAGGGACTCACGATAAACATGCATTAATTATTATAAATCATGGCAATGCTTCAGGGATTGAAATTTTTAATTTTTCTCAAAAAATTAAAAATAAGGTTTTAAAAAAATTCAATATATTGCTTGAAGAGGAAGTAAACATTATAGACAATTAATTATATGTTATTTATAATCACATTTATACTAATAGGATTAGCATTTGCGGGCATTGCAATCAAAATTATTGTTAAAAAAGATGGTGAATTTTCTGGAACATGTGCTAGTGCTAGCCCATTTTTAAACAAAAACGATAAGCCTTGTGGAATTTGCGGAAAGCTTCCTAACGAAGCAGAGTGTAAAAATCCTGAAATGAATTTAAGTTAATGATTTGATAGACAATAATATAGTTAAAGACTAGCTATAAAAAATAACTTAAATATTTTAACGAATTAAACAATAAGGATTGTCAACAAAGCTTCGTCTACTAATAAATAATATAAATGTTAGAGTATTAAGAGCTAAAAAAGTATTGGAAGAAATAACTGATTAATAATGAGAGGATTAATGAATAAATTAGGTCCTGGATTATTGTTTGCAGGGGCAGCTATTGGAGTTTCACATTTAGTACAATCAACTAGGGCTGGTGCAGATTTTGGTTTTGGTTTAATATGGGCTCTTGCTCTTTCAAACTTATTTAAATATCCTTTTTTTTTATTTGGACCAAAATATGCTTTAGCAACTGGTGAAACATTACTAGAGGGTTATAAGAAGTTAGGAAACTATGTTTTAGTTATATATCTCATATTATCAATTGTAACAATGTTCACAATTCAAACAGCTGTTACAATAGTTACAGCAGGATTAGCAATAGAGTTATTCGGAATAACAACCAATATTACAATTTGGGCAACTATAATCACCGCTTCATGCTTAGTTATTCTATTATTAGGTAAATATAAATTTCTAGACAACTTAATGAAGTTCATTATTATTACGCTGACAATCAGCACAATGATTGCAGTTTTTTTTGCCGGATTTAGTTCTACAAATACACTTGAATTAACACAAGTTTTTCCGAAAGAAGAAATTGGGATTGCGTTTGTTGTAGCATTTATGGGATGGATGCCAGCTCCTCTTGACATATCTATATGGCAATCCATATGGACTTTAGAAAAAAAGAAGAAAGAAAAAAATATTAAAAACAGTGATATTATTTTTGATTTCAAAATCGGATACTTAACAACAATTGTATTAGGAATCTGTTTTGTTTCTCTTGGTGCATTGGTCATGTATAACAGCGGAGAAGTATTTTCTAATAGTGGTGGAGAGTTTGCGAATCAATTGATAAGCTTATATACCAATTCAATTGGTGATGGTGCGTTTTTAATTATCGCTATTGCTGCATTTACAACAATGTTTAGCACTACTATTACTTGTTTAGATGCTTCTCCTAGAGCAATGAAGCTTTCATCAAAACTGCTTGGCTTTCATAAATTAAATAATTATAATTTTTGGATAATTCTATTAGCGACTGGAACTTTATTTATTTTTATTTTCTATATTTCAGAGATGGGCTCATTGGTAAAAATAGCTACTATACTCTCATTTATAACCGCTCCCTTTTATGCATTTATCAACTTCAGACTTATTAATAGTCACCATACACCAAAGAGTTTTAGACCTTCATTATTTATTAAAATATTAAGTGTTTTGGGAATACTGTTTCTAACTAGTTTCAGTGTATGGTATTTGACAATTTTATAATAAAAATTAATCAATAGTTTGTACATTTGAAACAGAAATCATATTACTAATTATGCCTATTGATTTATCTACTATAAAACCAAAAATTTCTAAAAAACCTAAATGGATTCGCGTAAAGCTTCCAACTGGTAAAAAATATACTGAACTAAGATCATTAGTCGATAAGTACAGTTTAAATACAATTTGTTCATCTGGAAGCTGTCCTAATATGGGAGAATGTTGGGGTGAAGGAACAGCTACTTTTATGATTTTAGGTAATATTTGTACAAGGTCATGTGGGTTTTGTGGAGTTAAAACTGGTAGACCTGAAAGTATTGACTGGGAGGAGCCTGAAAAAGTTGCAAATTCTATTAAATTGATGAAAATTAAACATGCAGTATTGACGTCCGTAGACAGAGACGACCTAAAAGATATGGGTACTTTAATTTGGACTGAAACTGTAAAAAGCATCAGAAGATTAAATCCTGCTACCACTTTAGAAACTCTTATTCCTGATTTTCAAGGAATCGAAAAACACTTAGATAAAATTATTTCAGTAAAACCAGAAGTTGTTTCTCACAATATTGAAACAGTTAGAAGATTAACTCGTGAAGTTAGAGTTCAAGCAAAATACGACAGAAGTTTAGAAGTTTTAAAGTATTTAAAAGAAAATGGGATTAATAGAACCAAATCTGGGATAATGCTTGGTCTTGGAGAAAAAGAAGAAGAAGTCTACGAATCAATTAATGATTTAAAAAATAATAATGTAGATATTGTAACTATAGGACAATACCTACAACCATCTAAAAAGCATCTTCCTGTTAAAGAATTTATTGAACCTTCTAAGTTCAATGAATACGAGGTTTTTGCAAAAAATCTAGGCTTTAGGCATATTGAAAGTGGTCCATTAGTTAGATCTTCCTACAAAGCTCAAAAGCATATTACTTAATAATAGTATCCATTATTAATTTTTTAAATAAATCTTCGTTATCTAAAAAACAGATTTCCATTTGTAAATAATACCATTTATTTTTTTTATCAATTAATTTAATTTTTTGATAATCTTTTTCTGTTGTAATAATTATTCGATCACTGAAATCCAATTCTATTTTTTCAATATCCTCTAAAGAATATTTATAGTGATCTGAAAAAGAAATTTTATCAAATTGAATATTTTTATTAATTAAGTAATTGATTATTTCTTTATCATTAGCAATCCCTGTAACTAATAGAACTTTTGAATCATTTAAATCATTAATATTAATTTCAGTTTCACCCAAAAGAAAGTTATTGTATTTAATAGATGTAAAAAACAAATCTTGATGACTCTTTAAAGACATATCTTTTCTTATCATTTTCATTTCTTCTTTCAAAAGATCTTTAGGACATTTTGTGACTATTATAACATTGGCTCTTTTGTAACCAGCCCTAAGTTCTCTTAAATTTCCAACGGGCAAAACAAAGTCTTTATAATAAGGAAATTCATAGGTAGTTAACAAAATATTTAATTTCAATGAAATACTTCTGTGCTGAAAGCAATCATCTAAGACTATGGATTGAAGATTTTTACTCTGCTTTAATAAATTTAAGACCCCTCTAACTCTATTTTTGTCAACGGCAACAACAATATTTTTAAACTTACTAAATATCTGAGAAGGTTCATCTCCTATATCACTTGAATTTGAATCTTTATTGGCTTTTACATAACCTTTACTTGATCTTTTAAAACCTCTACTTAGAAGAGCCAAATTAAATTCTTTTGAAAAAAATTTAAATATATACTCTACCATTGGAGTTTTTCCTGTTCCTCCAGAACTTAAATTTCCAACTCCAATTAATGGTATATCAAATTTTTTAGATTTATAAAATTTTAAATTAAAAAGACCATTTCTTAAACTTGTTATTAAAGTATACAAAATAGCAAATGGGAAAAGTATGAGTCTAATTTTATTCATTAAATTAGATTATAGAAGGAAATTTTGTTTAAAATAGTTAATAAAAATTAAATTAATTCGTCAATTTATAATCATAAAGATATAAATTAACAGAGTAATAATTCTAATAAATTAAATAATTAATAATATTTTAGTTAAAAATCTTGATAATTTAATATTTTTTAACTTTATAAAAAAAATATGATTCTTAAAGATATAATAGATGTAATAGAAGAATGGGCTCCTGTAGAAAATGCGGAAGACTTTGACAATGTTGGTCTTTTAGTCGGAGACCCTAAGCAAAATGTAAATAAAGCTTTAATCACTATAGACACTTTAGAGAATGTAATTGATGAAGCCATTGAAAATAAATGTGATTTAATTATCTCTTTCCATCCAATTATTTTTAATGGATTAAAAAAATTGACTCAAGAAACTTATGTAGAAAGAGTAGTTCAAAAAGCTATTTTAAATGGCATAAACATATATTCCGTTCATACCAATCTAGATAATCATCTAGAGGGCGTTAACTATCAAATATCTAAAAGATTATCATTATCAAATACTGAAATATTAATTAAAAAAAATAATTTAGAGATTGGAATGGGAATGATAGGTGAGCTAAATACTGGATTAAATGAATTGGATTTTCTAAATTATTTAAAAGAAAAAATGGATATTACAGCCATCAAACATTCTTCGTTTTTAAATAAAAAAATTCGAAAAGTAGCCTTACTAGGCGGATCAGGAAGTTTTGCTATTGAAAAGGCTATAGAAAATGATGCTGATTGTTTTATTACAGCAGATTTAAAGTATCATGACTATTTTAAAGCTGAAAATAAAATATTATTAGTTGATATTGGTCATTATGAGAGTGAACAGTACACAAAAAACTTAATTTTAAATTTACTTAACAAAAAAATTCCTAAGTTTGCGTGCATTATATCAAAAACAAAAACAAACCCTGTTAATTATTTTTAATTATGGCTAAGAAAACAGAATTTTCTGTAGAAGATAAACTAAGAGCTTTGTACGACTTACAATTAATTGATTCTAGAATTGATAGAATTAGAAGTGTTCAAGGAGAGCTTCCATTAGAAGTAGAAGATTTAGAAGATGAGGTTGCTGGTCTTGAAGTCAGAATGTCTAAAATTAACGTAGAGCTGAAACAATACTCAGATGACATTAAAGCAAAAGATCTTGGGACTGAGCACTCAAAAACTATGATCAAAAAATATAATGAACAACAAAAAAATGTTAGAAACAACAGGGCTTTTGAATCATTAAGTAAAGAAATTGAATTTCAAGAACTTGAAATTGAATTGAATGCAAAACAAATCAGAGAATTACACGCTCAAATTGAATTAAAAAATCAAACTTTAGAAGAAAATAATTCTAAATTTACCGAGAGAAAAGAGCATTTAGGTCATAAAAAAAATGAGCTAGGCGCTATAATGAAGGAAACAGAAAAAGAAGAAAGTATGCTTTTGAAAAAATCTAAAGATTTTCAATCAAAAATTGATGAATCATTACTTATTTCATATAAAAAAATTAGATCTAGCGTTAGAAACGGACTAGCTGTAGTTGCAGTTGAAAGAGGAGCTTCTGCAGGATCATTTTTTACTATCCCCCCTCAAGTACAACTTGACATAGCTTCAAGAAAAAAACTTATAACAGATGAACATAGTGGTAGAATACTAGTTGATAAAGCTTTAGCTGATGAGGAAAATGAAAAAATGAAAAAACTCTTTACTAGTTTTTAAGCTATTTTACAACAAAAGATTTATTTAAATTTTTACCACCAACCACATTTATACTATAGATGTATTGACCTGTAGGTAATTTTCTTTGTGAATTTATTGATAAAGGAAATGTGTGTGTTCCTTTTCTAAGTAAATTATCATAGATTAATCCGTGATTACGACCTAGAATATCATATATGTAAATTTTAATATGATGGTCCTGGTTAATCCTCAAGTTTAAATCTACATTACTAGATCCATACACTGCGGCGTGATAGGTAATTAAGTCGTCATAATCTATTACTTCTTCATTACAGTTAATTCCTAACCCTAAAAGAGAATATTCATCACCCAGCATGGCTTTGTCAATAAAATTTTTATCTGCACATAACCAGTCTGTTAGTATTGTTGTATAAATAGATCTAAAATCTAAAGTATGTTTTAAATTTCCTATGTTATTTAAGTCACTTAAATTGGGATGTTCTCCGATAAATCCGTTTCCCTTTAAGGCTGGTCCAAATAACATAACTGGAGCAGCAGTTCCATGATCTGTTCCTTCGGAACCATTTTCAGCAACTCGTCTTCCAAATTCAGAAAAAGTTAATGATAGAACTTTTTTATCAAGCCCGTAGTATTTCAAATCTTCATAAAAAACTTTTATTGAATCAGACAAAGTAGTCAATAGTTTTTGATGTTTTTCAGGCTGACTCCCATGAGTATCAAAACCTCCTAAAGAAACCATGTATATTTTAGATCCCAGATCTCCTTTTATAAGTCTGGAAACCAAACTAAGCTGTGTGTCTAAATCATTTTCAGCATCGTATTTATTGAAATCTTCTGATTGATTATATGCTTCATGTATTACTGATGCATAACTATAAGTTGCATTAGAGATTCTTCTAAGAAATTCTATCTGATCACCATGGGTGCAATCTGGAAGATTTTTTGTGTCAAATAAAGTTCCGTTTTCAGCAACTTTTTTTAATCTTTCTGGACTGGATACAGCAAAAGCATACGATGTTTTTTCACCATTAAATATTAAATTACCCCTACTTCCAATTTGAATTGCTAAAGGTTTTTCTGTAGGATTGGTAAGATAATCTAAATACTTTTCATCATAGTATCTTCCAAGCCATCCTGTTGAAATTTCATTGTTATTTGTTGCAGAAGCCCAAATATCAGAAGACTTAAAATGAGAACCACTAGAATTTTCATAACCTACCCCATTTACTACTTTCATCTCCCCTTCTTTCCACATAGATTCCAGGTTTCTCATGTGATTTGGAATAGCAAAGTCATCACTTAGTTTAATCAGGTTTGATTTAGGAATATGAATATTAGGTCTTTTATTTACATAAGTATCAAAATGATTTAGAGGAACAATAGTATTTAGCCCATCATTACCTCCTTTTAGTCTAATTAATACTAATGATCTATCAATAGTAGAACCTGTTAATGCATTTGTTAAAAAATTAGAGTTTAAAACAGAAAGAGAACTATTTCCAAATGATATCGCACCAGCACCTGCTATTCCTAAAGTTTTTAAAAAACCTCTTCTATCCAAACTGGAATGCTCAGCTATGTGTTTTTTTGACTTTAAATAATCCTTTTTACTCATTCTATTTCAATTGAAATTCAGGAAGTGAAATTAAAAATAACATAAGATTATACACTTGATTAGGAACAGATTCATAACTTAAATCCCATGTGCCATCTTCGAAATAATTATCTGGGACATCACCCTTAAAAATATTTAATGCATCTTGAAGTTCCTCTTTTTTAATATCATACTTACAAAACATATGTAATTTCAACTTATCTACTATTACTTTAGGATCCTTTTCATCGTTACCAACAAGAGATTTTATGAAGGTTCTAAACTGCTCTTTATTACCGGCAAAATGTCTATTAAAAATGTATTCAATAAATTCCCATCTCATAGGTAAGGTACCTGTGCTAATCCAATCATGATTTTCTTGCCAACCCGCCACATCCACGGGCTTAAATATTTCTTGTCCCATTTCAATACAACGAAATCTCAAATAATTTGTATAGTTTTTTTTAAAACTTTCTGGAAATACAAACTCAAAATCATTTTGAATAAAAACAAATAAATCAATTGGACTCTTTATTAAAACGTTACTTGATTTTAAATCAAAAAAATGTTCGCTTTTAAACAATTGTCTGTAAACAGGAATTAATTCAAAGTTTGATTCAATAAAAATTAATGCTAATTGTGATGTAATTTCTTTATTTAAAACTGGACTCACAAAATAGAGATATAATTTTTCGCATATAAAATTTGCTATTAATTCTTTTTTCTCTTCAAATAAAATATCTATTACATCTTGGTAACCCCAGCTTCCAGTTTTTCCAAAAATAGTTTTCTCTCCGTCATCAAAAGTCGTGTCGTTAAAAATAACAGCACTTCCATTTCCATTAGCATATTTGTTGAAACCAGTAAGTGCTCTAGAGGTTTCAGTAATATCTGAAGATGTATACCCATTACCTTCACCTAAAGTAAATAACTCATAAAGCTCTCTAGCGTAATTTTCATTTGGAGCTTTCTTTTTATTAGAATACCCATTCAAATACATCAGCATTGCAGGTTCCAGTCCAATTGCACTTACAAATTCTTTGAAATTTCCAAGTGAATATTCTTGAAGCCTTGAATGATATTGATACAAATACTGAGCTCTATTGTAATCATAGTATTCGGTTACAAAATGATTACTCCAGAAAAGGGTAAGCCTTTCTCTAAACCCATCATTAATGAAATTTGTAAAAGCTTGTTTTTGCCATACATTTTTATAGTAACTCTGATTCTTTCCAGAACTATTAATCTCAGCATTATTCCAAAACCCCCATTCTGGTGCAGTAGTTAAAGACAATAGTTTAGCTGAATTAATTAGTTCCTCTACTAAATCTTCAGGACTTTTAATTAATAATGATTTTGCTTTATCATTAGAAATACCAAAACCTAGCCTCTTGTAAATAAATCTTATTTTAGAAATATTCCATGGATTTTCATCCGACGGAACATATAAACTTAATGTAGAATTATTACAATCTTGCATTTAAAATAATATAAGTACATTTAAATTAGATCATTACATCTAATATTGATAAGATGAATATAGCAAAACTTCAAAAGAAATTATAGGGTAGATAATGCAATCTAGTTCTAAAAAAAACCTCAACTAAATAAGCTGAGGTAAAAATGGTGGGCGCTAAGGGATTCGAACCCCTGACCCCCTGGGTGTAAACCAGGTGCTCTGAACCAACTGAGCTAAGCGCCCTAATTCTCTTTTGAATGACTAAAAAACATATATTTTAAAGAGTAGTCTTTAACATAGACATTACTTTTACAAATATTTATTGCCTAAAACCGTTGGCAAATATAATATTTTAACTCAATTAATAAAGTATTTTTTTATCTTTCATAATACTAATCTTATTTTGTTTGTTAAATGCTAAAAATAATTTTGACTATCAATCCTGACATTTTATAAAAATATTTAATATAAATTTGTTTTTAAAAAAATAATTTAATGAAAAAATTAAAAATATTATTATTAATACTTTTTTTACCTGTTTTATTATTTTCACAAAAAACTAGGACTATAAATGGTGTTGTTAAAGACAAGAACACTGGAACAGAAATTGAGAATGCTTCTGTAACAGCTAAACCAGCTAGAAAATCGAGAAGTGGCGGCTTTTATACTGGAGAAATGACAAAAGAAAATGGACTTTTTTCAGTCAGAAGTTCTTTTAGATTTCCCTTAGAATTAACTATTCAAATAAAAGGATGCGGTAAATCTACATTAATTATAAAAAAAGAAGGTTTTTATGAAATTTTATTGGATTGTAGTACAGAAGCATTAAAACAAATAATTTTAGAACAGAACCCTCCTCCAATTCTTGATATAAAACTTGATAACGGAAATATTCTTTCAGCAAATTCTTTAGAAATAGGTAGTGAAATCTACATTGTTATTGAAAATACAAAAAGAGTTGCTTTACAAAAAGGCGAGTACTTACTTGAAAATTTTAAATCAATTACAATTAATGACCAAGGAATTATTACTAATTTAATTGATGTTGTAGTTGATAAAGATTCAGATGGAGATGGAGTTATCGATGAAAATGATATTTGTCCGGACGAAGTAGGTAGTTCAACAAACAACGGATGTCCAAAAAAACCGAAAGAACTAAAGGAATATATAAGCAATGAAAAATCATTAATTTTTTTCAGCCTAAGTAGTTATAAGGTTAACAAAGAAGCTCTTTCATTACTTTCTAATTTGGCTATTAAACTAAAAAAATATACTAATTCTTCTTTAATTATTTCTGGACATTCTTCTTTAGATGGTGATTCCGACTATAATCAAATACTTTCTGAAAACAGAGCTAGCTCAGTTAAGGAATTTTTAGTCAGTAACGGAATTGATACTCAACGTTTAAAAAGTGTTGGATTCGGAGAAAAAAAACCAATTAAAGGAAATAGCAGAAGTCAAAACAGAAGAGTTAAAATCACATTAAACTAATTATATGCTAAAGATATATTTTACATTGTTGTTATTATTTTCATTTAGCTTTATTAATTCTCAACAAGTTCCTGACGACAAATGTTTGCTTTTAACTAGTATTAGCGATTTCGATAGTATTCCTCAACCAAATGCGAGAATGATTATTTGGAATACTAAAGATTCTTTGAATTTCAATAAAGAGTTTGTAAGTGATCTTGAAGGAAAGAGTTCCCTCATCATAGATCAGGGTCATAATTATTCTATCCAAGTGTTTAAAGCGGACACTTTTAAAATATTTCGGAACTTAAATATTGAAAAATTAGACTATCCCTATTCAATGAAATTTGATATGTCTATTAAGATTACTAAAGTTTACACTCAAATATTAGAGTTAGATGTTAATTTCGCTTCAAACAGTTCAATCATCCCAACAGATTCAAAATATTCAATTGATCAACTTTACAATCGTCTTAAAAATGATTCTAAAATAAATATTGAACTTGCCTCACACACAGATTATGTTGGTGATGACAAATTTAATATGCTATTATCCCAACGTCGTTCTGAATCAGTAAAAACATATTTAGTAAATAAAGGTATTGATATTTCTAGAATTCAAGCTCAAGGCTATGGTGAAAGACAACCTAAAGCATCTAATGAAACGCGCATTGGAAGATCAATAAATAGAAGAACTGAAGTTAGAATGTCTGCTCGAAAAAATTGGAAAGTAGAGAATGTTTCTGATTAATAATTATTTCTCATTTTCACTTTACTACAATAAGTTTATAAAAAGGAATAAACAATTAACTATTTATCTTTATATAATTTCAGCAACAACAAAATTACTTCCTCCAATAAAAATTAAATCATCTTTATCCGAATCCTTAAGGCAGCTTGAATAGGCTAGTTTAACACTCGAGAATTTTTTTGCTTTTAATCCAATTTTTTTTGAATATTCCAAAAGCTCGTCTGTTGGCTGAGCTCTTGAAACATTAGGTTTACAAAAATAATAAATAGCATCTCTTGGAAGAATATCTAAAATTTTTTCGAAATCTTTTCCTTTTACAAAACCTAATATCAACTTAATATTTTGATAAATAACTGTTTCTAAATACTTGATTATTGCTCTAAATGCTTCAATATTATGTCCCACGTCTACTAAAACCTTTGGGCTGTTATTGATCAGCTCTAACCTGCCCTTTAAACCCGTGTTATTCATCACATTTAAAAGGCCAATTTTTATATCATTTTTAGAAATTTTAAAATTATTTAAAATAGATAACCCCTTAACAACTCCTTTTATATTTTTTTTTTGATATTCCCCATTTAAATCTGTTTTATATTCTTCGAAATACTCTTCACTAGCCATATAAATCTTAGAATTTAATTTCAAAGCTGTTTCTTTAAAAACTAAAAATACTTCTTTTTGATATTCGCTAATAACAACAGGAATTTCTTTTTTTATAATACCAGCTTTTTCATTGGCTATACCTTTAATATTGTCTCCTAAAAATTCTGAATGATCCTTTCCTATATTAGTTATAATACTTAATTCTGGAATAATAATATTAGTAGCATCGAGTCTTCCACCTAATCCTGTTTCAATTATAGCTATATCTACTTTAGATTTTGAAAAATATTCAAATGCTAAAGCTACGGTCATTTCAAAAAATGATATATTATTAGAATTAAAAAAATTGAGTTGATCTTCAACAAATGAAACAATAAAATCTTTTTCAATTTTTTTTCCATTTATTCTGATTCTCTCACGAAAATCTTTTAAATGTGGAGAAGTATACAAACCTACCTTATATCCTGACTCTTGCAAAATAGAAGCTAGCATGTGGCTTGTGGAGCCTTTTCCGTTAGTCCCAGCAATGTGAATAGATTTAAAATTATTTTGAGGATTATTTAACCTTTTACAAACTAATTTTATGGACGATAAATCTAATTTATATTTAAAGACTCCATCTATTTGATAAACAGGTAATTGATTAAAAAGCCAATCAACAGTTTCTTTATAATTCATTTAATTTTAAAAAACAAAGTCTCTCATTAGCATAAAAGTAACGTACCCAGCCCAAAATCCTACCATTGCTAGAATAGTTATGTTTTTAATGTACCAGAAAAAATCTATTTTTTCCATACCCATAGCAACAACTCCAGCGGCTGAACCAATAATAAGCATACTTCCTCCAGTTCCTGCAGAATAAGCTATCCCATGCCATAATGGATCATCAATTGGATTAGGAAACATTCCAATAGAAGCTGCTACTAGTGGAACATTATCAATTAAAGCCGATAAATGACCTAGAAGAATAATTACTATATCAGAATTTGGAATTACTTCATTTATATAACCCGCAAAATCAAATAAGATACCTACAGATTCTAATGCTCCTACAGCCATTAAAATTCCAAGAAAAAATAAGATACTAGGTAATTCAATTTTTGTAAGTGAGGCGTGTACAGGACTATGATCAGCTTCTTCATCATGTTGAGAATCTACTTTTGATATGCTAAATTTTTTGTTACTATAAAACTCAGCTATTGTAGCTACAAAAGCTAGAGCTAGCATCATTCCTACATAAGGTGGTAAATGAGTAACTGTTTTAAAAATTGGTACAAACAAAATAGATCCTAAGCCTATAAACAACATTTTATTTGCATATGGATTTAATTCACCGTCATTTATATTAGAGGGTATTACGAATTCACCTTTAAAGATTTTAAATTTAGAAGAAATAAAGAAAGGAACAACCATACAAACCAAAGAAGGTAAAATTAAAAATTTGATTAAACTAAGAGTTGTTACCTTGTCAGCAATCCAGAGCATTGTAGTAGTTATATCTCCAATTGGAGACCAAGCTCCACCAGCATTAGCTGCGATAATTATTAAACCAGCATACCACAGTTTTAACTGTTTATTAGTTACTAATTTTTGAAGAATAGTAATAAGTACAATAGTCGCTGTTAAATTATCAATAATTGCAGATAAAATAAATGAAAGAAAACCAAAAATCCATAGTAAAGTAACTTTACTTCTTGAATTAATTAATTTTTTAATTCCAGAAAATCCTCTAAAAAAATCTATAATTTCTACAATAGTCATGGCGCCAAGTAGGAATATTAATATCTCAGCTGTTTTACCCAGATGATGAAGTAATATTTCATCAATATGAGTTGGCTCTAACTTTAATTCTTCTAAATTAATATCAAAAACTGGAAGATGATTCAAAGCAATAACTGCCCATAAAACTCCCATCATTGCTAAAGCAGGAATTAGTTTGTCTATTTTGATAGAATGCTCTATTGTTATTAATAAATAACCAACTACAAATATTGAAATAAGTATAATTTCCATTTTAAAATTTTAAAACGTAAACATATTAAAAAATAAATAAATTATAATTATGTTATTGTTAATTTTAAATGAATAAAATGAGAATTATATAAAATTCACTTAATATATTGTTAAGTCTATATTAATTAGTTATTTAACATTAAAATTCTTTTAAAAAGGCACAGTATTATATAATTTTAAACGTTACTAAAGTAAAAATATGCTACCTAAAAAACAAGGATTATACTCTCCCGAATTTGAACATGACAATTGTGGAGCTGGATTTATTTGCAGCTTGAAGGGGGAAAAAACTAATGATATAATTTTTAAAGCATTAAACATTTTAACTTGTTTAGAACACCGCGGAGCAGTTAGTTCAGATGGTAAAACAGGAGATGGTGCCGGAATTTTGATAGAAATTCCTCACGATTTTTTCAAAAAACAATGTGATTTTAGTTTGCCTGAACCTTACGAATATGCTGTTGGCATGGTCTTTCTTCCTAAAAAAAATAATCAACTTAACTATTGTATTGATGTATTTGAAAAAGAAATCAAAAACCAAGGTCTTTCAGTTTTAGGTTGGCGAAAAGTTCCTATTAATTCAACAGTTGTTGGAAGCATTGCTGCAAAAACACAACCAACCATCAAACAAGTTTTTATAGCTAAAAATAATCAAAACTTGTCGGATACTGAATTTAATACAAAATTGTTTGTAGCTAGAAAAATAGCCGAAAACACTATTTACAATATAGATTTTTCTCAAAAAAACTATTTTTATTTCACAAGTCTTCACAACAGAACATTGATCTATAAAGGATTACTTATTCCTGAAGATATTGATAAGTTTTTTTTAGACCTATCAAACCCTGAACTTGTCACTAGATTAGCTTTAGTCCATCAAAGATTTTCGACTAACACTTTTCCAACCTGGGATTTAGCTCAACCATTTAGATATATGTGTCACAATGGAGAAATAAATACCCTAAAAGGAAATTATAGTAGAATGAACACTAGAGAAGAGCTACTTAAAAATGAATTTATAGGTGATGATATAAAAAAAATATTTCCAATTATTTTAAAGGGTAAATCTGATTCAGCCAGCATGGATATGGTTGTTGAACTGTTACTAACAACTGGGAGAAGCTTGCCTGAAGTAATGATGATGATGGTTCCTGAAGCCTGGGAAAAGCATAAGTCTATGTCTGACCAAAAAAAAGCTTTTTATGAGTTTAATTCATGTATCATGGAACCTTGGGATGGTCCAGCTTCAATTCCTTTTACAGATGGAAAATATATCGGAGCTCTTTTGGACAGAAATGGATTAAGACCCTCTAGATATAGTGTCACCAAAGATGGTTACGTCATCATGTCATCCGAAACTGGAGTTGTAGATATCGAACCCAGCAACATTGAAAAACACGGAAGATTAGAGCCTGGTAAAATGTTTTTAGTTGATATGAACGAAGGTAGAATCATTGAAGATGAAGAAATTAAAAATGAAATAGTTTCGAAATATCCTTACAGAAAATGGTTAGATAAAAACACTCTTCCACTAAAATTAATTCCATATACGGGAAACAAAACTCCTAAAGAAAAGTTGAGCTTTGAAACTAGACTTAGAGTTTTTGGATATACTGAAGAAGATTTAAAAACAATCATTTTACCAATGTGTATTTCAGGTAAAGAAGCTATGGGGTCTATGGGAACAGACACACCTCTTGCTGTTTTATCTAAAAAACCACAATTACTATTTAGTTATTTCAAACAATTATTCGCTCAAGTCACTAACCCTCCTTTAGATGGTATAAGAGAAGAAATAGTTACAGACACAAGTTTAGGGCTCGGAAGTGATTATAATATTTATGATATAATTCCTGATCATTCAAAAAAGTTAAAAATTGCAAATCCAATAATTTCTAATGAAGATTTAGATAAAATAAAATTTATTAAAAGTTCAAATTTTAAAAGTTCATCAGTCAACGCTTTATATGAGTTAAAAAAAGGGCATAACGGAATTGAGGAAGCTCTTCAAAAAATGGTAAATGAAGTCATTAGCCATGTTAGTAAAGGAAGTAATATAATAATCATAAGTGACAGAGGAGTTAACGAAAAAATGGCTGCAATTCCTATTTTATTAGCCTGCTCTACTATTCACCATTTCTTAATAAAGCTAAAAAAAAGATCAAAGTTTGGGATTGTAATAGAATCTTCTGAACCTAGGGAGCCTCATCATTTTTCAATGTTATTTGGGTACGGAGCAAGTGCTATTAATCCTTACTTAGTTAATGAAATTATTGAACATCATCACAGTCAGGGATTTTTTAAAAATCAATCTTTGAAGTTATCAATTGAAAAATATAATAAAGCTATCGCCAAAGGAATTCTCAAAGTGATGAATAAAATTGGTATTTCAACTCTACACTCATACAGAGGAGCTCAAATATTTGAGGCACTTGGACTAAGAGAGAGTTTTACTAAAAAATATTTTAGTAACACACCTAGTAGAATTCAAGGTGTTGGTCTGTATGCGATAGAAAAAGAATTGTCCATTCGACATAAAAAAGCTTTTGAAAATCAGAATGTATTCACAAGTCTTGAAATTGGAGGCGATTATAGATGGCGAAGAAATGGTGAAGCTCACATGCTAAATCCATCAACTATATCTAAATTACAACAATCGGTTAGAGAAAATAAATATGAAACATATCAAGTTTATTCTGATTTAATAAATAAACAAAATGAACAACTAATGACCTTAAGAGGGATGTTCAAATTTGTTGATTTAGATCCAATACCAATTGAAGAAGTAGAACCGTGGTCTGAGATAGTGAAAAGATTTAAAACAGGAGCTATGTCTTATGGATCTATTAGTAAAGAGGCTCACGAAAACTTAGCAATTGCAATGAATAGAATTGGAGGTAAAAGCAATTCAGGTGAAGGTGGAGAAGATCCTGCAAGATTTAAAAAAGAAGCCAATGGCGATTGGAAAAATAGTGCAATAAAACAAGTAGCTTCAGGTAGGTTTGGAGTTAGTTCTCATTACCTTTCTAATGCGAAAGAAATTCAAATTAAAATGGCACAAGGTGCAAAACCTGGTGAGGGAGGACAACTACCTGGTGCTAAGGTTAACCCTATGATAGCCAAAGTAAGAAACTCCACTCCTTTTGTTGGTCTAATCTCTCCTCCTCCTCACCATGATATTTATTCAATTGAAGACTTGTCTCAATTAATATATGATTTAAAAAATGCAAATAGAGAAGCTAGAATTAATGTTAAACTAGTTTCTGAAGTTGGAGTTGGTACAATAGCAGCTGGTGTGGCTAAGGCTAAAGCGGATGTAATATTAATTTCTGGTTTTGATGGTGGAACTGGAGCATCACCACTAACTTCGTTAAAACATGCTGGACTGCCATGGGAGCTTGGTATTGCGGAAGCTCAACAAACTTTAGTCATGAATGATTTAAGAGGAAGAGTAGTCTTAGAATGCGATGGGCAACTGAAAACTGGAAGAGATGTTGCTATCGCTTGTCTTCTAGGAGCTGAAGAATTTGGGTTCTCTACTGCGCCGTTAGTTGCCTCGGGCTGTATTATGATGAGAGCTTGCCATTTAAACACTTGTCCTGTTGGAATAGCAACACAAGACCCTGAATTAAGAAAAAATTTCAATGGAAAACCAGAACATGTGATTAATTTTATGCATTTTGTAGCTGAAGAATTAAGAACAATAATGGCTGAACTAGGCTTTAGAACAATGAATGAAATGATAGGTCAAAGTCAAAAAATCAATATGAATGAAACTTTGGAACATTATAAAACAAAACATATTGATTTATCAAATATTTTATATAAGCCAAGCATAGAAAAAAATATTTCAGTAAAAAACAACTCTAAGCAAAATCATAATTTAGAAAATGTATTAGATTTTAAAATTCTTAATGATTCTAAAGAAGCTATAAAAAATAATACTTCAATAAATTTATCATATAAAATAAAAAATACGGACAGAACTGTTGGAGCTATCCTAAGTAATGAGATATCAAAAATTCATGGGTTAAATGGACTTAAAGAAAATTCAATTAATATAAGTTTTCAAGGGGTTGCGGGACAAAGTTTTGGAGCCTTTAGCACCAAAGGAATAACATTATCAGTCACTGGAAATACTAATGACTATTTCGGAAAAGGACTTTCTGGAGCTAAAATAATTGTGAAAATTCCTTCAGAATCAACTTTCAAATCTAATAAAAATGTAATCACAGGAAATGTTGCACTTTATGGAGCAACTTCTGGAGAAGCTTATATCAACGGAACGGCCGGAGAAAGATTTTGTGTAAGAAATTCTGGTGCTACTGCAGTGGTTGAAGGAATTGGAGATCATGGCTGCGAATATATGACGGGAGGTATTGTTCTTATTTTAGGTGAGGTAGGAAGGAACTTCGCTGCAGGTATGAGCGGAGGTATTGCTTACATTTATAAAGAAGGAGTTAATTTTGATGAAAGAAACTTTAATATGGAAATGATCGAATTTGAAAAACCAAATTCTCAAGATTTAGATTTAATTAAAAAATTAATTGAAGATCATTATACTTATACTTCTAGTGAATTAGCCAAAAGTTTAATCTCAAATTGGAATATAGAATCAAAACGATTTGTTAAAATAATGCCAACAGAATATAAATTAGCTTTAGAGAAAATGGCTAAAGAATTAGAAATTATTAATTAACTAGAATGGGGAAATTAAAGGGGTTTATTGAGTTTGAAAGAGTCGAGGAAGGTTATATTCCTGTTAAAAAAAGAGTAAAAAACTATAAAGAATTCACTGTCAAACCATCAGAAACAAAACTCAAAGAACAAGGAGGAAGGTGTATGGACTGCGGAGTGCCTTTTTGCCACAGTGGTTGCCCATTAGGAAACTTAATTCCAGATTTTAATGATGCCGTTTACAACAATCAAT
>Ga0209482_1000448_pt1 | contig 35070 bp, 29 predicted proteins | sample CoawatmetaG10DNA_FD_187512 | JGI IMG/M metagenome (GOLD analysis project Ga0209482, IMG submission 187512) | Marine microbial communities from the West Antarctic Peninsula - Coastal water metaG104-DNA (SPAdes) (version 2) | ecosystem: Environmental > Aquatic > Marine > Coastal ...
TGAAGTTATCTTACTTAAATTAAAACAAAAGAAATTACTTGATATTGCTCTATCCAAAATTAATGTAAGTAAAGATGAAGTTGATCAGTTAAAAAGTAACTTTATAATAGAGTTGGAAGCTGCTGATATTAACATGCAAGAACGTATGTTTGAAATTAATGAAACAGCAAATAGTAAGAAATTGACTATTGAAAAAGATCTAAAGTCTATCTTGAGTTCAGATTTAGATTTAGTTAAAAATGAAAAAATCCTTATTGATAAAAAATTATCATCTCAGCTTGAAGCTGAAATAGCTATTAATAATACTGAATTAGAAGCACTAATTCAGGGAAGTCAAATAGAAATCCAAGATATCAAGATAGAGTTTAAAAATGAAATTAAAGAACTTAAGCGTTTAAATTTAATCGAAATTAATGAGTTCAATAAACTTTCATTGTTAGATGTTAGTGAACTTAAAGTTCTTGCAGAAGAATTTGAAAGTGACAACAAGCCTTTCCTTTCAGAAATGGCCTATAGGTTGGTTAAAAAAGTTGGTGTTCTTCGCTATGATTTTATTAATTCAACCTATTACACCATAAAAAGTTCTGGGATTGATCACACTGTTCATATAGCAGGAATTAATAGTTTTTTGACTTATTTCCCTAGAGCAGTTCAAATAAGCTTCCTAGCTCCATTCCCATCTGATTGGTTAAGAGATGGTAGAGAAGTTGGAAAAATTGGTAGCATAATAGCTGGCTTTGAAATGATATTATGGTATGCGGTCTTAACAGGTTTCTTTTATTTATGTTTTGTAAATTTATTTATTATGAAGCCATTAATTCCAGCTTTTGTATGCTCACTCATTACAATGATATTGTTGGGTTATGCTGTTCCAAATGTTGGTGCAATTTTTAGATTGAGGCAAAGCTTTATGCTCCCATTTTTTATATTTGGATTTTATGGATTACATATGCTTTTTAATAAATTTTATGTGAAATACTTTTGTGATTAGTATTATTAAGAAAGTATTAATAATACTTATTTTATGAAAATTATAGAGAAATCAAGTACCAATATTAAAGTATGTGTGGAATAGCAGGCTTTATTTCTAACTCTCCAAATGAACTTGAGTTAATGCCATTTGTTAAAAAAATGATTGATCAAATTGGTCATCGTGGGCCAGATGACAGTGGGGTGTGGGTTGATGAAACATCTCAAGTTGCCTTTGGCCATAAAAGACTATCAATACTTGATTTATCTAAAGCGGGACATCAACCAATGAATTCAAAGTGTTGTCGCTATACACTTGCATTTAACGGTGAGATATACAACCATATTGATATAAGAGACAAGTTGCAAGCATCTAGCAACTCTTTACTTGACTGGGAAGGCCACTCAGATACTGAGACATTATTAGCTGCTATTGTAAAATGGGGTGTTGAAAAAACGTTAAATGAGTGTGTTGGAATGTTTGCTATTGCTCTTTGGGATAAGGATGATGGTAATTTAACATTGGCTCGAGATCGATTAGGTGAAAAGCCACTTTATTATGGTTGGCAAGGTAATACTTTTATGTTTGCTTCTGAATTAAAGGCATTGAAAGCCCATCCAGATTTTATAGGCGAAATTGATAGGAATTCATTAACACTTTTTTTGCGTTATAACTATATACCAGCACCATATTCTATATACAAAGGAATTAGCAAACTCTCCCCTGGCTCTTTCCTTCAATTTTCAATAAATAATAAAGAATCAATTTCACTAATACCTTATTGGTCATTAGGTCAAGTTGCAATTAATGGGCAAAGAAACCCATTAAATTGTAGTGACAATGAGGCAGTTTCTTTACTTGAAAATTCTATTGGTAGTGCTGTTGAAGGGCAATTATTATCTGATGTCCCACTTGGGGCATTTTTGTCTGGAGGAGTAGATTCATCATTAATTGTATCTTTAATGAAAGCAAGATCAAGTGGACCTGTAAAAACTTTTACAATTGGTTTTGATGAGTCAGAATACAATGAAGCGCGATATGCTAAAGTAGTTGCAAAACACCTAGGTACCGAACACACTGAGCTTTATATTTCATCACAAGATGCACTTAATGTTATTCCCCAGCTACCTTCAACATATGATGAGCCATTTGCTGACTCATCACAAATACCTACATTTCTTGTGGCAAAGATGGCAAGTAGTAATGTGAAAGTTGCACTTTCAGGAGATGGAGGTGATGAGCTATTTGGAGGTTATAATCGATATATATGGAGTAGATCAATACTTAACAAGACTAGTTGGTTGCCAAAATCTGCTCTTCAGGGTATAGGATTTAGTCTTGGTAAAATCTCTGCACCTACTTGGGATAAGATTAATAATACATTTTCTGGACTACTTCCATCTCAATATAGGGTATCGCAAATGGGAGATAAAATTCATAAAGTGGCGCGACAACTAACTGTGAATAGTGATTTTGATTTATATCGTGGATTAGTTTCTCAATGGCAAAATCCAGCTGATGTTGTCATAGGCGGTCATGAGCTAGATCTGCAAATTACTTCAGAGGGTTCTGAAAAAATGTTTGAAGATATTGAGCATCGAATGATGTTTATGGACGCATCAACTTATTTATCAGATGATATACTCTGTAAGGTTGATAGGGCAGCAATGGCGTCCAGCCTTGAAACACGTGTGCCACTCCTAAATCATAATGTAATAGAGCTAGCTTGGCAACTTCCACTTCATATGAAAATTAGAGATGGACAGGGTAAATGGATTTTAAGAAAGTTATTGTATAAGTATGTTCCACAAAAATTGATTGACAGACCTAAGCAAGGATTTGCTTTACCAATTGATGTATGGTTAAGAGGACCATTACGCGAATGGGCAGAGGATCTTCTTGAAGAATCACGACTTATAAATGAAGGTTTTTTCCATCCTGAGCCGATTAGAATCGCTTGGGAAGAACATCTAAAAGGTAATAATATGCATAATCAGCTTTGGGGAATTTTAATGTTTCAGGCTTGGCTTGAAAAAGAGTAATATCCTCAATAATGAATAATAAAAAATTACTTTTTATCGTTAATGCAGATTGGTTTTTTTTGTCACATCGTCTTCCAATTGCTATTGAGGCTATGAATCAGGGATATGAAGTTCATATTGCAACTACTATTACTAATGAGCTCGATTCATTAAAAAAAAATGGACTCATAGTTCATCCAATCAACCTTCATAGAAGTCGTATTGGTTTGATATCAGTAATATCTGAATTTAGAGAGATTCTTAATATTATTCGATTAGTCACACCTAATATTGTTCATTTAGTAACAATAAAGCCTGTTTTGTTGGGAGGTATAGCATCAAGATTACTTAATGTTCCATCTGTTGTTTATGCAGTTTCTGGCCTTGGGTATGTCTTTTTGAAAAAAGGGACAATAGCTTTTATTATTCGGAAAATTATAATATACCTATATCAATTAGCTTTTAGACATAAAAACAAATGTGTAATTTTTCAAAATGATAATGATCAATCAACGTTAACTAAACTTACTCTTTTATCATCTAATGAGGTAGAGTTAATAAAAGGTTCAGGCGTAGATCTATCTGTTTATACTCAACAACCATTTGATTCTGGTGTGCCTATTATTATTTTAGCAGCACGTCTCCTTAAAGATAAGGGGGTTAAAGAGTTTGTAGATGCAGCAAAATTAGTAAATATTAATAATAATCGTGCTCGTTTTGTTTTAGTTGGTGAGCCTGATTTTCATAACCCTTCCTCTATCCAGCAACATGACTTGGATTATTGGAAGAGTGAAGGTTTAGTAGAGTTATGGGGACATAGAGAAGATATGGAGATAGTAATTTCATTATCAACTATTGTTGTGCTACCTTCATATCGAGAGGGATTTCCAAAAATACTAATTGAAGCTGCTGCTTGTGGTCGTCCAATAGTTACCACTGATGTGCCAGGTTGTCGAGATGCAATTGAGGAAGATATTACTGGTGTTATTGTGCCTGTTCAAGATTGCCTAGAGCTGGCAAAAAAGATTAGTTTTTTGTTAGATAACCCTATTTTATGTAGGAAAATGGGTAATGCTGGTAGGATAAGAGCAGAAGAGATTTTTGATATAAATAAAGTAGTTAAAAAACATATAAAGATTTATGAAGATTTATCAAATAGGGCATTAGCCTAAAAAATTATTATGAAATTACTAAAAGAAGAGTTCCAAGGGAAAGTTAAACAGAACTTTATTAATTTAATTAACGAAAAAGAATTAATTAATGATTTTCATTATGAAAAAACAATTAATTTATGGGGTAAAAATAATCATAAAAAAAATAAAACTAAACATATTGCTGAAGATACTCACATAGAAAAAGTATTAATAGAATATCCAATTGAAGATAGCATTGATAATTATCTTGAAATAGGCTGCGGTGAAGGTATTGATGTAAATTATTTACAAAATAATTATAAAATAAAAAATACTTATGTTCTAGATATTGGAGAAAATATTTTTCAGCTTTCTAAATTAGATAAATTTCAAGGAGTCAATTTCTGCAGATGTGATTGTTTAAGTTTGCCTTTTAATAAATCATCATTTGATGTTATCTATAGTTACGGTGTATTTCATCACACTCCAAGTCTCAAATTATCTATTGAAGAAGCAAAAAAAGTTTTAAAGAATGATGGAGTTTTAATTTTTTATAATTACATTAAACATAAAAACCTTTTTAAGAGATTTGGAATTTTTATTGAAACAATTTTGTTAACGTTATTTCAAAAAAAAAGTTATGCCAACATTAAATTTTTCTGTTATTTAATGACGCCTTTTATTCTTTTATTTTTTTCCTATCCTGCCCAATTTTTAAAGTTATTAGGTAGTAAGAAAATGTATAAAAAATTTCCTTTATGGTGGGGATTAAAACCTAATGATATAATTTTAGATTTATTAGATAGGTTGTATGCCCCAATAAATGTAAGGCTAACAAAACATGAAATGATCAAATTATTGCAGGATATAAATTTTTCACATATTGAAGTAAGAGAAGTACCTGATGGACTTTTTTGTAAAGTAGTTAAATAATCAATAATAATTTTTTTACAATTTCTGAGTTACTACTTTAAATACCTATATTAAGGCGTTATAAATATTCAATATATGAAAAAATATCTAATTACCGGTGAGAGTGGATTTATAGGCAAGTACTTGCTTGCGCTATTGAGCACCTATCAAAGTGATGTTAGAGTTATTGCAAGAAAAAACAACAATCAATATAAAACATTTATCTGTAACTTAGGCGTGGATAAAGTTCCACATGCTGCCTTAGATTCTATAGATACTGTTATTCATCTTGCTGGTCTAGCGCATGATGTTAAAAATCCCTTAACATCTAGTAAACTTTATTATGATGTAAATGTTAATGCTACAATTAATTTGGCTCAGGCTGCTGCTGCTAGTGGCGTAAAGTCTTTCGTCTTTATAAGTAGTACTAAGGCTGGAGGAGGCCCAATTATTGGTAGTTGTGCAGATGAAAGAGATCAGTTAGAGCCTGAAGGAGTTTATGGAAAAACTAAACGAGAGGCTGAGATACAGCTTTTAAAAATTGGAAAAAAAACAGATATGAATATTTCCATTATTAGACCTGCACTAGTTTATGGTCCTGGTATGAAAGGCAATTTAAAATTAATGCTAAATGGAATAAAAAAAGGTTTTTTCCCACCACTGCCTGAGACAGGAAATATAAGGTCTATGATCCATGTTGATGACTTAGTTAAGGCGATTTTATTAGTTTCAGACAATAATCGAACTAATGGTGAAATATATATTGCAACTGATGGAGAATCTTATTCATCTCGCGATATCTACAATATCATGCGAGATGTTGTTGGAAAACGACCTCTGAAATGGAGTGTCCCAAAGTTTGTATTTTTATCTCTTGCATTAATAAGTCCACGAATTCGATATAAAGTTGATAAACTACTGTGTGATCAATGTTATTCTTCAAAAAAGTTAAAATCATTAGGATTTGCCCCTAAAAGAAAATTTAAGGAAATGAATGAAACGTCTTTTTGATTTATCTTTAAGTATTATTTTGTTTATAGCTTTAATCATTCCAATGATGATAATTGCTCTTGCTATCAAACTGACTTCAAAAGGCCCAATAATTTTTTGGTCAGATAGGATCGGTGTTAATAATCAAATTTTTCGAATGCCCAAATTTAGGTCAATGATAATAGAGACTCCTTCATTGGCAAGCCACTTATTAAAAGAACCTGATTCTTATTTATCTCCTATTGGGGGTTTTTTACGTTCCACTAGTTTAGATGAGTTACCACAGTTAATTTCTGTCTTAAGGGGCGATATGAGCATTGTTGGTCCTCGACCAGCACTATTTAATCAGGATAATTTGATTTTACTACGAGCTAAAAACGGGGTGGATAAATTATTACCTGGAATAACTGGTTGGGCGCAGGTTAATGGAAGAGATGAGTTAACTATAAGTGATAAAGTTGAATTTGATAAGGAGTATATGCTTAGGAAGTCATTTTGGTTTGATATGAAAATATTGAGAATGACTTTTATTAAAGTAATTAAACGCATTGGAATAAATCATTAGTATTTTAATTGTGAATTAACTTAAGGTTAAAAAAACTCAATCTATGTTTATAAAAATTATCAATTTATCAAGATTTAATAAACAAGTAATTATGTCATTTTGTGATGCAATAATTATTATTTTAGTATTATTTACATCTTTTTCCCTTCGCTTGGGTGAATGGTATCTCCCGCAAGGTAACTTAAGTTTGATAATAATGGGGGCTCCTATTATAGCGATCCCAATTTTTACTCAGTTTGGATTATATCGAGCTATTATTCGCTATATTGACTTTAAAGCATTGTGGTCTGTTATAAAGGCAGTATCTTTATATGCACTTATATGGGGGGTAATTAGTTTAATGGCTTCAATTAATGGCCTTCCTCGCTCCGTTATATTAATTAACTGGGTTCTCTCTATCCTATTAATTGGTGGTTGGAGGGTGTTTGCTCATGCTATGCTAAAAGGTAATTTTAAACTATCAGTGCTTAATGTTCAGCATAGAAAGAATCAGAAGAGAGCATTAGTATATGGAGCTGGAGATGCTGGAATTCAATTATCGTCTGCATTAGAGCATTCCGCTGAGTTTAATCCTGTTGGATTTATAGACGATGCTAGAGAGCTTCATGGAAAAAATATTAGGGGACTCAATATTTACTCTATGGACGATATTAATAGAGTAATTAATAAACTTCAAGTTGATGAGATATTGCTTGCTATACCTTCTGTTTCTAGAAGTAAGCGAGTATCTATTATTAATTCCTTAGAGCCATACTCTGTTGTGGTGAGAATGCTTCCTGGAGTCTCAGAATTAGCTAAGGGAGAAGTAAGTATTGGGGATTTACGAGAAGTAAGTATGGAAGATTTATTAGGTCGTGATGCTGTTCAACCTAATAAAAAATTACTAGGTAAAAATATTACTAATAAAGTTGTAATAGTTACAGGTGCTGGAGGGTCAATTGGATCAGAATTATGTAGGCAAATTAAATTTTTAAAGCCTAAGTCATTAATTCTTTATGAAATGAGTGAATTTGCATTATACGAAGTTGAAAAAGAACTATCAATTAATAATGTTCATAATGTAGCCATTTTTCCAATACTCGGAAGTGTTAATAATATGGTTCGACTTGAAAATATCTTTAACCATTTTAATGTTAATACTATATATCATGCAGCAGCATATAAGCATGTTCCAATGGTTGAATTTAACAACACTGAGGGTGTAAACAATAATATATTTGGTACATTAAATTGTGCTCAAGCAGCAATTAATGCAAGAGTTGAAACTTTTGTATTAATATCAACAGATAAAGCAGTTCGCCCAACTAACACAATGGGTGCAACAAAAAGGTTTGCAGAGCTTTTACTGCAAGCTCTATCAATTGAAAATAATAAAACACTATTTTCGATAGTGCGCTTTGGAAATGTTCTTGGATCTAGTGGATCAGTAATTCCATTATTCAAAAAACAAATTAAAGATGGTGGGCCTATTACGGTAACTGATCCTAATATTATTCGTTATTTTATGACAATAACTGAGGCAGTTGAATTAGTAATTCAAGCAGGATCAATGGGAAAAGGTGGAGATATTTTTGTGTTAGATATGGGGGAGCAAGTCAAAATTGATGATTTAGCTAAAAAAATGATTAAGCTAAGTGGTCTAGAGATAAAAGATACTTTAAATCCTGAGGGTGATATTGAAATTAAATATACTGGCTTGAGACCTGGTGAAAAACTATTTGAAGAGTTATTAATAGGAGAGAACGTAAGCAAAACTAGTAACCCTCGAATAATGCGCGCTCAAGAAGAGAAGCTTGAATGGGATCAACTAAAAGCTATTTTGGATGAGTTAAAAATTGCTATTAGTAAAAATGATTCTTTAAAACTTCGTCAGCTTTTGATTCAAGCTGTGCCTTTATTTGATCCTCAGTGCGAAGTAATGGATATTTTGTATAGAGAGGTGGGATGAAAATATTAGTGACAGGAGGCGCTGGTTATATAGGTTCGCATACTTGTGTTGAATTAATTCAAGCTGGTTATGAAGTTGTTGTTGTAGATAATCTTTGTAATTCATCTATAAAGGCACTAAAACGGATAGAAAATCTATATAAATGTAAAATTCCTTTTTATGAAGAAGATGTAAGAAATCAAGAGGCAATGAGGAGTATTTTTAAACAGTATAATTTTGATGGAGTGATTCATTTTGCTGGTTTAAAGGCTGTTGGGGCTTCAATTTCAATGCCGATTGAATACTATAGCTCAAATGTAGGCGGGGCTATAGCAATAATGGAAGTAATGAAAGAGCAGAATTGTCGAACTTTGGTTTTTAGTTCCTCAGCTACTGTTTATGGTAATCCACACAAAGTTCCTATCAAAGAAGATTTTCCATTGTCAGCAGCTAACCCTTATGGAAGATCAAAGCTGATGATTGAAGATTTTTTACGAGATGTTTTTATTTCTGAGAATTCCTGGAGTATTGGACTTCTTAGATACTTCAATCCTGTGGGAGCTCACAATAGCGGAATTATAGGCGAAGATCCTCGTAATACCCCAAATAACTTAATGCCGTATATTTCACAAGTAGCTATTGGAAACTTAGAAAAACTTCGTGTTTTTGGGAGTGATTACAATACACCAGATGGTACTGGTGTTCGAGATTATATCCACGTTGTTGATCTAGCAAAAGGACATGTAAAAGCTTTACAAGTTTTGAAAAATAAATCTCAATTGATGACTGTGAATTTAGGATCGGGACAGGGGTACTCTGTATTAGATGTGATTAAAGCATTTGAGGAGGCTTCTGGTATAAAAATTCCATATGAGGTTGTTTCCAGAAGAGCAGGAGATGTTTCAACTTGCTATGCTGATCCAAGTTACGCATTAGAAATACTAGGATGGAGTGCTGAATATAAATTGAATCAGATGTGTGAGGATTCGTGGCGTTGGCAATCTATGAATCCAAATGGCTACTAAAGGCTTCATACTCATATATGATTTGCCTATTTAATTATTTATCAAAATATTTAATAATATTAATTTAGATGTAAAATATGTATTTCTATTGCCCACCCAATTTAATAAATAGCATAAATAATTTTTTTAGTGAGTAATTGTAAAATTAACTATGCATTCAAAAAATGAAAAATAATTTTCTTGTAATTGGAAGTAACTCTTTTTCTGGAGCATACTTTACAAAGTATCTCTTAGAAAAAGGACATAATGTCTTTGGAGTTAGCCGTTCTGAAGAACCAAATGAGGTTTTTCTACCATATAAATGGACTAATAATTTAGATGCTAATTTTGAATTTATCCAGTTAGATCTTAATTTAAACCTCAATGAAATAAAAGAACTAATAAAGTCTAGAAAGCCTGAGTTTGTAATTAATTTTGCAGCCCAAGGTATGGTTGCTGAAAGTTGGTTATCGCCAGAACACTGGTATCAAACTAATGTTGTGTCCCAAGTCAAGCTTCATGATGAACTAAGAAAAATAGATTGCATAAAAAAATATGTGCATATTAGTACTCCAGAAGCTTATGGAAGTTCAGATGGAGGATGGCTAAAGGAAAACTATAATTTTTCACCAAGTACGCCCTATGCAGTATCCAGAGCTGCTTGTGATTTGCATCTTTTAAGTTTCTATAAGGCTTATGGTTTTCCAGTAGTTTTCACTCGTGCTGCAAATGTTTATGGGCAGGGGCAACAGTTGTATCGAATTATTCCCCGAGCAATGCTTTCAGCAAGATTAGGTCGCAAGTTAAATCTGCATGGAGGTGGAGTTTCAGTTCGCTCTTTCATTCATATTGAAGATGTTTGTTCTGCCACTTATAATGTTGCAATTGATGGAAATATTGGTGAAACTTATCACATCTCTACTAACCAAACTATTTCTATTAAGGCATTAGTACAAAAGATTTGTGATATGACAAAAGTAGAATTTAAAGAAGTAGTTGAAATGACTGATGATCGACTAGGTAAAGATCAATCTTATCTTTTGGATAGTTCAAAATTACGAAATGAGTTTGCCTGGATAGACCACATTAATCTAGATGAAGGCCTTAAAGAGACTTTAACTTGGGTTGACAATAATCTAGAGAATCTGAAGTTACTTCCTTATGAGTATCTTCATAAGATTTAATTATTAAAAACAATATGCCATATGATTTTATTTAAATAGGTAAAATTATTGCAATATTTAGAATGTTGAATCTTAACAAAAATGAAATTATCTGAACTTCAAACTTCAATGTTACGAATAAGGCTAGTAGAAGAGTCAATAGCTAATAAATACTCTGAACAAAAGATGAGATGTCCAACTCATTTATCAATTGGTCAGGAAGCTATAGCTGTTGGAGTGTGTTCTAATCTTACCAATGAAGATCAAGTTTTAAGCACTCATAGAGCCCATGCTCACTACCTTGCAAAAGGAGGCTGTTTAAACTCTATGTTAGCCGAAATTTATGGAAAGGTCACAGGATGCTCTAAAGGAATGGGAGGGTCGATGCATTTGATTGATAAATCAGTTGGTTTTATGGGGAGTACTGCTATAGTAGGGAATACAATACCAGTAGCAGTTGGTTCAGCTCTTGCAATGAAGATCCAAGAAAAAAAATCAATTAGCTGTGTTTTTTTTGGAGATGGTGCTACTGAAGAGGGGGTTTTTTATGAGTCAATTAATTTTGCGATAGTTCGCAACCTTCCTGTTCTTTTTATTTGTGAAAACAATTTATATTCAGTCTATTCGGGGCTTGAAGTAAGGCAACCAAAAGAAAGAAGGATATTTGAAATGGTAAGAGCTGCTGGCATTGAGGCTAATCATGGTGATGGAAATAATGTTTTAGAAGTAAGCAGCTTGGTTAAAGCAGCAAAAGATAAGATATTATTAGGCGAAGGACCTCAGTTTTTAGAATTCGATACTTATAGATGGAGGGAGCATTGTGGGCCTAATTATGATAATGATATTGGTTATAGAGAAGAAAAAGAGTTTTTAGAATGGAAAAAAAGGGACCCACTTAAGGATGTTTTTGAAAACAAAGATTTAAATCTTGTTAAAGGTTTTTTTAATAAATTCAATGCTGAAATACAGCAAGCACATCATTTTGCTGATAATTCTGAGTTTCCCTTGGATGTGGACTTCCAAAAAATAATCTCTTCTTAATATTATGAGAAAAATAACTTTTGCAGATGCGATAAATGAAGCAATTTGGACTGCAATGAAAGAGTCTAAAGACGTAATTACATATGGCCTTGGAGTTCCTGATCCAAAAGGAGTTTTTGGAACAACACTGGGCTTGCAGGATGAATTTGGTGCAGCAAGGGTTTTTGATACTCCAACGTCTGAGAATGCAATGACAGGTATTGGAATAGGCGCTGCTATTAACGGTTTGAGACCTATAATGGTCCATCAGAGAGTAGATTTTTTTTTGCTAGCATTAGACCAATTGATAAATAACGCTGCAAAGTGGAATTTTATGTTTGGTGGTGCTAGTAAAGTGCCAATAACTATAAGATTAATAGTTGGCCATGGTTGGGGCCAAGGACCTACTCACTCTCAAAATTTACAATCATTATTTTCTCAAATACCAGGTCTAAAAGTTGTTATTCCTTCAACTGCATACGACGCAAAAGGCTTGCTATTAGAAAGTATTTTTGATAATGACCCTGTAATATTCCTAGAGCATAGATGGCTATATGGACTAGAAAGTAATGTGCCTGAATCAAGTTATCGTATTCCAATTGGTAAGGCTAATTTAGTTAATGAAGGTAAAGATCTTACAATTGTTTCATTATCGTATATGACAATTGAATCTATTCAAGCTGTTAAAGAACTGGAAAAGATAGGGATTCATTGTGATTTGATTGATTTAAGAACCACTAGCCCCTTAGACTTTGACTTAGTAAGAGAATCTGTTAAAAAAACTGGCAAACTAATTGCCGTGGATTCTTCAGTTAAAAATTTTTCTGTTGCAAGTGAGATTATTGCTGATTGCTCAATTGAAGTATATAAATATTTAAAAAAACCTCCTAGAAGAGTAGCTTTAGATAATGCTCCTTCTCCAACTTCATTTGGTTTGACTGAATCCTATTACAACGGAGCTCTAGAAATTTATAATGAGGCTATTAATCTACTGGGAATAAAAGAAACAAATACACAAAATAAATTCTTAAAAGAAAAACCACATGACGTTCCTGGTGATTGGTTTAAGGGCCCATTTTAGTTCCTTAGTTTAAATACTTTGTTCTTATAAAATCTTATAATAAATAAATGAAAAATAATATAAACTTTGATAAAATAGTTAAAGATACGCAACTAGATTGCCCTTTTTTTTGCTCTAAGTAAAGGTTTCTTTGATTGCATTGATGAGCTTTACAATTTTATCTTTCCTATTTCAAAAGGTTATAGCTTCTTTGAATCCTACCTAAAAAATATAGGTATCAATGATTCAACATTGCTTAAATGTCTTCTTAAAGTTTAAAAAAAAAATTAATAATGACTCTCGCACTTCATTTTTGTATGGGGTTATAATACTAGCTGTTAGCAGTCAAGCTAGAAGTTAAATTTAACACAATTGTTTATAAATTAATGACTATGTATTCAGATGTTTCTGAGCTCTTAGAAGGGCAAAAAATGTTCCAAGTTCTTGCCCAATGTAAAGAACTTGAAAAGCAAGGAAGAGACATAATACATTTTGAAATTGGGGATCCTGATTTTGATACCCCTAAACACATTGTAGAAAGATGCGTAAGGGAATTAAGAGCAGGTAATACTCACTATACTGCCTCGGGTGGGTTAGAAAGTTTTAAAGAAGCTGCTTCAATAAGAACCTTAAAATCAAGAGGTTTTAAACCTTCACTTGATCAAATTTTAGTTACTCAAGGAGCGAATATACAAATTTATTATGCTCTGGCTTGTATAGGAAATCCTGGAGATGAGGTTATAACAATAGACCCATGTTTTGTATCTTATAAATCAATCTTTAAATTTCTGGGCTTGAAGGGCGTCTTTATAAAATTAAAGGAAAAAAATAAATTTAGATTAGATCCAGAGGATATAGAAAAATTTATTACAAAGAAAACTAAAGCAATTCTAATAAATTCTCCACATAATCCTACTGGATCAATAATGACAGAAGAAGAGATAAAGAAAGTTTACGATATAGCAAAAAAAAATAATCTTTGGTTAATTAGCGATGAAGTTTATGGAAGAATAGTTTTTTCAGATGATAGAACAATTTTTTCTTCACCTTCCGTCTATGATAAGTGTCTCGAAAGGACCATAATAATTCATTCTTTTAGTAAATCTTATGCAATGACAGGGTGGCGTATTGGTGCAGTTACGGCTCCCAAAGAACTTGTTAGAAGAATGACATTGCTTTTAGAGACAATAGCCTCGTGTGTTAGTCCTTTTTTACAATTAGCAGCAGAGGAAGCTCTTTCATCGAAACAAAATTATATAGATGATATGGTAGAAACTTTTAGAAAAAGAAGAGATCTAATGCATGAACTAATTTTAGATTTGCCTCTAATTACTGCTTTGAAGCCTGAGGGGGCATTTTACACTTTTGTAAATATTGAAAAAACAGGCCTTTCCGATGAAGAGTTCTCTGAAAGACTTCTAAGCGAACATGGAGTTGCAACATGCCCTGGAAGTTTTTTTGGAGATGGCGGCATTGGTTATGTTCGATTTTGTTTCGCAACAGACGAAAGAAATATAAAAATAGGACTCGAGCGAGTAAAAGAATTCCTTCAACAATTACTATAAGCTAAATGATGAAATTAACTGAAGTTATAGCTAAATTTCTTAAAAAGAATGGGATAAATTCAGCATTTGGATTGCAAGGGGGCGCTGTAGTTCATATTTTTGATTCTTTAGAAGGAAATAATTTTAATGTAACTTACTGTCATCATGAAGAATCAGCAGCATTAGCCGCAGGGGCCAATTCAAAAATTACAGGAAAACCTGGTTGTGTTGTTGTAACTTCAGGACCTGGATGCACTAATGCCATTACAGGGCTTCTTGCAGCATGGCAAGATTCTGTACCTTGTATATTTATTTCCGGGCAAGTCAGATCAACACACATGTCTTATGGAAAGAATGTAAGGCAATTTGGAACACAAGAAGTGCCCATAATAGACATTGTTAAGCCTATAGCTAAATATTCAAAAGTCCTCGAAGTAAAAAGTGAAATACTTGATGTGCTTGAAGATGCTTTAAGAATATCTATCTCAGGAAGGCCAGGTCCCGTTTGGTTGGACATACCACTTGACTATCAGTTTGGAGAAGAGGTTGATATTTCTGAAGAAGATATCAAGATAGTAAATAAAGAAATAGTTGGAACAAATAAAGGATCTTCATTGTCAGAATTTAAAGAAATGCTTTCTGCATCTCATAAACCATTGTTTGTTTTAGGTTATGGGTTGAGACTCTCGGGAGCTCTTGGGGAATTTAAATCTTTTCTGATAGAAAAGGATTTTAATTTTGTTACTACCTGGACAGCTTCGGATTATTTCCCTACTGGCTATGAAAGAAACTTAGGTATTATAGGGATGCGAGGGCAAAAAGGAGCAAACAAAGCAGTTTTTGATTCAGATTTAATAATTTGTATAGGTACTCATCTTTCTATCCCTCACACAACAACTTTAATAGATACTTACGCAGAAAAAACTAAGAAGATAATTGTTAATATTGATAAAGAACAGCTAAATAATTTAAATCTTAATTTTGATTTAATTATTAACCAGGATATCAATTATTTTATTAAGGACCTGGTAGAAATTCAAGTAGAAGAATCACCTAAAGAAATCTTTAAAGGAATTAAAGATCTCAATTGGTACTATCCTAAAGAGAACTCCAAGCCTAATCCAAATATATTCTTTAAAGAACTGACACTAAATTCTCCTGAATCCTCTGCCTTCATAATTGACGGAGGAGGGACTGCATTGTATGCAGGTTTTCAGAGTGCACATATAAAAGAAGGACAGAGAATTATTTGTTCTTCTGCAATTTCTGCAATGGGAACTGGATTAGGAGAAGTTATAGGAGTTCATAATGCTGGGGTGTTCGAAAAATTATTTTGCATAATTGGAGACGGAAGTTTCTTGATGAACATCCAAGATCTTCAAACTATAAAATCTCAGAAAATACCAGTTATTATTTCTGTAATAAATAATAATGGATATCTAGCAATTAGACATACACAGTCCGAATTTTTATCTGGAAAACTATATGGGACTCATCCAGATTGGTCCTTAGAAATGCCTTCTATCGAAAAGTTAGCTAAAGGATTTGACATTCCGTTTTGTAAATTAGATAACAAGAAGGATACTAAAGAAATAATTGGCAAGCTTTTAAATTCCGATGGTCCGGTCATATGTGAAGTAGTAGTGGATGAAGATGTTCAAGAATTATTTAAACAAAGTTATAAATCGAATGGAGATGGAACTTTTACCCCTCTTCCGTTGAATGAAATGCAGCCATAGATAGAAAAAATTATGAGTAAAATTATTATATTAGGAATTAATGCTGATATTGGATTCAATATTTCCTTAAAATATCTTGATGATGGGTTTGAAGTTTTAGGCACTTTCAGATCTGAAAATAAGAATACTGAGATTCTCAGATCAAAAAAAAATATTTCTCTTGTCCAGTGTGACGTTTTATCTAAAAAAGATATAAAGAATTTATTTGAAGAAGTAAAAATAAAAAAATTTGAGTGGACAAATATATTTAGTTCAATTGGTTCAAGCGAACCCATTGGAAATTTTTTTGATTTAGACTTTTCTACATGGGAAAAATCAATTTCTATAAATTTTACAAGTCAATTATCAATTATTCATGGACTATATAAATTAAGAGATAAAAATAGTTTGGCTTGTGTTAATTTAATGGCTGGCGGTGGAACAAATTCTGCAATGTCAAATTACTCAGCATACTGTGTATCCAAGATAGGTTTAATTAAAATATGTGAATTACTAGATGCAGAATGTGAAGATTTAAAAATTCAAATTATTGGCCCTGGATTTGTAAAGACAAAAACTCATGAAGAAACTTTAAAAGCAAAACAAATGGCAGGAAGTAATTACGAAAGGGTTAAAGAATTTATGGAATCAGGAGAACAGGGGACTTCTTTTGAAGATATATATAGATGCCTGAAATGGATAGACTCATCAGAAAAAAAAGTAACAAGTGGAAGAAATTTCTCTGTAGTCCATGATTCTTGGGGTAAAGAAGCACTTGAAGCAGAGCTTAAAAAAAACCTAGATATGTACAAACTTAGAAGAAAAGGAAACGCTATTATTATATAATCTGTTTTCTTAAAAAATCTAAAAAAAAATATATGAAAATTTCAAATAAAGAATTCGAAGAGCTAAAAAGAACTCTACCCGAGGTGAATGATTATAATTTTAGTATTTTAGATCTGGATTGTAATGTAGATGAGATTATTGATTTTATATGGAAAAATCCTAAATTTCAAAACCCAAAATCATCAGTTTATCTTTTCTTTAAAAATCTACTTATCTTGAAGTATGCAGCCATATATAAAGTTTATGATGAAGTTGATTCTATTTTAGACATAAAAATTAACTTCCCTTTTATTGCTTTAGGGAACATAAATTCCCGTCATTTCTTTGGAATTGATGAACTGTTAATTTATAAATTTTATAAAAATAATGTTGATAGATATAAGAAAGTTTGTGACATAGGTACAAATATTGGTCTTCACAGTAAAATACTCTGTGAATTGAATTATTCAGTGGATTCTTATGAGCCAGACATAGTTCACTCTAAGATAGCTAAAAATTATCTTGACGGCTATTCTAATAATAAATTTCATCAGAAAGCGGTCTCTTCGTATGATGGAAAAGCTCAATTTACCAAAATTATTAATAACTCTACTGGTAGTTATATAAATGATAAAAAAGAATCTTATGGGCCAACAGAAGTGTATGAAGTTGAAGTGGAAAATGCTAAGAAATTAGCTGGTAAGTTTGATTTATTTAAACTAGATGTTGAAGGATCAGAGGTTGATATTTTAAAAAGTTTTCAAAAAGAAGATTTTGATACATCTGATTTTATTGCTGAAATATCTACAGAGCCTACAAGACAAGAATTTTGGAATTTATTTTCATCTTTAAAAATCCCTGTTTATGCTCAAAAAATTTCCTGGGGAAAAGTTGAATCAATAGAAGATTTACCAACTTCTCACAGAGAAGGTTCGATATTTATTTCTAAAAATAATACTTGGTATTAACTGTATGGGAAAAGAAGAAAATATTCTAAAATTTTATCCAAAGTCTAAAAGACCGATTGAAGATCGTGGTAATTTAGTTACTGATATAGATCGAGCGGTAGCTAGAAAGTTTGATGTTGAGTATTATGATGGAGATAGGCTAACTGGCTATGGAGGCTATGGCTACAGTCCAAGGTTCTGGACTGATACAGTTGCACATATAGTAGATGTTTATAGCTTAAGTAACGATTCCAAGATTCTTGATATTGGCTGTGCAAAGGGTTATATGATGCATGATTTGTCTTTATTAATTCCTGAAGCAGAAATAAAAGGAGTTGATATTTCCCAATATGCTAAAGATCATGCGATTGAGTCTATGCAAGAAAACATTGTGGTTTCAAATGCTAATAATCTTCCTTTTCCAGATGATTATTTTGATTTAGTTATTGCTATAAATACTCTTCATAACCTTCCATTAATTGACTGTAAACAAGCTTTTAGAGAAATAAATAGAGTAACAAAAAACAACTCTTTCATTATGAATGATGCTTGGAGGGATAAAAAAGGAAAGGAATCAATGCTTAATTGGAATTTGACTGCGCTCACTTATATGAGTTGTGATGACTGGAAAGAACTTTTCAAAGAAGTTAACTATAAAGGCGATTATTATTGGTTTTTTGCTGAATAATAACTTTTATATCTAAAATGTAATTATAAGAGTAGAAAAAAACTTCCCTTTTAACAAAAATTAGTATTATCAAACTTTTGAATTAAACCATATATAGGGTTTAATTCTAGTTAAACTAATATTTTTATGTGGCTTAATCTGTTTAATACCAAACTTCTAAAATGCTTAAAGTAAATGCTGCAGTTCTTTCTAAACTAAACAAACCTTTAGTGATAAAGCGTCTTAAGTTGAGACCATTAGAATCTGGGCAGGTCCTTGTAAAAATACTTTATAGTGGTGTTTGTCGAAGTCAATTGATGGAGGTTCGTGGCCTCAGAGGCAAGGATCAATGGCTTCCTCATTTACTGGGTCATGAGGGATCTGGTATTGTTCTAGATACTGCTCCTGATGTTAAGAAATTTAGTAAAGGTGATGAGGTGATACTTTCGTGGATTAAAGCAAGTGGAATAGAGGCTAAAGGCGCTTTATATGATTCAGATAATGAGGTTATTAATTCTGGTAAAGTGACCACATTTAGTAATTACTCAGTAGTTTCTGAGAATAGACTAATTAGCAAGCCTAAGAACTTAGATTTTGATACTGCTATATTATTTGGATGCGCTCTTCCTACAGGTGCAGGAATGGTAATTAATGAAATTGATGTTAATAAAGATTCTTTAGTTATTGTTATTGGATTAGGTGGGATTGGCTTATCTGCTATCGCAATGTTACTAGCTTTAAATATTAAAAAAATAATTGCAATTGATATTTCTACTAAAAAATTAGATTTAGTCAAGGAATGGGGTGTTAACAATGTAATCAGTGCCAAAAATCCCAATCTAAATAAGATAATTTACAGTCTATTTCCAGATGGAGCAGACTTTTGTATTGAATCTGCTGGGAAAGCATCAACTATTGAGCTTGGGTTTTCATTGTTAAATATGCATAAAGGGAAATTGCTATTTGCTTCGCACCCTCCAGAAGGTGACAAAATTAGCATAGCTCCGCACGAATTAATTAGTGGAAAAAATATTGCTGGTAGTTGGGGAGGGGGTATTGATCCAGATCGAGATATGCCCATTTTGTTCCATAACTTTAATTCTGCTAACTTCCCCTTAAATTCTTTATTGACTTCACCTTATTCTTTATTTGATATTAACAGAGCTTTAGATGATTTAGAGTCTGGAAAAGTTTTAAGGCCTCTTATAAAAATGGAACATTAAAAAATAAGTTTATCTTCTTAATATTTTTAAAACTCTAAAACTCTAAAACTCTAAAATACTTATTTACAAATAACAATAATTTTATTATTACCATAATAGTATTTTTTTATTCAGTATTTCGCTACAATTAAGACTACTATATTAATTACATATAATATTCCTAATTGATATCTTATCCTTCTAGATTATCGTATGAGGGGTTAAACTTTACTACTTTAGAAGCGCGGTAATATATTTAATTAAATCAATATTATTTACTGTATTTTGATTGCCTACAATTTGAACATCAATTGCTGCTGCTGTTGCGCCTATAAATACTGATATTTCAGTATTTATTCCACTACCTAGAAAAATCGATGCGAGTGATAAAAAAGCATCTCCCGCTCCAACTCTATCGACAACATTAGACGATAATGCAGGGACCTTAAAGCTGAAGTTCTCATCTACTTGATATGTATGAAGTCCATTAGAACCTTGAGTAACTGATATGAAGTCAGCATTAAGCAAATTAGCGGTAATTTCACTCAAATGAGCTATTGAATCTATACGATTATGAGATGCTAGCCTTATTTCCGGCTCATTAAGAGAAATAAAGTTAGCAGATTTATATCGATTTACGACGTGATGCCCTCTATTTCCACTATTAATTTGCGTATTGACAGCTAAAAATTTAGATTTTCTTGAGATAACTTCAGTCATTGACTTAGTTATAAAGCCATTACCATAATCTGGCACTACAACAATATCAAACTTTTCTAAATTTGATTCAAGCCACTCTGTTAATTTTATATTTTCATTTGTAGTTGCACTTTGCCCGTCTGATGAATGATAAATTTCGAAAAATTTATACATATCATCGTCAACAAATCTTTCTTTAATAATAGTTTCTGATTCCTTAAATTTAAAAATTTCTTGAGTAATATTTGGCATCAAATTATTAGTAATAAAGTTATTATAATTTTCAACCTCAGAGTTATCACCAAGCCCAGTAAATAAAGTTACATTATCAACAAAAGAGCCAATATGATTAGCAACAGCAATTGACCCACCAGGGTAATCTTGAGAATAATTTTTACATACAGATGCATGAATTCCTTTTCCAGTTTGTCCTAAAGAGGTTACAAAAGTATAGCGATCAATAATTGATTCACCAATAACTAAAACTTTTGATTTACGAACTGTATTAATTGATTCTATGACTTCAGATAAAGTATGACTTAATTTAAAGTTACTTATATATTCTTTTACCTCTGGCGTAAAGACCTCAAAACTTCGATTTAATAAATTACTAGAGCTAAAAACTAGGTCGTCAGTAAAGAAAACTTTACCTTGGTTAAGCTCAACAGCCTGACGCTCTTTAGAAATCATTTTAGTGATATCATCCCCCTCTATTTCATATTCTTTCCCTTTAGCATAAATATTGGGTTTAATAATTTTGATAGCTTCTATAGCACTGGGAAATGGACATACTGCAACATGATCTATAATTTCTAATGCAGCTAAACTTTCTGCTCTTAAATCCTCAGAAAATATGGGTCTATCAGGACCTTTTCTACAAAATTCATCTGAGGTAAAAGTAACAATGAGAACATCCCCTTCTTTTTTTGCTTGTTGGAAATAACGTATATGCCCCAAATGTATTAAATCAAACATACCATGGCAAAGCACAATGCTCTTTCCCTTTGTTTTATAGTTTAATGAAATAGTTTCTAGTTCACTTAAAGAGGTTATTTTTGGAATAATCATGTGGTTTGATGAATTATTAAGTCTTGGTAGTGGGGCAATAGGATTAAGTTTTTTTTATAGACTCATATAGCGACTTCATTAACATATGACCAACTATTAATTGTAAATCTTCAGATATTTGCATATCGTTAATTTGAAAATGAATCGGATGATCTGCAATTTTCTTACACTTACCACCATCAAACCCTAGAATAGAATAAGATTTCACACCGAGTTCTCTAGCTTCATTGATTACTGAAACAATATTTGCTGAATTTCCACTCCCAGAAAGAGTAATTATAATATCATTTGGATTGGCTAATACTGCAAGCTGCTCTGAAAAAATACTATCATATCCAACATCATTTGCTAAACATGTTATGATTGAATTATTATCATTTAGTGAAATTGCTTTGAGGCCTTGACCTTTAGATTTTGCAATACCATAAATAAAATCATTTGCTAAATGAGAAGCATTGCCAGAACTGCCACCATTTCCACATAAGAAAACTTGGTTCCCACTCTGCCAACAAGAAAATAAATCTTCTGCAAGTTTAGATACTGTAGACCAGTCTGAACTCTCAAGAACTGACGTTAAATTGTTTGCATAATTTGAAAAAAAGACATTTGACATAAATTTTATTATCCAACTAGTTTATTTGTTTGCATCCATTTTAGATTATAAAATTTCTCTTCATCCTTTAATAAACCAGAATTAAATTTTTCAATAATTTCAATAATTGCATTTTCTACTTTTTTCTTTGGTTTAAAACCAGTTGCAAGAATTTTGTCAGAATTTACTCTATATGATCTTGGGTCATTGGAGGCAGTTATGTCAATTTTTACAGGTAAGTGTTTAGTAACCATTTCTGCAATATCAAGAATGGATATATTTTCAAAGCCAGCATTATAGACCCCAGTAATTTGTGGATTATCTATAAGATGAATATAAAGATCTGTTAAATCATCAATATGAATATTTGGCCTAACTTGATCACCACCAAAAACAGTAATTTTTCCTTTGGATAAGGCATGCATTGTAAGTAAATTTACCGATACATCAAGCCTCATTCGATCAGAATATCCACAAACGGTTGCAGGTCGGATTATTTGGACTACCATATCATCTTGATAACTTAGTAAAACTCTTTCAGCAACCATTTTAGTTTTATTATATTCGGAAATAGGTTCAAGCTCAAGGTCTTCCGTTACTTGTTCTTCATCTTTTACTCCGTAAACGCTTCCAGAAGATGCATAAATAAATCGCTTTACACCAGCACGCTTTGCTTTATCTGCTAATTGCATTGTTGCAAGTGCGCTTACTTCCCAAGTTAACTTTGGATTAAGATCTCCACATGGATCGTTTGCAATAGATGCTAAATGAATAATACACTCTACACCATTTAATGGGATTTCTTCAATATTTCTTACATCACCTTTAATCATTGTGAGATTATCATGATCTTTAAGAAAGTTACCAAACCATTGAATATCAAAGCATGTCACCTGATGCCCTTGATTTAAGAGCTTTGGAATTAAAACATGGCCTTTATAACCACAACCACCTGTTACTAATATTTTCATATAACTAATTAAATTTATAGAGAAAAAAATGTAGGTGTTAAGATACACTAATTTAGTCTTTAATTAAAATCTTTATCACAAATTAAGCCTCTTATTCTTTGGAGGATGCATTTTTTAACAATTTTTTACAACATCATGAAAGGGTAATAATAATAGTGATAAAATTAACGTTGTACTCATTTAAGCTTTTAATGCAAGCTATTTAAAATTAATTAATGTCTTTAGACTATCAAAATATATTTACTTTATCTAAAAGAGCAATTTCAGTTTTGGTTTACTATCCAATTGCTGCTATTTTTAAAACGCTATCTATTAAGTTTCCTCACTTTTATGTTGACAGAATTGGGCATTTATTAGCTGATCCAGATTCCTTTTTAAAAGAGTACTATTTATTAAATGAGAGCTTTCCGCGATGTTTTTTAATTGCCGCTAAGAGTCCTGATGGCCTTCCAATAAACCGAACAATCTTAGACTATTGGAAGAAATATTTTATTGTGATTCAAAACCCTATTCTAGCAAGAATATTTCTACCATTATGCTTCCATCCTTTATTAAGGTCTGAGGAAAAATATGCTGCAACTCAGTTTAATACCTCTACCGTATATGAAATTAATAATAAATGGGGGGACAGAGGCCCCTTGCTTAAAATTACAGCACAAGATTTTAAGGCTGGCCAAAACCTTTTAATGGAGATGGGTTTAAAAGAGAATGATTGGTTTATTTGTGTTCATGCTAGAGAAAATGGATTCGATAAACAATCTGGAGGACTTGCTGCAGATCATCGAAATATAGATATTAAAACTTTTATGCCATCAATACAATATATTATTAATCAAGGTGGAAAATGTATACGTATGGGAGATAGTTCAATGTCACCCTGCCCAAAGATAGATGGTTTAATTGATTATGCCAATAGCCCCTTTAAGTCAGATCTTATGGATGTTTTTCTATGTAGTGAATCGCTATTTTTTCTTGGCTCTAATTCTGGAATTTTTGAAGTTTCTATTGGATTTGGAACGCCAGTAGCAATTACAAATATGAGTCCTTTAACATCATTTCCTAGAGGAAGGCATGATTTAAGTATTCCAATGATGCATTCTAAATATGGTCAAAATGACTTACTTTCATTTTCAGAAATTATGAATAGTGATATATCTCATTATAGAGAAGCAAATCATTTTAAAAAAGCTGAAATTAAGCTTATTCCAAATTCAAAAGAAGAAATTCTAGAGTTAGCAATCGAACAATTTCAAAAAGTTACTAATTCATTCATTCAGGATAAAGATAATAGACTGTTACAAAAAAAATATAAAGATTTATTTAAACCTGGACACTATGGCTTTGGATATGCTTCTCAAATTGGAGAGAAATTTCTTAAACGTTATTCAGATTTATTGCCTTAGACAATCTTGATGAATAAAACCTGATAAAAAAGCAGGCAGCAAATAATAATTTTACTCATTTTGATCTTATTTTGCATTTTTTCCAATGCTTAATTATCTATTTTTTTCTTGATATGCAATTATGATCCTTTGATAATTAAACTTACTGCATTCATAATAATGCGTCTAAAATTCACTAAAATTCTTCTTGGAAATGAAATAATACGGATAAGATTTAACCTCAAAACACCTAAGATCATAAAGACTATTGCTATTTTTTTAAAATTTAGGTATTTAAGTATCTCCAAATTGATACTCTTACATTGATATTCACAAAGATATTATTTTTTATTTAATAACATCTTCGCTCGTGGATTCATTGATGATTTTCGTTACCGCATCATAGACAACCTCTGGGCTTAAAGCATGCCTGCCAAAAAAAGCTCCCATGTTGAGTTGTGGTGCATTAATGAATGCTCTCATTAGGGTTACTTCAATACATATTCTGTTATAAATATTACCAGGCACCGCAGCATGTTCTAAATCTGAGTTTAGAAAGCATATACATGTTCCAGCAGGGTGATTATTAATCAAACCGCCTTCGGGAATGAAATAACCATAATCATCATTTAGCGGCGTAATATAAACCATTATCTTCATGTGGCCGGGCTCGAAACCATCATTATGCATAAGACTTGGCCCAAATTTAGAGGAGTTCGCCTTAGTAGACCATGCGCGAGTATTCACAAAAACAAAAGGCGACTTAATATAAACCTTAAATATATTTCTTAACTCTTTATGAAGCCGACTTATTGCACCTTGCATCGGGTTAATTAAGTGAATTGGATGCACTATTAAAATACTGTCTAATTCTTGAATCACAGAATCTGCATGATTATCTATTAATAAATAATTATCAACTTTAGAATTTAGCAGGGTAGAGATTACCGATTCATCTCCAACATCTTGAATTAATTTTTTAAGATCATCTAAAAGTATGTCACTTATTTTAGCGACAACAAGAGATTCAGGTGAATCATATTGCGTTTTGAGGGCAACATCATGATTTTCAAATTTATTTGGGAAATTTATCCTGTCAGCATTTTTAGTTTTTAGAGTAAGGAAATTAAGTGCCCGATATGCAAAAACTTTGCACCCTTGTGTTTTATAAACCAAAATCGCTTTTTTTATTATATTCATATCTTTACTTCTATCGCATCTATATGCTATTCATTTTTTACCTAATTAATTGTGCCCAATTAAATGAGATATCTATTTTTTAATCTTAAATTCTTGATGTTTTGACAATAAAAAAATACAATTTTTAATTCTTAGAGTTTGAATCTCCAATTATTATTAATTTTACACATCTCCATGATAAAGAGGGCTTGAGTTATTGAAAGATATCCCAATTAAAGACTTATAGAGTTAAGAAATGGTTAAATTTCTTGGCGGTACTCGGTCTTAAAGAGAAAACATGAAAGAGATGTAAGGATTGAAGAAATAAGAAATCAATATTGTTAGACTAAAATCTCAAAGTTTAAGATCAATTTTCGACCTTTTGATTTACTTCAGTAGTAAAATTAACTTACCATTTAAAAAAATAATTAATATGAATTCAATTTTATCCTCCTATGCTAGTGAACAGATTGAAATTACCAAAGCAGCATACTCTTCAAAGTAGTTTGTGTCTTATTATCCTATATTAGCAGCACCTTATTGTAAGAGTAGAGTTACGCTATATAATTTCCCACCTAACAATTGGGAGTATTCCAATGAAACTAATCAATACATCCACCATAGTTTTATCAAAGATGGCAAGTGGAATCATGAACTAATTGATGAATTATCTTTCGGAAAATGTAAGATAATTGATCCTAGTAGTTGTGATATTTCACTCTCAAAAGATAGTATTAATTTACTTTCTTTAAGTGAAGTAAAATTGCCGAATACTTCTAAAATATTACCAAAGCTATCAACGACAAAAACTAATAAACCAGATTGGCGCTCAACTTTAGAGCTCTTCAGCGATAGTTCCAAGACTAGTTATCAGGGTGAAATTAATCCTTTTCCGAGTATGGCCTCACTCTTAACTTTTGCCCCTTTTTTGCAATTTGGTACTCATGTAGAAAATTATTTAATACTATTAAGTTTAGAGGCTAAACCTATTAATCGACAAGTATTATTAGAAATTTATGATGCAAAAACAAAAATAATAATAGCAACAGAGACTGTATTTAGTAATAAAATTAATATTATTTCCTTAAATGGAAAGGGGATTACAGATAAAATTCTACCAGTAGTTATTTGCCGTGAAATGGCTGCTATCCCGCTTTATTTTTCGTGTGCTAATCAAGGTGAGTTTTTAAGTTTAGAGCATACTCACCCACCAGCTTCTTTAGTGGTTCACGGCAATTACTTTAGTGCGCAAAAATATCTGAAAGAATATTGGCTTTCTGAGTGTAAACTCCCATGAAAGATATACTTAGAAAAATCTTAAAAATTCATTGGTTAATTAGACAACCATTAACTAAGGAGCCTTCAGATTCATTAGCCATGGTGAGTGATTTGTTTGTTTGGCGACGAGATGAAGATTGGAGTACTTTTTTTGAATTATTGGATTTACCTGCGCTTTTTGGTGATGATGACGAGCATTTTGTAAATATTATATTTTTTGATCAATCTGGTACAAAAATTTATACTCATAAAGTTGAGTTGTTGAAGTTACAAAAACAAATACTTAGCATATCGAAAATAATAGATCAAGTGGGTGATACTAGTAAGATCGGCACCTTTGCAGTTTTTCATTCAAAAGTCCCAAATAATATCATTCAATCAGATTCTTGGATTACTGAAAGAGGCTATGTTGGATATCGATATAAAAATTCCCCATTAAGTAGTTATGCACATGGTAATTATGATGCAATTGCAAAAACTATTAATGCCTTTGAACTGTTAGGTGGAGAAAGCTTTTTAAATAGAATCTACCAATTACAATTTTTGTTTCTACCAAAAAATAACTATGAAATAGTACTAGTTAATACCTGCTCTAAAGTTAAAAAAATTACAATTCAGCTGTTATCAGTAAAAAATGGAGCTATTCTTGATACTCATTTAAGTATCGTGCAGCCTCGTGTACCATTTATTGTTCCAATTAAAAATATATTAGAACCTTCTAGGGTTGTTATTAAAAGTAGAATAGTAATGTCAAGACCTATTATATTTTCTCTATACAACAATAAAGGAGATGTATCTCATGGATAAGGGTTAATTCTTTTCTATTATGTTTATCAACACCTGTGTATTCAATATGAAATTCTTTTAATGAGCCCTTAGGGAGCTCTTCTTCAAGTGCAACTAATATTACTATATCTTTCATTTTCTATACAATTTCAATCCAAAATGTTTGAATCTAATAGTATGCAAGCCATGTTGATATTATCATTATTGACGCCGAAAGAATCCAATATAATTTTTTCTCCATGGAAGATTCCATTCCCCACCTAATCTTTTTGGAATAAGATAAAAATTGTTTATCAATTTTGCAATTTTTAATTCTTCTAAAGATTGATAGGCGGCAATACTTTTGTAATTTTTGTCTGAATAATCAACTTGCTTACAAACATCATCTATCAAGACATAACCATCTTTTCTGCAAAGACGATACGAATTTATAATATCCATTGATACTACAGGATAACCATGAGCGCCATCCACCCATACTAAGTCAAATTTTTCATTGATATTGGCTAAAGAAATTGAATTGGTTTCAAGGAATCGAATTCGTTTATTTTTAAGATTTTTATTTCTATTTTCAACAAAACCCTGGACTTTACCATCACGATTATATGTTGACTTAAAATTACTATCTGTTGCTGGCAAATCAATCGATAAAATATTAGCTTCTTCAAAAAGTTTACTCAAAATAAATGCAGTTCTGCCGTTAAATGTTCCAATCTCTAAAATATTATTAATTGATTGATTAAGACATGAAATTGACGAGAGCATAATAAGATGCTCTGAATACATACCATTTTTTTCGTCATAATTTTCCCCTAAACATTCCATCAATACGTTGTTTAACTTCGTCAAGCCATCTGCACGAGAAAGTCTAATTTCATCAAAGATCTGATTTTGATATGAGCTTTGTACTTGATTATAAGAAGTTTTTTTTGCGTATTCTTGCCATAGCTTTCGATATATTCGCCTTGGCAGGTTGAATCTACTTGTAATTATGCTTTCTATATTCATGGGCTTACCTTTATATCTATGAATCCACAAACCCCATCTGCATTAGAGGTAAGTTCAGTCCACTCAGCATAAGAGTTAACTCAAATTAGTATTAAGAATAAAAGTATGAGTAGTTTTTTGAATATTATAAACTTTTTTTAACTAGAAATTAACTCTACTACTAAAGTAGTCGAAAGGTCAAAAATTGACTTCTGAAGGGTTGCAAGTGATTCTATTCAATAGTGACCGAATGAATTTGGATTGCACTCTGCAAAAAAAACATTATCTCTTATCTAAACTTCACAATTGAATACCAATCCAATAGTCTCATTTTTAACTGAATCTTTTCTCCATAACCAACATTTATTAATTGATTTTAGCCAATTACTGATAGCCCTAAATAATTAACTTCATCACAAGAGTCTTTTCTACATTTTTTGAAACATATCAAAAATGTGGATAAATATCTTTATTGCCTTGTTTTTTATTCTTTCTAACTTTGTATAAAAAAATAATTAAGCCAAATAGACCAAATATAATCAACGCTAATTCCATATCTTCTCCAATATATTATCTGATATTATTTTATTACCATAATCTGTTAAGTGAATGCGATCTACAAAAATATCCTCATTGAAATCTTTATTTAAAAAATTATTTGAATCATAATAATTAATATTTTGCTCTTCACATATTTTACTCAATTCTTCTGAATACCATGAATGCAAGCTATTAATACTTTCTGAAAGATGCCTCCAGTTTTCTCCACCTATATTATCTAAGATATCAAATACAGATTTTTCATTTTCCGTCAATGATCGATTGGGCAGCCAATTAGAAAAAGGCTGTAAGACGTATGTAATTTTTGCATTATGAGAATCAGCCATAATCTTCCAATTTGATATGTTTCTTCTTAAAACATCAAGAACCTCAGTTGGGTTTTCATTATGTTCTCTAATAGGATCAAATTGAGATAGTATTGTTCCGATTTGCTCCATAGATGCTTTACGAAAAAGTAAATTAAATGCATTGAGATTTGAAATTAGTTTGAAGTCATGAGCTCCATAAATTACATTAAGTATTTTATTAATTAAAGGTCTTATCATAACTGATCTCGGTCTATAATCAGTATTCATCTTATTCGTCCAATTAGTAGAATTAAAAAATCCACCCATTTGTTCATTATAATATTTTGATGCAAAATATAAATATAAATCATTTACACCACTAAAAATAATGATATTGTCTACAGATGGAAGAAGGTCTCTGTAATATGCAAAGGAGATAAACTCTTGAGTTGAAACGTATGCTCTACCAGACAAATTAACCCAATTATTATTTGTTGCCTTGCTTAAGTATGCTGAAATAGTAGATTTATCTGATGTTGCACCAACACCAAATGCTGAAGACCCTCCAGTAAGAATATTTACACTACCTGCTGGATTGAGATCATCGACTTGTAACTTGCCATTTACTCCAGATAGTCGGAAACCATGTGAATCTGTATTTACAGTATCAGAACAATAATTGCTCAGTGACTTAAACATCAAATAAGGGGTAAATTTTTGCTCTAAAGCATCATAATGCTTCATTTGTGGATAATATTTATAGCGATCTTTGGAATTCATTTAAGTGCTCACAAGGTTTACTAACTTTTGTTTTAAATCAGTCTTTATCATACTTATCTTTATAATCTTTTAGTAAGGACTTATCTTGCATATCCTTCTTGAGGACGCAATTACCAATTACTAAAAAATCTAATTTAGTCCCCATAAAACATTGGAAGGCGTCTTTAGGAGTGCAAACAATTGGCTCACCTCTAACATTAAAAGATGTATTAACTAATACAGCACAATTTGTTTTTTCTTTAAACTTTGTTATTAGCGAGTGAAACTTTGGATTAGTTTCTTTGTGAACTGTTTGAATTCTTGCTGAGTAATCCACATGAGTTACTGCAGGTATGCTTGAGCGTTTAATATTAAGCTTTTCGATCCCAAACAAGGCTTCTTCATCATCTGTCATATCTATACGTTTGTTTTTTTTAACATCATCAACTAAAAGCATATATGGACTAATATAATCTGCTTCAAACCAATCTGATACATCCTCTATTAAAACAGATGGTGCAAATGGCCTGAAACTCTCACGATATTTAACTTTAAGATTAAGTATTTTTTGCATTTGCTCCGAACGAGGGTCACCAAGAATCGACCTTCCGCCAAGTGAACGAGGTCCAAATTCCATTCTTCCTTGGAACCAGCCAACTGCCTGGCCATCTGATAGTCTTTGGGCAGTTTGTTCAAGCATATCTTTTTCATTAACTGTATTAAATGAAGCACCACAGTCTAATAATTCTTTTTCAATTTTGTCTTGGGAATATATCGGGCCAAGATATGAGCCTTGCATAGAATCATCAGGATTTACTATTCTAGGCTTATTGAGTTCTTTATGCCATACGGCTAAAGCACTTCCTAATGCACCTCCAGCATCACCTGAAGCAGGTTGAATCCAAATATTTTTGAAAGCCTTATCCCTTAATATTTTCCCATTAGCAACACAATTAAGTGCAACACCACCTGCCATGCAAAGGTTAGGAATACTGTATTCTTTTGCTAGTGATCTAGTAATTGTTAAAACCACTTCTTCAGTAACCGCCTGAACTGATGAAGCAATATCCATGTGGAATTGAGTTAACATATCAGTATCTGGCTTTCTAATAGGCTCGCCAAATAGATCAGAAAATTTTTGATTAACCATAGTTAGGCCGGCAGCATAGTTAAAGTAAGACTGGTCCAATCTAAACGACCCATCCTCTTTTAAATCAATTAGTTTATCTAAAATTAAATCTTTATATATAGGTTTGCCATAAGGAGCTAGGCCCATTACCTTGTATTCTCCAGTGTTAACTCTAAATCCTATGTAGTAAGTAAATGCAGAATAAAGTAAACCTAAAGAGTGTGGAAAGTGAATCTCTTTAACAATATCAAGCTCATTCCCGTTTCCAATCGCTATAGAAGTAGTTGCCCATTCACCAACACCATCTAGAGTTAACACTACTGCTTCTTCAAAAGGTGATGCGTAAAAAGCACTAGCAGCATGACTAAAGTGATGCTCCCCAAATCTTAGCTTATCGGCGTTAAAGTTTTTATCAATTTTTAAAAATTCTTTAGTAAGAAGATTTTTTAAGAACAATTTACTATATAGCCAAGCTGACATAGCAAGAATGAATGATTGCAACCCTTTAGGCGCTAAAGAAATATAAGTGGCTATTATTCGTTCAAACTTTAACAAAGGTTTATCATAAAAAGCAATATAATCAATGCTCTCTAATGATAAATTAGCCTCATTGAGGCAGTATTTAATCGCTTGAGCTGGATAAGAAGGATCATGCTTTTTACGAGTAAAGCGCTCTTCTTGAGCAGCAGCAATAATTTTTCCATCAATCACTATTGCTGCCGCACTATCATGATAAAACGCAGATATACCCAGAATTGCTACCATGAGCTAACCTTTAAATTGACTCTTCATAGAGCCCATGGGTTGTTTTCGCTCAACCCAATAAGTTTTAATATTGTTATCAAACTTCTGTCTAAGAAAATCTTTTCCTAGTAAACGAAGAAATATTCCAATTGGCATAATCACAATAATATAAATTAGTGCTATAAGGATTGGTGAAAAAGTAGATTTAAACAAGAGAGAAGTTGAATGAAGACTTCGAGTTTAGTATACTCACTTTAGCCCTAAAATGTGTGCAACATACAAAATCTATATTATTCATTTATAACAATGTATTTAGATAAGACTTTCTTATATTTGCATGAGCGGCGCACTAAATAACCAATCCTCGTCCGAGAAAAAAGCCCATACAAATATTTATTGACCATATTAGGAAATTACATAAAAGCATTTATCCTTTTAAAAATGGACTATCTCTGTTGTATTTTCCGTTACAAATCCTTGCAAATTGCTTTAAAAACACTCATAAAGGTTGGGCCTCTAGTAGTAGCTATCACTTAGGTTCTCGAAAAAAAGGTTTCTTTTGGCTTTAATCATAATCTTATTAATACTTGAGTAGTGAAATTTACATCAAAGGTGATGATTAAACTATCAGGATTTTTTTACATGAGGGAAGGGTGGTCGAATGTCCTCAATACTACTCCACTGTAATGGAGTAGTATTGAGGACATTCTTAAAATTATCAATAATTTAGTATTAAGTCCTTATGTAAATCTTGCATTTTTTTTTGAAAAGCAATTTTTCCTCTACTTATATTTTTTTCCCAACTATTGGGTGCATTTTTGTCTGCATTATCAGATATAAATTTAAAGCATAAAAAATTAATTTTTTTCAATAGGCAAACTTTTGCAATAGCATATGCCTCCATATCTACTAAATCAGTAACTATTGTTGGTTGTTGACTTACGAAATTATCACCAGTACCAATTGACAAATCACCACTTCCAAAAGAAATATTTGAAATATTGTCAAAGGGTGTTTCACCAATTTTAAAACCTAATTCAGAGGCATCCATATCTCTCTGAAAAAATTTTGAAACCTCATGAAGACCAGTTAAGTTGTTTTTTAAACTTCCAGCAGTTCCATAATTTATAATCAATTTTGGTGAATATGCATTAATCACCTCAATTGCTTTAAAACATGCGTTAATTTTGCCAACTCCTGTGTATTCAACATGAAATTCTTTTAATGAATCCTTAGGAAGTTCTTCTTCAAGTGCGACTAATATTACAATATCTTTCATTTGCTAATTAATTATAAGATTATCCTTTTAATATTAAAGATTTGTAATGTCCTCAATACTACTCCACCGTTACTGATTTTGCTAAATTCCTTGGTTTGTCAACATCTGTCGCTTTAATAAGTGCAACATGATAGCTAAGTAATTGAAGCGGAATTGTAAAGATAATTGGAGCCGTAATTCTTCCTAGATTTGAGGTAACTGGGATTACTTCCATTGCATCCATGGCTTCTACTTTAGAATTTTCATCTTCAAAGACAATCATTTGAGAGCCTCTTGATTTTACTTCTTGTAAATTAGACTTTAATTTAACTAAAAGCTCATCATTCGGTGCAATTGCAATTACTGGCATGTCTTTGTCTATAAGTGCAATTGGGCCATGTTTTAATTCTCCCGCTGGGTATGCTTCAGCATGGATGTAACTAATTTCTTTAAGTTTTAAAGCTCCCTCCATAGCAATAGCATGCATTGTGCCTCTACCTAGAAAAAGCGCACTATTTTTATCTCGAAAGCGTATAGCTAAATTTTTAATTTGGGCTTCTTGGAGTAATGCTTCATTAACAAGTCCTGGCAAACGCTTTAGCCCATTAATAATTCCTTTCTCCTGCTTTTTATTTATAGATTTCTTTAAACTACCAATGGAACATGTTAGTAGCGCAAGAGCAACTAACTGTGAAGTAAAGGCTTTTGTACTTGCTACTCCAATTTCAGGTCCAGCATGAGTTAAAAAAGTTAAATCAGAGTCTCTGGTAAGGCTAGACTCTGGAGAATTAGTTATACAAAGAGATTGAATGTTACTGTTTATTTTTTTTGCAGCCTTTAAGGCCTCAACTGTATCAGCTGTTTCACCACTTTGTGAAAGAGTTACAAAGAGAGTGTTATCTAATAGGATAGGCCGACGATATCGATATTCACTCGCTACTTCGACATTACATGCGATTTTAGCTATATCTTCTAACCAGTATTTTGCAACTAATCCCGCGTTATAACTTGTGCCACAAGCAACAATCTGAACTTGCTTAACTTTATTAAATATTTCTTTAGCATTATGTCCAAAGGCTGATATAACTACAGAATTATTTGTAATACGTGATTCTAGAGTGTCTCTTATAGCTTGAGGTTGTTCAAAAATTTCTTTTTGCATGAAGTGGTCATAATTACCTAAGTCTACTTGACCCATTTTTAACTTTGAAGTTTTAATTGGGCGCTTCACTAAATTACCATCTAGATCATAAATAGTGACATTATTTATCTGTACTTTAGCAACATCCCCCTCTTCTAGAAAGATAAATTCTTTAGTTACAGATAAAAGCGCCATTTGATCTGATGCAATATAATTTCCATTCTTACCAATACCAATTACCAGAGGAGAACCCTTTCTTGTAGCAATAATTTGATCTGGATATTTAGATGAAATAACTCCTAATCCATAGGACCCAGAAAAAGATTTAATTGCTAGCTGAACTGCTGAAATTAAAGTGCTACATGATTGCATAGCAAAATCAATCGCATGCGCGATAACTTCAGTATCAGTCTCAGAGGTAAATGAGTAGCCTTTATTTACCTGATCATTTTTAAGCTCAATGTAATTTTCAATAATGCCGTTATGAACTAAGCTTACTGAATTCATTGATATATGAGGATGAGCATTAAGAACAGAAGGCTCACCATGAGTTGCCCAGCGAGTATGGGCAATTCCAATGT
>Ga0209482_1000451_pt1 | contig 34941 bp, 35 predicted proteins | sample CoawatmetaG10DNA_FD_187512 | JGI IMG/M metagenome (GOLD analysis project Ga0209482, IMG submission 187512) | Marine microbial communities from the West Antarctic Peninsula - Coastal water metaG104-DNA (SPAdes) (version 2) | ecosystem: Environmental > Aquatic > Marine > Coastal ...
CTAATGGTGTATCAAATTGTGATTCAGGTAAAAATGCTCCCAATGGGCCACCTACTTGAACTGCTTTAATTGGGCGTCCTGATGCCGAGCCTCCACCAAAATCATATAACAGCTCTCTTAAAGTAATTCCAAATGCTTTTTCTATAAGTCCTGTTTGCTTAAGGTTACCAGCTAATTGAATAGGTAACGTTCCTTTAGATCTTCCCATTCCAAAATCAGCATAATATTTTGCTCCCTTATCCATAATAATCGGAATTGTAGCTAATGAAATAACATTATTAACAACGGTGGGCTTTCCATATAATCCCTCGATAGCTGGTAAAGGTGGTTTGTATCTGACAAGACCTCTTTTACCTTCTAAACTTTCTAGCAACGAAGTTTCTTCACCACAAATGTATGCGCCCGCTGCTCGAGAAACCTCTAAAGTAAAGGAGAATTTTGAACCCAATATATTTGATCCTAGATAACCTTTTTGGTTAGCTATTTCAATTGCTTCGTTAAGAATTAATTGTGCATTAGGGTATTCAGATCTCAAGTATATATAGCCTTGATCAGCCCCAACAGCCATTGCGGCAATAATCATCCCCTCTATTAAAACAAAGGGATCATTTTCCATAATCATACGATCAGAAAAGGTACCTGAGTCACCTTCGTCAGCATTACAAACTATATATTTTTTTGTCGAAGGTGTATCCATAACAGTTTTCCATTTTATTCCTGTCGGAAAAGCTGCTCCTCCTCTGCCCCGCAAACCTGATTCAGTTACTTCCTTAACAATCTCTTCCTGACTAAGCGATATAGATTTTTTAAGTCCTCTAAAGCCGTCATGCTTTTCATAATCGTCTATATCTACAGGATCAGTTACTCCTACACGAGCATAAGTAAGACGCTCTTGATTCTTTAACCAACTTATTTCCTCTGTGAGTCCAAGAAAAAGACTGTGTTTTTTTCCTAAATAAAATTCTTGGTCGAATAAGCCCGCTACATCTAATAAAGAAATTGGCCCATAAGCAACTCTTCCTTTAGGGGTTTCAACCTCAATCATCGGCTCAAGCCAAAAAATACCTCTAGATCCATTCCTAATAATAGAAACATCAAGATTTCTTTCTTTTGATTCTTTTAGGATTTCATTGAAGACATCGTTTGCTCCTAAAGATATTGCACTTGAATCTCTTGGTATATAAATTTTATAAGTCATTACTTTATTCCAGAATTAAGTATTAATTGATCAATTTTTTCAGGAGTTACTCGCCCCAAAACTTCTTCATCGAACATAACTGCTGGGGAGCAAGCACAATTTCCAAGGCAATAAACAGGCTCTAACGTAAACAAATTATCTTTAGTTGTTTCATGGAAGTCAATTCCAAGCTTATCTTTACAGTATTTTTCTAATTTTTCTGAACCCATTGATTGACATGACTCTGCTCTACATACTTGAAGAACATGCTTACCAGATGGATGTGTTCTAAAATGATGATAGAAAGATACAAAACCATGAACCTCTGCAACTGATAGATTGTAAGCTTTAGAAATTAATAAATAAGAATCCTCAGGTATATAGCCAATATCATCTTGTATAGCATGCATCAGCGGCAACAATGCTCCAGGATAATCCAGGAACAGATTGATGTGATGCTCAATTCTCTTTTTTTCTTGTTCTGATATCATTTTTTAATAATTCAATTCAATAAGTTTTTAATTAAATTGCACCCATTATACTGTAACTTTAACTTGCCCGCTTTAGTGTTAATATAAGTTTAAGTAAGATTAAAATCGATGTAAAGTTAAAATTTCTTACTCTTAACATAAGCACTTATTAGGGCTTTAGTAAGCATCAATAACTATGACAACTACATTAATAGATCAGTTCAATCGACGAATAGATTACATAAGAATATCTGTAACAGATAGGTGTGATTTTAGGTGCCTGTATTGTATGTCGGAAGAAATGAATTTCTTACCAAAAAAAGAAATGCTTACTCTTGAGGAGATAGCAAGAATTGTTAACGTTTTTACACAGCTTGGAGTCACTAAGGTTAGGGTCACGGGTGGAGAGCCACTCGTTCGAAAAAATATTGATTGGTTATTTAGGAATTTAGGTAAAATTGTCGGCCTTGATGAATTAACACTCACAACCAATGGCAGCCAACTAAAGAAAAAATCTCAAATGTTAAAAGAAGCTGGAGTAAAAAGAATAAATGTAAGTCTTGATAGCATTAATCCAAATACCTTCAAAGTTATGACTCGGACCGGAAGTCTAGAAGATGTTTTAGAGGGAATAAATTCAGCTATAAAGCTTAAGTTTGAAAAAATTAAAATTAATACTGTTTTAATGAAAAATATAAATGAAAACGAATTGTTTGATTTGGTAAATTATGCGATTGATAACAAGTTGGATATTTCATTCATTGAAGAAATGCCTTTGGGAAATACTGATCTTGATAGAAAAATAACCAGTATCAGTAATGATATTATATTAACAAGACTTAATAATAAGTTTGATATAACAAAAACACCATACACTTCTGGGGGTCCAGCAAATTATTTACAAATTAAAAATACCGATACTAAAATTGGATTAATTTCACCTCATTCACATAATTTTTGTGGGGACTGCAATAGAGTAAGGATAAGCTGTAAAGGGGAGTTATTTTTATGCTTAGGGCATGAAGAAAAAATTGAATTGATGCCATTAATTCGTAATCACCCAAACAATGACAAGCCTCTTATAGCAGCAATTATAAATAGCATGAAGATTAAACCGAAAGCACACACATTTGACTTAAAGAATAAAAAGCCTGCAGTAGTTAGGTTTATGTCTCATACAGGCGGTTAATTGAACACTAAAATTGAAGGGGTAATTCTTGCGGGGGGTGAATCAAAAAGAATGGGCACCAATAAATCTCTTATCAAGCTAAATGGTAAGTACTTAATTGAACATGTTTATGACCGGTTGAAGGGGCAAGTTTGTCATATTTCAATTAATACAAATCAGCCCATCAATCAATTTCCGAAAAATATTCAATTCCATGACCGCATTTTAAATAAAATTGGCCCACTTGCAGGAATTCAAGCAGGATTATTTCAGGCAAAAAAAAATTGGGTGCAATTTTGCCCTAATGACTGCCCGTTCCTACCCATAAGCTTAGTGAAAAAATTAAGCTTATGTATTAAAGATAAGGGTCCGACTATAATACTACCTAGCCTTTATGATCATCTAGAACCTGTATTTATGCTGTGTCATCGCTCTCTTTTGGGAAATATAGAAGATTTTATTAATGCAGGAGGGAGAAAAATGGAATTGTGGATTAAAGAAAATAATTATAAAGTAGTGGATTTTTCAGACCCAAAGGCTTTCATAAATATTAACAACCTCAGTGAGTTAGCAAAAATTGAAAAAGAAAATAATTAAATCTACTTGCATATTAGGGATTTGTGCTGCAAATAGTGGAAGCGGAAAAACCACTTTAATTGAGAAGCTCATTCCTCAATTAATAAGTAAAGGTTTAATCGTTTCCGTAATAAAGCATGCTCATCACAAGTTCGATATTGATACTCCCGGGAAAGATAGTTTTCGTATTAGGGAAGCTGGGGCATCTCAAACTTTAATTTTTAATAATCATCGATCTGCACTTATTACAGAAAGTCCGAAAGATAAATTCAATATAGATCAAGCTATTACTCAAATTAGTTCTGATACTGATATTATTTTAATCGAAGGGTTAAAAAATATGAATTGCCCAAAGATTGAAGTGCATAGAAAAGAAATTTCTAATGAAATTCTATATAAGAAAGATTCGCATATTATAGCTATAGTTTCTGATCTTTTGTTAGATGTAAAAATCCCATCCTTTGATTTAAATGACATACCTTCAATAGTAAACTTTATAGTCCAATACAGAAATAGTTATGGGGTTGATACCCCTAGCGACTCTATGGACAATTTTGAGGGTCATATCTAAACCGATGACGAAAAAAATTACACTAAAAGACTTATCTAATGAGCCTGGCTGTCTTGCTGAATACGACCCTAATGCGATGAAAATTGAGTCAGCAAAAAAACTAATCCATTCTTTCATAAACCCAATTAAAGCTACTGAATCTATTAAGCTAATAGATTCCTTGAATCGTGTGCTTGCTGATAATTTAGTATCTCCTATTAATGTCCCAAATTATGATAATTCAGCAATGGATGGTTTTGCATATAAATCAAACCCAAAAGATAATAGTAAAATATTCAAAATTACTAGCACTGTACTCGCTGGTAATATATCAAAATCTAGTCTTAAAAATGGTGAAGCTATTAAGATTATGACGGGAGGGAAAATTCCTGAGGGGGCAGATTCTGTTATTCCAATTGAGCTTACCACCTTGTCTGGAAATAATATCACCCTCAATGAGTTACCAAAAACTGGTGCAAATATCCGTAAGGCCGGGGAAGACATCCAAAAAGGAAATATTGCATTAAAAAAAGGTACTTACTTAAGACCTGCGGAGATAGGATTGATCGCGTCAGTAGGTATTGAGAAAGTTAAAGTCTATAAAGAAATAAAAGTTGCTTTCTTTTCAACTGGTGACGAGGTTGTAAGGTTAGGGACTGCCATTAAGTCAGGACAAGTATACGATAGTAATCATCATACAATTAGTGCAATGCTTCAACGGTTAGGGATTAACTGTATAGATTTAGGGATAATTCCAGACAATAAGGAGCTTATTAAGAAAACATTAATAAAATCTGCTAAAACTGCCGATGCCATTATTACTAGTGGCGGAGTTTCTGTGGGACAAGCTGATTATATGAAAGAAGTATTAGGAGAGCTTGGTAATGTATTATTTTGGAAGCTGTCAATTAAACCTGGTAAACCAATGGCTTACGGAAAAATAAAATCAGCATCATATTTTGGTCTGCCAGGAAACCCTGTTGCAGCAATGGTAACATTTTATCAATTAGTTCAGCCTGCTCTTAAGTACCTGAAAGGTGAATTAAATTACCTACCTCCTCCCACAATTAAAGTGAAGTGTAGTGTGAATATTAATAAAAAACCAGGGAGACTTGAATTTCAAAGGGGTGTTCTTAGTAGAGGTAAAGATGGTTTGTCAGTAAAGCCAACTTCTTCTCAAGGATCCGCCATTTTGAGCTCAATGACAGAAGCAAATTGTTTTATAGTTTTAGACCTTGAATCTGGGTCAATTAAAAAAGGAGATGAGGTTAAGATTCAATTAATGAATGGGTTGATATAATATTGATTTGATTGAATATTATTTAGTTTTATAGGATATAATTTATTTCTTTTTTAAAATTATTTAATCATTTTTTGAACGCACTTATAAAAAATAAAAAGAATTTTTCTTTATCTGAGACATTAATCTTATCTGTATTATTTCATGCAGCTTTATTGCTTGTAATGCCCAAAAATAATGTATTAGACATCGATATACCAGTAGAGCTTAAAATTGATATTTTACTTGAAGAAAAAAAACCAGAAATTATTAGTCCTAGGAAAAAACCAATTCCTAAACCAACTCCTAAACCAACTCCTAAACCAATTCCTGAACCAATTCCTGAACCAATTCCTGAACCAATTGCCAAACAAGTTGCTCCAGAAATAATCGATAACAAAAATATACAATCTAACAGCAACAAAGTTAGAGTGATTAAAAATAGCATAGATGAATATAGTGCAAAAATAACTATAGCAATAAAAAAACAACAAAAATACCCGCGGATGGCTTTGAATAGAAATTGGCAAGGTTCGGTTATAATCGAGTTAAAGTTTAATAAAAATGGCACAGTTATTAGTTCAAAAGTTAAAAAAAGTAGTGGTCATAAAATTTTAGATAAAGAGGCCTTAAATATGACAAAAAGAGCAATGCCATTTCCAATGCCACCTAAGATACTGAAGTCTAAAATTTTTACTGTAGTTGTACCAATAACGTTCACACTTAAATAACTCTCCGTAAAGGCAACATATGATGATTGATATAAATAAACATGTTTCTAATTTTGAATTAACTGGTACCAATAATTTACAATTTAAATTATCTAATTACATTGGCAAGGAGGTAGTTTTATACTTTTACCCAAAAGACTCAACGCCCGGGTGCACTAATGAAGGAATAGATTTTAAGGAAAACATAAATAAATTTAATAGTAATAATATTTATATATTTGGTATTTCAAGAGACAGCATTAAATCACACGAAAATTTCAAAAAAAAATATAGCTTTCCGTTTGAGCTATTAAGTGATTCAGATGAAGAAGTATGTAATCAGTTTGACGTTATAAAAGAGAAAAGTATGTACGGTAAAAGCTACAAAGGAATTGAGCGAAGTACTTTTATTATCAATTCTAAAGGAATTTTGTCTCACGAATGGCGCGGAGTCAAAGTCCCTGGCCACGTAAATGAAATTTTGAAAACTTTTAATTTGTAAACATATGGTTAAAAAATTAAATAAAAATAAGATTTTTGTTCTAGACACAAATGTTCTACTTCACGACCCATCCTGTCTTTTTAGATTTGAAGAGCATGATATTTACTTGCCCATGGTGACTATTGAAGAATTGGATAATAATAAAAAAGGAAGCTCTGAGGTTGCTAGAAATGCTAGGCAAACCCATCGTTACCTCGAGGAAATTATTGGTTCTTTTACTGGAGATCTCAAAAACGGATGCCCACTAAAAACTAATCAGGATAAATGTAACTCAGGTAACCTTTTCCTTCAAACCAATCCGATTAAATTTGACCTACCAATACTTTCTCAAGGTAAAGCAGATAATCAAATTTTAAGTGTTGTAGAAAGTATTAAGAAAAAATTTAATCGTGAAGTAATTTTAGTCTCAAAAGATTTTAATATAAGAATTAAAGCGCGTGCACTTGGTATAAATGTTCAAGATTATTTTAATGATAAGGTAATGGAAGATACTGAGCTTCTTTATTCGGGTATTACTAAGCTTGAAGAAGATTTCTGGGAAAAACATAGTAAGAATATGGAGTCATGGCAGGAAAAAGAAAAATTTTTTTATAAGGTAACTGGTCCACTATGTAGAAATTTTATACTTAATGAATTTGTATATCACGACCTTGATAAACCATTTCATGCTATCGTGAAATCAGTTGAAGATGAAACCGCTACCCTTCAAATAATCAATGACTACTCAACCCCTAAATTTAATATTTGGGGTATAAATGCTCGAAATAATGAACAAAATTTTGCCTTAAACCTATTAATGGATCCATCTATTGAGTTTATAACGCTACTAGGTCAAGCTGGTACAGGTAAAACTCTTTTAGCTCTTGCTGCGGGACTTGTTCAAACAATAGATAAAAAGCTATATTCTGAAATTATAATGACTAGAGCAACTGTTTCTGTTGGAGAAGACATTGGGTTTTTACCAGGGACAGAGGAAGAGAAAATGACGCCCTGGATGGGTGCTTTAGAGGATAATCTTGATGTTTTAAATAAATCAGATGATACAACGGGTCAATGGGGAAGAGCAGTAACTCAGGATCTAATAAGAACTAGAATTAAAATAAAATCTTTAAATTTTATGCGAGGGAGAACTTTTCTCAATAAATTCTTAATAATTGATGAGGCTCAAAACTTAACACCAAAACAAATGAAAACATTAATTACACGAGCGGGACCAGGGACTAAAATAGTTTGCTGCGGAAATATTGCACAAATTGATACACCTTACCTTACTGAGGGAAGCTCTGGGCTTACTTATGTTGTGGATCGCTTTAAAGGCTGGAAGCATAACGGGAATATCGCCCTAGTTAGGGGTGAAAGATCAAGGCTAGCAGATTATGCAGCAGAAACACTTTAAAAAAAATAAAGAAGGGTTTAATTGCTTCCTTTCGGCACAATTTCTTTCAGCTTTAGCCGATAATGCTCTTTTTTTTGTTGCTATTGGTTTACTTGCTACCTTAGAGGCACCCGAATGGCATCAACCTCTATTGCTTTCAGTTTTTGTAATAGGCTACATTATTCTTGCCCCTTTTGTTGGTGCGTATGCAGATTCAAGACCTAAAGGACAGGTCATGTTTCTATCTAATGGATTGAAATTAATTGGCTGCTTAGCAATGTTGTTTGGCCTACCTCCACTATATGCCTATGCAATAGTTGGTGTTGGTGCGGCCACCTATTCCCCTGCTAAATATGGGATTCTGACGGAACTCTTACCTGAAAATTATTTGGTTGCAGCGAATGGTTGGGTTGAGGGCTTAACAGTTGCAGCTATTATTTTAGGTGCGATAGTAGGGGGAGAGCTTCTAGACTTAAAAAGTATTGGGGTGCTTAATGGATTTGATGTCGCCATCCTTTTAGTTAGCTCCCTATATCTTCTAGCTGCAATCTTTAATCGCTTTATTCCAGAACTTCCTATTAGCCACAGTATTAAGCGTAAAAATCCAATTTTTTTAATAAAAGACTTCACAAACTCTTTCGCTAAATTATTTAATGATCCATTAGGACAGCTCTCTCTAGCCATTACTACATTATTTTGGGGAGCAGGGGCAACATTAAGATTAGTAGTTCTTGCTTGGGCGGGCATGGCACTCAACTTTGGATTAGAACAAGCAACTAAACTTTCTGCAATGGTAGCTGTTGGTGTAGCTATTGGTGCTGTTATTGCCGCAAGATATATAAGGATGAAGGATTCAATTTATATTCTTCCGGTTGGAATTTTTATGGGGGCTCTCGTGTGCTCTCTCGTATTCATAGATCAAGTTAAAACCGCTATATTGGTATTACTATTAATTGGAATTTTTAGTGGACTTTTGATTGTTCCATTGAACGCTCTTCTTCAGCACAGAGGGCATGCATTAATTGGTGCAGGTCACTCAATAGCAGCTCAAAACTTTAGCGAAAATATTGGAATACTCTTACTTAGTGTCGCATATACTTATATGGAATACCTAGATTTAGCTATTAATAGTATCGTATTCATTTTTGGATTTTTCGTAGTACTTAGTATGACTGTTGCCACATTATTTTATTCTAAGCACAATCGTTAACTAATGAAGCTTCACCCTGGCTTCAGTTTGGCGGCTAATAATCTTAGCGAGCAATCTAAAAGCGACGCTAGAAAAACCATGCAAAGCAGTTAAATGCATCTGGTAAAGCATTAAATACATTATTTTAGCAAGTAAGCCTTCAATAAACATAGTCCCACCTAAAAGTGAACCCATTAGATTGCCAACAGTTGAATATTTTCCTAAGTTAACTAAGGAACCATAATCCTTGTAAACATAAACAGGTAAAAAATTTTCTTTCCCAGAAACAACTCTCTTCATACTTTTTAACAATAGAGATGCTTGCTGGTGGGCTGCTTGAGCTCTTGGAGGTACAAATTCAATTGAGCCTGGCCTTACTAAACATTCAGCACAATCTCCAAAAGCGAAAATATTTTTATCTTTAGTTGTCTGAAGGTTTGAATTAACCTTTAATTGATTAATATAATTTGTTTCTAGCCCAGCAATATTTTTCAAAAAATTAGGCGCTTTTATACCGGCCGCCCAAACAACTAATGAAGACAATATACTTTTACCACTATGCGTTGTTATACCTAAATTAGTAACTTCGGTTACCTTCTCCCCTAAGTGCAAGTTAATATTTAATTTTTCAAGCTCGAATCTAACGGAGTCACTAATTCTTTCTGGAAGTGCAGGTAATAATTTTTGACTTGCTTCAATTAAATGAATTTTTATATCACGATCGGGATTAATATTATCAAGGCCATAAGCAGCCATTTCTCTTGTAGCTTTATGGAGCTCTGCAGCTAACTCAACACCAGTAGCCCCAGCACCAACGATGACCACTTCTAACTGTCCCTTGATAAGCGGTTTTGATTGAGTTTGAGCTTTAAGAATAGCTTTATGAAGCTTACTATGAAAACGTTCAGCTTGATTCAAAGTATCCAATGCAATTGTATGATCTGCAGCTCCCTTGATTCCAAAATCATTAATAGTGCTGCCAATCGATAGAATTAAAGTATCGTACTTAAAGATTCTTCTTGGAATAATTTCAGATCCATCGCTATCTAAAAAAGGCTCTAGTGTAATTTCTTTTTTATTCCTATCTAGACCGTCCATTTTTCCTAACCTGAACTTAAAATTATGCCAATGTGCTTGAGCTAAATAATCTAATTGATCTTTATCAGGATTGAGACTTCCTGCAGCAATTTCATGCAGCAAAGGCTTCCAAACATGTGTTTTTTTTGCATCGATTAGGACAATCTCTGCTTTCTCCTTCTTCCCTAAACTATCGCCGAGTTTCGTTGCTAACTCTAACCCACCTGCACCGCCACCAACAATTACAATTTTATGCAATTTAATATCCAAAAAAAAATTAAAAAAAACGACTGAGTGATTATATCTCAGTCGTTTCTTTGAATTATTACTGATTTGTAACTTAAATTACTTACAGACCTTCGTTACCAGTTATTCCTTTACCATTGGTTCTTACCCAAGCAATCGTTTTTAATAATTCGTCTAAAGTCATGCCATCATCTTCAGCCATAACGCCAAAACCCTTACCGCCCATTCCGCCATTTGTTCCGTACCATAAAGTCTCTATCATACCTTTGTTTGACGCATTTTTAGGATATCGAAACGTAGGACCAACTAACCCAGGGCCAACTTGCCCCTTTGCTGTTGGGCCATGACATTGTGTACATGACCAATAACCAAATCGTTTCTTGCCACGTTTTTCAGCTTTAGCATCTCCAACATAAATATTCTTACCTGTCTTTAGAAATTCTATTTCAGCCTTCGTCTTTACATTATCTTTTTTCTTAGTATCGCCAAACCCTTTTGGATTTGTTATTTTAAACTCAGATCCATCTGTTGTTTTTTTTAATACTATATCTGCCTGAGCAGTTACTCCAAAACCAATAAAGGCCCCAAGCATAGTTGTAACTATTGCTTTCTTTAACGACATATTCACTCCTAATTAAGTTAATACGGTTCCTAGTGTGAACTAGAAATTTTATTATCTCCCATAAATATAAGTTTACTTATTTCTTACTTAATTGTCACCCTTTTGCAGTAAGAATTAATTAAGGCACCTTAATTAAATAAGTTTACTATGAATTATTTTCCCTGATGTCTTTTGTACCCATCAAGACGATCTTCATAAACTGGCTCTATTACAGGGATGCCATAATCGCTCAGTATTTTTTGAATCTTATCTTTATTTCTGTCTAACGCGGCCTCAATCATATCCCTCCGTGCATCATCTTTTTTCCTTACACCTACTGAAATATTCCAATAAGTCTTCCCAGTTAAACTGGTTTCTTCATTAGCATATTCTGGGATTGGAACTACTACTAGGTCAGCTTTTGCTTTTTTGGCATAATATCCACCGATTGGTCCCCATGCAATAACTACATCTGTATCTCCCTTCACCATATCATTAACAATTTTTCCAGGAGACTCCCTTAAGTTTCTTTGTATTCTGTATGGCTTTGCATTAATCATAAGGTTGTTTGCATCTAACGCTACAGTTACTGGGCTTTTATCATGAACACCAATTATTGCTTTTCTTAGGTCTGGTGAGTTCCAGTCTTTTATGTCATAGCCACTATCTTTACGATAAATCCAAACATGTCCTGCACGATAATAAGGCTTAGTTGTATTTACCGCGTCATACGTTGTATTTGTTCCAATAATTACATCGCAACGCATTGCCTTTAAAGTATTTCTTATGAAACCAAAGCGATCATGCCAGTATTGGTAAGATAAGTCTTTTCCTAAGTCAGCAGCAAGTAACTCTGCTATTTTATTCTCAAAACCTTCACCCCTATCATTCGAGTAAGGCAGGTTATCTTGATCAGCACACACCTTAAATTCATTTTCTTTAGGTATTCTTGCTGGTTCTCCTGGTTTTCCGAGATTTGCATTCACAGAAATATCATCTGCTGCGTAAGACGGTAAATTCATAACCACTAAAAGTGAAGTTATTAATAATTTTTTTAACATGATGGTTCCTTATTTATAATTAATTCAATTATACATTTAATGCAATTAGATTCTCTAATGATAATCCCTAATCTATCTATACAACCCATGCAAAAATATAAAAAAAAACACCCTACCGAAGTAGGGTGTTTTTAAGACTAACTAAACTGTAATTAGTTCTATAAATTCACTAGGAATTATAGGCTAAATACTGTTAATGCACCGCCACCAGGAGCAGCGTTGTATTTTGTTAGTTCTTTATAACCACCAGCAGCACCAAGTGCGTCTGTGTCATTTGTAAGACCAAGATTCATTGCAACTCCAGCCCAACCACCGATGCCTGATAGGACACCAACGTGTTGTTTACCTTTGTGTGCATATGTGAATGCATTACCAATCACACCTGAACCAACTTGGAATTTCCAAAGTTCTTTACCGCTTTTCGCGTCAAGAGCTTTGAACCAACGATCTAAAGTACCGTAGAAAACTAAGTCTGAAGCAGTTGTTAAAGCACCACCCCAAGCAGAGAATTTCTCTTTGTTGTACCAAACTTTTTTGTTAGTCATTGGATCATAAGCAGCAAAACCGCCCATTACGCCATCAGGACCAGCAAACATAGTTAAAGTAGCACCAACCCAAGGTTGACCAGCAACATACTTAGACTCAACTGGTTCGTATGTCATACATACGTGGTTAAGTGGTGAGTACATTAGGCCAGTTTTAGGTGAGTACGCAGCAGGCTGTTGATCTTTAGTACCAAGAGCAGCTGGACATGTACCTTTAGTGTTGTAATCTTGGTGAGTAGAATGCTCAGCAAGTTTGTTAGGTATACCAGATTCCATATCGACATCTGTAGCCCAATTAACAAACGGATGCACTTTCTCAGCAGCAACTAAAGTACCTGTAGCTGCAACCCAAGTGTAAGCAAAACCATTTCTGTCATGATGCCATGCATATGTTTTTCCACCTTTGTCAAACAAGATAACTTCGTTAATACCGTCATAATCCCATTCGTCATGTGGAGTCATTTGCATGCCCCAACGAGCCATACCTGTATCTAAATCACGAGCAAAAACAGTCATAGACCATTTGTTGTCACCTGGACGTACGTCTGGGTTCCAAACTGATGGATTACCTGTACCGTAGTACACTAAGTTTGTTTTTGCATCATACGGCCACCAGCCCCATGTAGAGCCACCACCATGTTGCCAACCATCTTTAACAGCTTGTGGTTTCAACCATGTTTTAAGACCTAAATCCGCAACGCCACCTTGAAGTTGGCTATTTGGAATCTTTTTGAAAGAACCGCCTTGCTTATTCCCACCGTTAACATCTTCATAACTTGATAGGTTTGAGTAAAGTGGTGTATCTTTATTAAAGTCAGCACCGATTAAAACATCTGCATCAGAACCTGTACTCATAGCTTTCCAAGCTAAAGAACCGTCTTCAATGTTATAAGCTGCGATAAAGCAACGAACACCAAATTCAGCACCTGAACAACCAGTAAGTACTTTATCTTTAATTACGTGAGGTGCGTTAGTGTTTGTAGCTCCAACTTTAGGATCTGTATTTGATACATCCCAAACTTTAGCGCCAGTTTTAGCGTCAAGCGCTACTAACATACCGTCATTTTGTTGTAAGAAGATTTTACCATTACCATAACCAAGACCACGATTAACGTTATCGCAACATAGAACTGCTTGAACGCTAGGATCCTGTTTAGGGAAGTAAGACCATACAACTTTTTGGTTATTGTTAAGATCTAAAGCATATACATTATTTGGAAATGCTGTATGAACATAAAGCATGTTACCAATAATGAGCGGTGAACCTTCATGTCCACGGTTTACACCAGTAGATAGAGTCCATGCTGCTTTAAGGTTTTTAACGTTACCTTTGTTGATTTGAGTAAGCTTAGAGTGAGCTTGGTTATCGTGCTGACCACGTGGGTGAGCCCAATTACTTGAATCGCTCATAGCTTTTTCTTGGTCAGCTGCAGCTGAAGCAACCATTGGCATAGCCAATGCAGCAGCAGTTACAAATCCAAGTGCTAGTTTGATTTTATTTAATTGCATTTTTTAAATCTCCATAGTTTTAACTAAGGGTTTTAAGAAAAGCAAACACTTCTCTTATCTTCGAGAAACAGTGTTTCAAATAAATAAGAAATTTGTTTACTTGTAGTACTGAAAATTCAGCACTTGAAGAAGACTTTATACCTCTAAAAATTGAATTGCAACAGTTTTGTTACAAATTTATTACATTTACTGATTTATTTTACTTATCAATATATTAGGTTAATTAGAGTAAAAAAGTTTGATAGATTTGATAGAATTAAAGACTAAACTTTATTTACTAGTTGTAGTTGCCTTATACAAACCAAGGACCAAATCATAATATGTCAGACTTTAGCCAAAAAACACTGTTTCCTGAAATAGAACCATACAATACAACACATATAAAATGTGGTGATATACATAAGGTCTATGTTGAGGAATCTGGAAATCCTAATGGGCAGCCAATCCTATTTTTACATGGTGGCCCTGGAGGCGGTTGTGGTGAAAAACAAAGGCGATTTTTTGACCCAAAACATTATCGTATTGTACTATTCGATCAAAGAGGGTGCGGTAAAAGTGAGCCCCTAGGAGAGACAGCTCAAAATACTACAGATGACCTTATTGATGATATTGAAACAATTAGGAAACATTTAGATATTTCTAAATGGATTATTTTTGGTGGGTCATGGGGGAGCACATTAGCATTAGCCTATGCGATGCAAAAACCAGGATTAATCGCTGGCTTAATACTTCGAGGTATTTTTTTAAGTCGAACGAAAGAACTTGAATGGTTTTTAAATGAAGTAAATCAATTTTTTCCTGAACTTCATCAAAATTTACTTAACCACAAAAAAAACATCCATAACAAAAATTTAGTGGAGAAGTACACCGAATTAGTTTTTAATGAGCAAGATAAAAAATCTGCAAAAGAAGCGGCTATCTCGTGGAATCATTTTGAAGGTAGTATTTTAAAATTAATACCTGAACATTCAAGAGAAAACTCAGGATCAATAGATGAAGATTTTGAACTTGCAAGAGCAAAAGTACAACTACATTATATAATTAATAAATGCTTCATTGATGGCGATAGTATTCTTAACGAGTCAGCTGCTTTCTTAAATGAAACACCAGTAATAATTGTTCAAGGTCGTTATGACATGGTTTGCCCACCAAAAACAGCATTTGAGCTACATCAAAAATTACCACAAAGTGAGTTAATAATGATTCCAGATGCTGGACATTCTGCCTCAGAAGCTGGAACCCTATCGGCTTTAATTTATGCTACCGAGAAATTTAAAGCCCTTTAATGAAATTTACTTATCTTTGGCTCATACACCTATTTAAATCTTTAAAAAGGTATCGGAGGGCTACTTACTTTACCCTAATGGAATTATTTGATGGATGCCATCGACATAATTTTATGGCCTTAAATGCCTCAATATCTTTTTTTACTCTATTTGCAATGGTACCGCTTATACTTTTGATTTTTTTCTTTCTCAGTCAATGGTTAACAAACTCAGCCTTCGCTTTAGCAGAGCTTGAAACAGTCACCTCACATCTTCTCCCTCAAATAAACCATAAACTGATGAGGGAAGTTATCAATTTTTCATCCTCGGAGTTAGGGTGGGGAATTTTTTTAATTATTATTTTATTTTTAGCTGCCACTCCCTTAACCGCCTCGCTAAGGTCAAGCTTCATAGTTATCCTTGGTTTAGCTAAAAGTAAAAAATTCTTTAAAAATAAATTTAAAGATATTTTTGCCGTTCTAGCAATCATGATTTTATTTTGTGCCTATATCTTTATCAATATATACCTAACTAAAGCTACTACTTATCTTGATGGCTATATCCCAGTTATCGAAGTAAGTTTTCTTGCATCATTTTTATCGTTCATAACTATGATCATAGTTATTACAGGATTTTTTCAGTTTTATATGCCTATAAAAATTAAAAAAAGACACCTAATAATTGGGAGCATATTAACAACTGTATGTTGGTATTTTCTAATTAATGCATTTGATTTCTTTATAAGTATGAGTCAATCATATGGACTTTTCTACGGCAGCTTAAGGAATTTATTTATCTCACTAATATGGCTATATTTAAATACTGGTGCACTCCTGATTGGCGCAGAACTTATTGCTGCACTTCATAAGCAGGATTTATTATTATTAAAACAAATTTTTATCATCAAAAATATTCATCGTCATCCGATCATCAAAGATTTAATGAGAATTTATGGGAGCAAGTACAAAAAAGAGAAAGTTATTTTTAGCACTGGGGAGCAAGATTTTAAATTGTACTTTGTGATTGAGGGAGAAGTTACGATATTAAAAAATAATAAAATTATAGAAATAATTCAAGCTGGTGAGTACTTTGGAGAAGACTCTTTATTAAGTAGACTTCCAAGGGTGAATAAAGCAGTCGTCTCTTCAGATTGGTGTCGAATTATTACTGCCAATGAACTTCATATTAAAAAAATATTGACTGAAGATCCTGAGGTGGCAATGAGGTTCTTAAATCACTTAGCAAAAACAGTGCGCTCATTGTAAAGAAGGTCTTAGGTCAAAGGCTATACAAATTCTTTCTTCTCTAGATTCAAACGGAATGGTTCGATGAAAAACCGATGAAGGAAAAAAGATAACATCTCCATCTTCTGGAAGAATAATTTTTTTTGGAAACTCTTGATGTAACTTAGGGTAATCATCTCCGTCGGTACTTAATTCTATTGCGCCTTCATTTCTATTTTTGGTTTTTTTTGGGATTGATAAATATACCGCCCCGCTTAACCACCCATCTTCATGGATATGGGAAGTTAAATGCCCGCCTGACTGCATCCTAACAAACCACGAACTACTGAAAACATAGTTTTTGGGAAATGAATTTATAAATTCACAATGCTTACCCTTATGTTTATCATAATATTTTTTGATTACCTTCTTCAATGCAATCTCCAGCGCCCTAAAAGAAGCCTCTGATCTTTTGAATAAATTTCCAGAAGATTGGGTGCCAGAAAATAATCGACTTTGCTTTCGCTCTGCAATTTCTGAAGTTTTGATATCATAAAGAAGTTGATTTTTTAATTTTTCATCTTCGGCCAATAACTCTTCAACTTTTTCATGCGCAACTAGCTCCAATGGATTTGGGCAAAAATTATAACTATCTTTAATTTTAAAATTTTGGGAGTAGTGCTTTGATAATGTTGCAAGAAAAGGCGAACAGTTTTTCTTTTTAATTACTACCGATAATTTTTCTTTAAACTCATTAAACTTTTCTAGTTTATACATACAATATAAAACACGCTCTTCCCAATCCTCAAAACCTGAGGCTTCAAAGTACTTAATTGCATCATCAAATTCTTTATTATCATAAAGGAAAATTGCTAACTGATAATTGGCCCTAGGATGACTTGGGTTAACTTTTACAGCCATTCTTAAAAATTGATTAGCCTCTTCAATTTTCCCTTCATGCCAAAGTGCATCACCTAAGTCAGAATAAAATTCAGCCTCGCCAGATCCAACCTTAATTGCTCGCCTGTAATACTTAATCGCTAGCGATAAATTTCCTTGATTTCTATAAGCAGATGCTAGATTATAATTACCCCTTCCATCCTCATGTATAGATAAAGATTGTATAAATAATTCAATTGCTTGATCAAGGTCCCCCTGTAATTGCTTAATAGTTCCTATATTCGCTATTGCTTCATAAAAACCAGGTTGAATATTTACTGCTTTCTCATAAGCGTCAATTGCTTCTTTATTCTTATTTTGGCTTTGTAAGACAATTCCTAAGTTAAAAAATGCTTCTACAAAATTTGGTTTAATCTTAATTGCTTTTTTATAATAAATTACTGCATCATCACTTTTTTTCAAAGCATAAAGCATTGCCCCTAAATTTAAATTTAATTCAGGTATTTCTGGGTTAATAGTTAGGGCAGATTTATAAGCTAATGCTGCTTCAGAGAATAACCCCAATTTTTCAAGACTCACCCCTAAAATATTATGTAAAATAATTTCTTTTGGGTGATCTTTAATCAAAGATTGAGCTTTCTGAATTACATCCTTGTCACTTCCTGCTTGATGGAGGGAAAGAAGCTTCTGAACTTCGCTTTGTGACAACGCTTTCATTAAATATTCCTTGTTACCTATATTTTTAATAAATATTAATAAGCTAAATGACGTTAAATAAAAAACAAGTTAGCTTAGCAATGGTAAAATACTACTATATTTTTAACAATAAACTCGAAAGTCAATAAAACATGTTGAATCCTACAGCTATAGAGCTCATTGGTGCAGCTTTATTTTTAACTGCAATTATTCATACTTTTTCAACTAAATATTTTGAGCATCTTGCACACTCAAACCCTAAGTACTCAGGGTTACTTCATTTCCTAGGGGAAATAGAAGTTGTATTCGGTTTTTGGGCGATGATTCTCGTATTATTCATGTTTTCCATTGACGGAAAAGATCAGGCTGTTGATTTTGTTCAATCTAGAAACTTTACAGAACCTATGTTTGTTTTTGTCATTATGGTTATTGCAGGAACCCGTCCTATTTTAATTCTTTCGGAAAAAATAGTTTTATTTTTTTCCAGGCTTTTGCCAATTAAAAAAGAGGTGGCAATTTATGCGCTGCTTCTAAGTCTAGTACCTCTCTTAGGTTCTTTTATTACTGAGCCAGCTGCTATGACCCTTGCAGCTATGCTGTTAGGCAGAAATTACTTTGGCAAGGAAGTCAGTAATAAATTCAAATATGCAACGCTGGGAGTCTTATTTGTCAATATATCTATCGGTGGGACATTAACACCTTTCGCAGCTCCGCCAGTTTTAATGGTCAGCAATACTTGGAATTGGGATTTATGGTTTATGATTTCAAATTTTGGTTGGCGATCTGCAATTGCAGTGCTTATAAATACAATAGGTATTGTATTTATTTTTAAAGAAAACTTAAATAAAATAACCTTCAACGCAAGTAGTAAAGAAAACATGCCATTTCCAATTATTTTTATACACCTTATTTTCTTGTTTGGCGTCGTATATTTTGCTCATTATGCTGCATTCTTCATGTCTCTCTTTTTGTTTTTTCTTGGGTTTACCTCTGCCTATAAAAAGTATCAAAATGAACTCATTTTAAAAGAAGCTCTCCTGGTTGCTTTCTTTCTTGCGGGACTAGTTGTTTTGGGTTCTATGCAAGCATGGTGGCTAAAGCCAGTTCTCCTCTCAATGAATTCATCAGAGGTTTTCTATGGTGCCACTATATTGACTGCCTTTACAGATAATGCCGCACTTACTTACTTAGGCTCTTTGGTTGAAGGATTAAGTGATGAATTTAAGATTGCTCTAGTAGCTGGGGCTGTAACAGGTGGGGGTCTTACCGTAATAGCAAATGCCCCCAATCCAGCTGGAATATCAATCTTAAGCAAATATTTCTCTGAAAAAAGTGTTAACCCACTAGGTCTCTTAATTGCTGCCATCCCACCAACCTTAGTAGCTGTTATTTTATTTAGGTTTATATAAAGAATGAATAAGAAAACTTCCTATAATTTTAATGCTCTTATAAAAAAAAGAAAATTACTTAACCTATCAATTGAAACAGTCTCTAGAGAGTTAATTCTGAGTATCGATCAAATCAAATCCTTGGAATCTAATTCGCAAAAAGGATTTTCTGTCCCTCATTTCCAACACTTGTCTCTCAAAAAATATGCTGCATTCTTGGATATCGATATTGATTTAAATACCGATTCGGATGCGAGCTTAAATGATGATTCAATTCAGCATGACTCCTTAATAATAAAGAATGCCAAGCAGCCTAATTCATTCCTTAAAGTAATCAAGATACAAAAAAAATACATGCTACCTATAACTTTATTAGCCATTATTATAATTTTTTATTCAGTAATTTTTTTGTCAGACAATCCAAATGACGTCGAAGAAAATACTTTAATAACTATTAATCCGGATGATGCTGCAATTAGAGGAAATCAGATTGATAAGCTCTCGTCTATTGATGGGCCAATATTAGTTAACCCCTCGAGTAAGTCTCCTTCTCCTCCCCTGAAAAAAAAATCTTTGGTAACTATAAAAACAGAAGTCCCTAATACTACAATTGATTTTTTATGTACTATTAAGTCAACAAAAACAAAATCATTTTTTACCCGATTACCTGAGAAGCCGGCCACTTATTTTCATATTATTTCTCTTGATAAGCAAACCATATGCACTATAGATTCCGATAATAATTTTCAACAGTACGAAATTAGAGCAGGAGAAGGTCTTACTCATAGAGGAAAAGCTCCGTTTAAAATTCAGTTAAATCCAAATATTAGTGAGTTGTATTTTGAAGGGTGGAAAGTTCATCTTCAAGAAAATGATAATTTTATTCAACTAAAGCCTACTCCTTAAATTTATCACCTCGCAATTATTAATTCTTTCCACGAACTTGTAAATGCAGGACTTTTTCTTAATTGCTTCATCCCCCAAATTGGTTTTATCGGTTGCATCGCTGACCGAACACTCGATTTATTAAATTTACAGTTAATCTCATCTATAATTTTAGTGAGCTTAAGATCTTTATCACTTTCACTAGCCCAAAGACCCTCTTGTTTATTGGTGGCACTTTCTAACCCCATTAATAAAACTCCACATTTCGTGTAATTAATATTTGATCTAAATATAGATCGCAAAGCAAATAAAGCACTTGGTAAAATTAAATGATTGCTGCTTGATGGAACTGGTAAGTTAATCTTTATGCTATTTGCATAATAATTAGCGTCTTTATTAAAGCGACTGCTATTAATAAAGACGCCTACACCACTTGCGATTGTATTTTGCTTGCGAGCCCTGAATGATGCTCGTGTCGTGAAGGTTGTAACAGCTTCACTCATTTCTTTTAATGTACTTACAGAATGACCAAAACTTCTAGACACAATTATTTCTCTTTTAATTGCAGGCTTGTGTATTATCGGAAAGCAAGAGACCTGGTTAAGTTCATAAACTATTTTCTCTATATTGATATTAAATAAATCTTTAATGTATTTTTTTTCAGCTAGCTTTAGACCAAGTGCTGAATTTACATTTAGAGCATTAAGCTTAGCTGCAGTTTTATTCCCAACTCCCCATATTTTTCCTACTTCAGTTTTATTCATCATTTGATTTACTTGAGTATCCATGAGATTAGATAGATCGCATACACCATTCCACACCGATTGCTTTTTTGCACAATGGTTTGCAAATTTAGCTAATGTTTTTGTAGGGGCTATACCAACACAAACAGGCATACCAAGCCACTTCCATAATTTATTTTTTATCTCTTGCCCTAAATCATTTAGTTGTCTGGATCCCTTTAAGTCTAAAAAACATTCGTCAATAGAGTAAATTTCTTGATGCTTTGTAAAGTCAGAAAGTATGGTCATTACACGCTCACTAATATCTGCGTACAATCCGTAGTTAGAAGATAACGTAATAACATTCTTTTCTTTAAGTAATTTTTTTACTTTAAAAACCGGGGTCCCCATTTTTATTCCTAAGATCTTAGCTTCGTTGCTTCTTGAAATAATGCAGCCATCATTGTTGCTGAGAACAACGACGGGCTTACCATTTAATTTATGGTCAAATAATCGCTCACAACTCACATAAAAATTATTAATATCTACTAAAGCAATCATTTAATCACTTGAATTTCCTTACAGCCCCAGTAATTACACCCCATATTTCAAATTGCATATTTTCAGTAATTAGAATCGGTTTATATTTATCATTTGCAGGTAACAGCCTAGGAAGTAATTTATTTTTTGAAAGAGTTTTTACGGTAAAATTGCCATCCACAGATGCAAGAACGATATCGCCCAGATTAGCCTCAGTTGAGCGATCTACAATAACAATATCATTATCATTAATACCAGCATCAATCATTGAGTCCCCTTTAATTCTGACAAAAAAAGTCGACTCATATTGCTTAATCAAATATTCATTTAAATCTAATCTTTTTTCAACGTAATCATCTGCTGGTGAAGGAAAACCTGCCGGTACTTTATGGCCAAATAAGAACAAAGGTTTGTAACTGGGCTTTGTGGGACTTAACCTAATATCTACTATATTGTCATGCTGTGACATCGCAAGGTATGTTTTTATATCTGTCACTCGACTTTGGGGGATTCTCATAACACTTGTTGTTTCTCCATAAAGCCCACTCCCTTTTTTTCTACCTGAACCAGGCCTCAGGCCGCCATGTTTTTTTTTAATTAATTCTTCATTTTTCATTTGAATATTGTAACATTAATCAAATTAAGAAATTAAAAAAAGTATTTGTGCGTTGAATAAAAAATAATTATTTCTTCTTGACAGCAAACAAAAAAGTAATTAGAGCGTTAGATAAAAAATAATTATTTCTTCTTGACAACAAACTTTAAAAAAGGCAAAGTTATTTAAACCTTGCGAACAGCACTGTTTAGTAAGGCTTTTAAGAAATTAATAAATTTAAACATGGGAGATTTTTATGAACAAAGGCGAATTAATTGAAGCGGTTGCAGGACACACAGGTTCTACAAAAGCGGATGCAGGTCGAGCGGTTGATGCAGCAGTGGCAACTATCACTGGAGCATTAGCTAAAGGCGATACAGTAACACTTATTGGGTTTGGCACATTCAAAACAGCTAAAAGAGCTGCTAGAACAGGTCGTAACCCTCAAACAGGCGCCGAGCTTAAAATACCAGCACGAACAGTGCCATCATTTAAAGCAGGAGCTGCGCTAAAAGCAGCAGTGAATTAATTTAAATTAGTTTCATAAAACAGCGCCCTATAAGGGCGTTTTTTATTGGCAGTTTTTACACTTCCCTTGAACAGTATCGAATCCAATAGTTTTATCTAATCCAACAACGCCTTCAAAGTTTGCGCCATCAACATTTGCTTGGGTAAGATCTGCTCCAGTTAAATCGGCGCCGCGAAGATCAGTCTGAACAAGTTCCGCACGATAAAGATTAGTATTTTTTAAATTAGCGCCTCTTAAATCACCAAAAATAAAGCTAGCGATATTTAAATCGGCACCTTCAAAATTAGTGTTATTAAAGTTTCCACCTGAAGAATCAAATTTCATTTGTCCCATAGGCTGGTTACCTACATCTAAACCAAAGCGCCCATTTACTATTAAGGCTCCTGACATATTTACATTGCCTAGAGTACCAATCATTCTCGCATTTGTTAGATTAGCTCCCTTAAAATTTGTTTGTCCAAATATTGGTTGAAAAATAGTGGCCTCAATGAGTATTGCACCAGAAAAGTTTGCTTTTTCCAACCTGGCTAAGTTAAGGTATGCTCTCTGAAGATTAGCTCCCGACAAGTTAGCTCCTCTTAGATCGGCACCGAAGAAACTAGTATTAATCATTGTGCAATGTGTAAAATCTTTTTCCTTAAAATATAAGTACCCTAAATCTTTATTAGAAAAATTACAGTCTGGATCATCTAGGATATCATTAGCAGCTTCTTGAGATATTTTTACTCGATCTATATTATTATTTTTCTCATAAAATGCTAAAGCCTGGTTAAGAGTTTCTTTAGGATCTTCTAAAAAAATGGATTTTGATTTTGTATTGCCAAAACAATATTTCTTACCTTCATAGGCACTATTAACACTACAGTCTGTTTTATGAAAATTTCCTTCAGCTAGACTGGTCGTACAGTATTGGTCTAACTCTACAGCATAAGCGTTGGTTACCATTAAAAATAAAGTAGCAAGAAAAAATTTTATTATCATTGTAGTGGTGCCTTTAAAAAAAATTACCATACCAAACAGTATAGACTTAAAATTAACGATATAGTTTAAACAAAAAAGGATAGCTACAATGAAAACAGTATTAATCACTGGTTCAAACCGTGGGTTGGGTCTAGAGTTTGCTAAGTGCTATAGTGAAAATAATTATAACGTTATTGCATGCTGTAGAAATAAAGATGCCGCGAGTGACTTGCATTCTTTAAGTAAGAAACATGATTCTATTCAAATGTATTCATTGGATGTGAGTGACACGGTCCAGATAAAAGCACTCTCAAACTCCCTTCAAAGCCAACCAATTGATATTCTTATCAACAATGCAGGTATTTACAGACCGAGTACTTTAGGCGACATTGATAAAGATGATTGGATGGATAGCTTTCTTGTTAATACCATTGCTCCCTACGAAATAATTCAAAATTTTCTGCCTAATTTATTAATCGGTGAGTCCAAAAAAGTTGTCTCTATCACAAGTAAAATGGGGAGTATTGATGATAATACAAGTGGGGGCTCTTACATATACAGATCAAGTAAAACTGCCCTTAACAGCATGATGCGTAGTTTAAGTCATGATCTCTTAGGCCAAGGTATTTCAACTCTAACACTTCATCCTGGCTGGGTAAAAACAGATATGGGTGGCCAAGGTGCCTGGATTGACGCCAATGAAAGTGTCGAAGGAATGATTAATCAAATTGAAAATTTATCAATTAATAACTCTGGTCTGTACATAGATTATGCTGGAAAATCAATCAACTGGTAAAGCTAACACAGATTATCAAAAAGCATCCCTATTTCTTAAGGGGGTCGACAGTGATTGGAATTCTTTAGTTACACGAGTTGGTAAGTGTAATATTAAAATTAGCAGTGACTTATTGCCATGGCAATCAATGATTAAATCTATAATATTTCAACAATTATCTCCGGCAGCAGCAAGCAGTATTTATAAACAATTTTTATTTTTTTTTGGGAACAAATTTCCAAACTCTTACTTACTTTTAAATAGTGATCACATGGAAATAAAAGCATGCGGACTATCATTAAATAAGCTAAATACCATCATTAAAATTTCAGAGATGGCACATACAGGGTATTTTCCCAATCGGGAAGAGCTACAAAGAATGACCGAAGAGGAAATAATTAACAAACTAATAAACATTAAAGGGGTTGGAGAATGGACAATAAAAATGTTGATGATTTACAATCTTGGCTTTATGAATATAATGCCTTCTTCCGACTTAGCAGTTAAAAATAATTACCAAAAACTAAAAAAAACTAAAAAACCACTTACTACAAAGGAATTATCTTTGACTGCAGAAGACTGGCATCCATATAAATCTATTGCAGCATGGTATTTATGGCAGTTATAAAAAATCTTCGAGAAGAATAATCTTCTAGAAGCTTTATGTTTATTGGTGGGCCCACCAGGACTCGAACCTGGGACCAAGGGATTATGAGTCCCCTGCTCTAACCAACTGAGCTATGAGCCCAAACTTTTTACTCTTTACCTTCTAAAAAGCTCTTGAGTCTTTCAGAACGAGTTGGATGTCTAAGTTTACGCAAAGCTTTTGCTTCTATTTGTCTGATTCGCTCACGAGTAACATCAAATTGCTTGCCAACTTCTTCCAACGTATGATCTGTATTCATTTCAATTCCAAACCGCATTCTTAAAACTTTTGCTTCTCTCGGAGTCAATCCTTCTAAAATTTCAGCTGTGACATTTTTTAAACTAGTGTATATCGCAGCATCTCCCGGAGTAAGCGTACCAACATCTTCAATAAAATCACCTAAATGAGAGTCCTCATCGTCTCCTATAGGAGTCTCCATTGAAATAGGTTCTTTTGAAATTTTTAATATTTTTCTTATTTTTTCTTCTGGCATTTCCATTTTCTCAGCTAACTCTGAAGGTTCTGGCTCAGCACCTGTTGCTTGCAAAATTTGTCTTGAGATACGGTTCATTTTATTAATAGTTTCTATCATATGAACTGGGATACGGATTGTCCTAGCTTGGTCAGCAATTGATCTTGTAATTGCTTGCCTAATCCACCAAGTAGCGTACGTAGAGAATTTATATCCTCTTCGGTATTCAAACTTATCTACCGCCTTCATTAACCCTATATTTCCTTCTTGAATTAAATCAAGAAATTGTAAGCCACGATTTGTATATTTTTTGGCAATTGATATTACTAGTCTTAAATTAGCTTCAATCATTTCACGCTTAGCTTTTTTTGCCTTAGTTTCACCTCGTGTCATATTTAGATTAATTTCTCTAAACTGCTTAATTGGAATACCAGCTTCTTCTTGCAGATCAATCAACTTATTTTGCTGATCTACAATATCGTGCCTTAACTCATGAAGCCTCTCAACATACGGTTTTTTTACCTTACTTTCTTCTAGGAGCCACTCTACATTTATTTCATTACCCGGAAAACTTTTCTTAAAATGTGTTCTTGGCATTTTCGACTCTGTTACACAAAAATGCATAATTGTTTTTTCGATAGTACGTATTTGAGTCATAAAAGACCTTATCTTATCGCATAATAATTCAACAAATTTTGATGCGAACCTAAAATTTTCTAATTCCTTTATTATTATTTCTTGGTGTTTTTTATAAAGATCATCGTCCGTCCATTTATTTTTCTTACGCAGGTCTGCTAGTTTTTTATGGGCTTTTTTAATTATATCAAAACGCTTTAAAACTTCTTCGGTAAATTTAGCTAATTCCTCTGGCGCCATCCCGCTTGCTTTACCCGTATCAACCTCTTCTTCCTCATCATCACTTTTAGGTAAAACTGGTGCTGCAAGCTTTGCTAATTCTTTTTCTGCCTCAAGGTCAATTAATCCATCAACAAACTCCTCTACGCCAATCTCTTTTTTCTTAACTTTAGCGCTCATATTCATTAAATCATCAACAATATTTGGGGAAGCTGATATAGCCTGAATCATTGACCTCATTCCTCCTTCAATCTTTTTAGCAATTACAATCTCACCCTCTCTTGTAAGTAGGTCAACTGTCCCCATCTCTCGCATATACATTCTGACTGGATCTGTTGTTCTACCAAACTCTGAATCTACTGTTGCCAAAGCTTGTTCAGCCTCTTCAGCAGCCTCTTCATCTGTTACAGGCGCAGGAGCATCTGACATTAATAGTGTGTCTGCATCTGGTGCCTGATCATAAACCTCGATACCAATATCTTTTATGATTCCAATAATACCTTCAACTTGCTCACTATCAGAAACCTCATCAGGGAGGTGATCATTTATTTCTGCATTTGTAAGATAGCCTCTCTGCTTACCCAAGGAAATTAGAGCTAGAAGTTGAGCCCTTCTATTCTCAGCTTCTGCTGGGTTATTAGTTGCATCTTGCTGATAAAGGTCTTTTAACTTCTTAACGCGAGTAACACGTTTAGTTTTCTGGTCTGCTGGATTCTTTTTTGGTCTTCCCATGATGGCCTTTTTTATGTCAAAGTTTTTTATGTCTAAGGAAATGACTTTTGACATTTTTTATAAATTTTGGAGCATGGATTTTAACAAAATACTTACTTTAAATCAATACAAAGCTTAAGTCTTCTCATATCAAAATCATTTAAAAACAATCAATTATCTCTTAGTTATATTTCTTAAAAAATCTTTGTCTTCGTCTGACAGTAAGTTTGTATTACCTTTTTTTTCAATTTGATTTAATGTATTTTTTTTCTCGATAGCTGACTGCTTATTTTTAAGATTAGTCCTTAAAGCGTCAATCTCTAACTCACAATTCATTTCCCCTACTGTTGCAAGTTGAGAATTCAACTCTTCAATAACTTTTTCACCAAACCTATTAGACAAAAAGTGAAATATTGAAGCCATATTATACTCGGTATCTTTTAGAGATATTTCAATTATCGCATTTGCCAACTTAGCTTCATGGAGGTCTGATTGAAACATATGAAGGTCTTCTTTTTTTGCCAAACCTGGATTTAAAATAATTAAAAGAGAAAATTTTCTTGTGCTGGACATTAAAATTTTTCTTTGAATTTTATTATTTACCTTTTGCCTTGTCGGTAATTTTTGTTTATTTACCTTACCAATTACCTGATTAATCTCACTCATATCTAAGTTAACAAGTTCGGCTATTCTTTTTTTAAATAATAGTGAAAATTTTGGGGCATTAATCTTCATTATGATTGGCTCAATATTATTTAAAAATTTAACTTTTGACTCTTGAGAAACTAAATCATTATCTGTTGTTAAATATTTAATAACATATTCTGTAAGTGGTAACGCTTGCCTAGCAAGATTCTGAAAATCTTTTGCTGATTTTTCTCTTACGTATGAATCAGGATCATGCTTACTTGGTAAAAATAAAAATTTTAGTTGAACGCTATCAGTTATAGAACTTAAAGAATTATTCATAGCCTTCCACGCTGCTGACTTTCCTGCACGATCCCCATCAAAACAAAAAACTATTTCTGAGGTGTAGCGTATTAATTTTTGTATATGAAACTCGGTTGTTGCTGTGCCTAAAGTAGCTACTACATTTCTTATTTCAAATTGTGCAAGCCCAACAACGTCCATATAACCCTCTACAACAATGGCATAACCCTCATCATGAATAGCTTTTCTTGATGTTAACAATCCATATAATTCATATTTTTTTTGAAATAATGGAGTCTCGGGTGAATTGTAATATTTCGGAGTTTTTTCTGAATCTATTACCCTTCCTCCAAATCCTATTACATCTCCTTTTGTATTGTAAATGGGAAACATAATGCGACCTCTAAATCGATCATAATATTTCCCATTATCGCTTTTATCTGTTAATCCAGCTTTAATTAAAGTTTCATCTTGATAGTTTTTGAAGGTAGATTTTAAATTCTCATAGCCATCTGGCGCATAGCCAATTGAAAAATCTTTAGCGGTTTTGCCAGATAACCCTCTATCTTTTAAATAATTTATTGCTAATCTTGATTTTTTAAGCTGACTCTTATAATAAATATTAGCAATATTTAATGCCTCTAATAAATTTGAACTTTGCTGTTTTTTTTCTGGGGACTGAAAGTTACTTTTTGGGACTTCAAGCCCAACAGAGCTTGCTAGATAATTAATCGCATCTAAAAATGTTAGCCCGTCATGTTCAATTAAAAAACCTATCGCATTACCATGAGCCCCACAACCAAAGCAATGGTAAAACTGCTTAGATGGACTAACCGTGAAAGAAGGTGTTTTTTCTTGATGAAAAGGACAGTTAGCTGAATACTCTGAACCCTTCTTCTTCAATGGCACTCTTTTATCAACGATATCAACGATATCAGTTCTGTTGAGCAACTCTAATGTAAAGGATTCGGGGAAAGCCATACTTCTAATTTTATATTAATAAAAAAAAATAAGAAGTGATTTTAAGTAAACAGTATTAAAGTTAGGAAAGTTTTGTTTTTATTTTTTGTGAAACTTCAGCCATATTGGCTTTTCCTGCAACCTTTGTCTTTACCGAGCCCATCACAATTCCCATGTCTTTTATAGATGATGCTCCGCTGACCGAAATCACGTCATCAATAATTTGATCAATTTCACTGTCTTTTAATTGCTCTGGAAGGTATTGCTGGAGAAAAACTACTTCAAACTCTTCTTTATCTACCAAATCTTTTCTATTAGCTTTATTGAAAGCCTCTATTGAATCTCTTCTTTGCTTTAACATTTTTTCTATCACTTTAAGAATATCGTCGTCACTCAACTCAATTCTTTCATCCACTTCTTTTTGTTTTATTGCTGCTAGAAGTAACCTTATTATTCCGAGTTTGTCAGGCTCTTTACTGCGCATCGCAGACTTCATGTCCTCAGTAATTTTTTCTTTAAGGGACATATAATATATTTTAGAATAATTTCGGAGGAAGCATTTGGTTTCTTAAACGTCGATACTGCCTCTTAACAGCAGCAGCAGCTTTACGCTTTCTTTCCCAAGTTGGCTTTTCGTAAAACTCTCTCGCCCTTAAGTCATTTATAAGGCCTGTTTTTTCAATCAGTCTCTTGAAGCGTCTTAGAGCTACATCAAATGGCTCGTTCTCTTTTACTTTTATTGTTGACATTAGGTTTTCTCTTTAAAATTTTATTAATTTTTAATAGTTAATTAAACAATATTTTTCTTTTACTTAATTGCTTAATCCTAAAAGGCGTTCATTTTAATGCTAATATTGCTTTTTTTCAACTAATATTAAAAAAAACTGTTATCTGATGCTAATTCTCGGTATAGAAAGTTCATGTGATGAGACTGGAGTAGCCCTTTACGATTCCGAAAAAGGTCTTCTAGGTCACAAATTACACTCTCAAATTAATCTTCACGCCCATTATGGAGGCGTTGTTCCTGAGCTAGCATCAAGAGACCACATTAGATACATCATTCCGCTTATCCAGGAATTATTAAAGTCTTGTGATTCATCATTGAGTAAACTTGATTCTATAGCATACACCTCGGGGCCAGGTTTATCTGGGGCACTATTGGTAGGGAGCAGTGTTGCTGAAGCATTAGCATGCTCTCTTAATATCCCATCAATCCCCATCCATCATTTGGAGGGACATCTTCTTGCGCCAATGCTTGATAAAAATAAGCCCGATTTCCCTTTTATTGCTCTTTTGGTTTCGGGCGGACACTCCCAATTAATACATGTTCGAGAAGTTGGAAATTATGAAATCTTGGGAGACACACTCGATGATGCTGCTGGTGAAGCATTTGATAAAACAGCTCAGCTATTAGGACTAAGTTACCCAGGTGGCCCAGCATTATCATTGCTTGCTGAAAAAGGAAAAGATAAATTTAATTTACCGCGACCACTTATTAACTCCCATGGCCTTGATTTTAGTTTTAGTGGTCTTAAAACAGCCGTTCTAACATTAGTAAAAAAGCAACCTAAATTAACAGAATCCATAAAATCTGACATTGCATTTGCTTTTCAGGAATCTGTAACAGACGTATTAGTAAAAAAATCATTGCAAGCATTAAAACAAACCAACCTTAAAAGAATAGTTATCTCTGGAGGAGTTGGAGCTAATAAAAAGTTACGAGAAAAGCTTACATTATCTTGTGAAAATAACGGGTTTAAATCATTTTTCCCATCACTAGAGTTTTGTACTGATAATGGAGCGATGATTGCGTTAGCTGGGGCAATGAGATACCACCTATCTGCAAAAACAGATTACAAGTTTCTTACAAAACCAAGATGGCGACTATCTGAGATTAATTCATCTACTTAAATTTCGGTTCTGCGCCTTGAATTAAATTATTAATATTTGATTTATGCCTTAAAATTATAAGTGCAGCAATAAATATATAAATAATTGAAAAACTTAATGATTCGTTAAATATATACATTGAGAGAATTGGAGCCATCAATGATGCTACTATGGCCGACAATGATGAATAACGAAAAATAAAAAATACTAAGATCCAAATAACGAGAACAGATAAAGCTAATAGTTGATTTAAACCAAGCAAAATTCCTAATGCGGTTGCCACACCTTTCCCACCCTTAAATTTGTAATATACTGGATAAATGTGTCCAATTAGTACCGCTAAAGCCACAAACATAACTTCATAATCAGTAAAATTCAGCTTAATTGCTATAGTTACAACTAATGTGCCTTTTAAAGCATCACAAATTAAAGTTATTATTGCTGCATATTTATTTCCGGAACGCATTACATTTGTAGCTCCGGTATTCTTTGATCCGAAAGTCCGAGGATCTGATATTTTAAATATCTTGCTAACAACAATCCCAAAAGAAACGGCTCCTAACAAATAAGCTATGGATATTATTAATATTTGATTTATCATAGTTACTATTATATTGGAAAAGCAAATAATTTTAATGACAAATCATATTTTTCTGCATGGCCTAAAAGTAAAAACAATAATAGGGGTTCCTGACTGGGAGAGGAAAGTTGTTCAAGAGTTACTAATTGATATTGATATAGAGCTTAATGACTGCGAAACATTTGATTCAGATGATCTTTCTAAGACCATCGACTATTCAAAAGTTGAATTAATAGTTAAAGATATATCAAAAAAAAATAAGCACCATCTTTTAGAGTCTTTTGGTGAGAAAGTTATCTCTAATTTAAAAGATAATTTTTCATTTAAAAGTATTCGCCTGAAGATTTCTAAACAAAAAATATTACCTGACACTGATTTCGTTGGAATTATCCTAAACAGATAATCATCCTCGAGGATGATGTGATTTATGTAATTTCTTCAATCTCTCACGGGCGACATGTGTATAAATTTGTGTAGTTGAAATATCACTATGTCCCAATAACATTTGTACCACCCTCAAATCTGCTCCATGATTAATCAAATGTGTAGCGAATGCATGTCTTAAAACATGTGGCGATATTGGCTTATTAATATTTGCTATAACTGTATATCTCTTAATTAAGTGCCAAAAAGTTTGTCTTGCCATGGCCCCTCCCCTGTGGGTAACAAAAAAAAATTTTGAAGGCTTATTATTTAAAATAGTATTCCTGGCTTCTTTTAAATATTTCTGCATCCACTCTAAAGCTTCTTCACCCATAGGAACCAACCTAGTTTTATTTCCTTTTCCAGTGACTCTAACAATTCCATCATTAACATTAACCTCCGTTAATAAAATATTAACCAGCTCACTTACCCTAAGACCACAAGCATACAAAAGCTCTAACATGGCTCTGTCTCTTAGGCCTGAATTTTTTTTTATATCTGGTGATTCTAGAAGTGACTCCACCTCTTCTTCACTTAGGCTTTTTGGAAGAGACCTAGGGATTTTCGGGGTTTGAATTTGTAGCGTAGGGTCAATATTAATTTTCTTTTCCCTTAAAAAGAATCTAAACAATCTCCTTAAGGTTGCTAATGTTCGTGAAATACTTCTTGCCTTTGACAGCGGAAATTTATATGAAAGATATTGTTGAATTTCTGATTGAGAAACATTTATTAAATGACATTTTTTATTTTCATTTAGCCAGCTAGAAAAATTTTTTAAGTCTGACCTATAGCTATCTAAAGTATTCTTTGATAAACCATCTTCTAACCACAGGTGATCAATAAATTCATCAATCATTTTATTCTCTATGGGGAGTATTTTTTGTTTATAATTGGTTTCCATTGTTTTATTCTAAAGCTATTCAAAATAAAAAAAAGCCCCAATTTGTGGGGCTTTTTCTTTTAATCGATCAGTGTTACTTATTTAGCTCATCTTTTCCTGGAGCCTCTGCTGCTGGAGCTGCCTCTGCTGCTGGAGCTGCCTCTGCTGCTGGAGCTGCCTCTGCTGCTGGAGCTGCCTCTGCTGCTGGAGCTGCCTCTATCGGAGCAAGCATTTCTGGAATAGCTTCAAACTCAGTATCTGAATCTCGTAATTTTAAACGCTCTTTAATTCTTGCTGACTTGCCTGAACGATCCCTTAAATAGAATAATTTAGCACGCCTAACATCCCCGCGTCTTTTTACAGTTATACTTTCTATAAGAGGAGAATGAAGCTGGAAAGTTCTTTCAACACCTTCTCCTGATGATATCTTCCTAACAACGAATGAAGAATTTAAACCTCGGTTCCTTCTAGATATTACAATTCCCTCAAAAACCTGAACCCTTTTTCTTGTCCCTTCAGTAACATTTACACCAACAGAAATTGTATCCCCAGGTGCAAATTTTGGAATTACTTTACCTAATCGAGCAATTTCTTCTTGCTCAAGTGTTTCAATAATATTTGTCATTTTATAGTTCCTTTTTAATTATCATGAATCTTGTTCCTGCTCTTTTATTAGTTCTTCAAGCAGTCGAGACTCTTCTTTATTCAACATTCTATCGACCAACAAATCAGGACGCTTTGCCCTAGTTAACTTTAACGACTCTTTAAGACGCCATAGTCTAATTTTTTCATGATCGCCTGATAATAAAATATCTGGCGTCTTTAAACCTTCGTACTCATATGGCCTAGTGAAGTGAGGATGGTCTAGTAAACCGTTTACAAAAGAATCCTGATTAGCTGACTCAATATCATTTAATACTCCAGGTATCTGCCTTATCAAAGAGTCCATGACTATCATTGCTGGCAACTCTCCTCCACTAGTAACATAATCTCCAACTGATACTTCCTCATCAACCCAATTATTAATCCTCTCATCAACCCCTTCATAACGACTCGCAATCAAAATCAACCCCTTCTGTTTGGACAAATTTTTTGCTAATTTGTTATCTAGCACCCTGCCCTTAGGAGTCATATGAATGACCGTACTTTTCTTTAGACCTAAATCATTTTGTCTTTTCTTTGCAGCAGCAATTGAGCTTACTATAGGCTCAACCATCATTAACATTCCTGGACCGCCGCCGTAAGGTCTATCATCTACTGTTTTATGGACATCATTAGTAAAATCTCTTGGATTCCATAAATGCATATCAATTTTTTTATCTTTAAAAGCTCTACCAGTTACGCCATAATCAGTGAGTGCTGAAATCATTTCAGGCATCAGAGTAATTACATCAAAAATAAATAAGCTATTAAAAGTTTTCATCCCAATCAACAACAATTTTTTGCTGCTTTTTATCTATTTTTATAATGGTGTTTGGAGTGTAAGGAATTAATCTTTGCTTATTTCCTTCCACAACCAGGACATCATTAGCGCCTGTTTCTAAAAATGTATCAACCTGACCTAATAAAATATTTTGTAAGTTAAGCACCTCAAATCCTATTAAATCATCCCAGTAGTATTCATTTTCTTCCAACTTTGGAAGTGAGTCCTTTGGAACACCAACTAGATAACTCTTATATGGATCAGATGCTGTTCTGTCATCAACATCATAAAATTTTACACTTACTTTGTTCGTACTAATCTTATATTGCTCAATTCTTATTATTTGCCAATTTTTCTCGTCATTGGAAAGGTACCAATTTTCATATTTACCTAATGTTCCCAATTCTTCAGAAAATATTTGGATTTTTAGCCATCCTTTAAGTCCTAAGGAACCACCAAGTCTTCCCATTACTACGAAATCTTCTATCATCTCAGAAGAAAGTAGCTTTTATTCTTTATTTGCTTCTGCCTCTGCTGCTGGAGCTTCTGCTGCTGGAGCTTCTGCTGCTGGAGCTTCTGCTGCTGGAGCTGCCTCTGCTGCTGGAGCTGCTTCTGCTGGAGCTGCCTCTGCTGCTGGAGCTTCTGCTGCTAATACCGC
>Ga0209482_1000452_pt1 | contig 34919 bp, 33 predicted proteins | sample CoawatmetaG10DNA_FD_187512 | JGI IMG/M metagenome (GOLD analysis project Ga0209482, IMG submission 187512) | Marine microbial communities from the West Antarctic Peninsula - Coastal water metaG104-DNA (SPAdes) (version 2) | ecosystem: Environmental > Aquatic > Marine > Coastal ...
TGCTGCTTAAGAGCATCACGACTATATGGAGAAAGTGCGTCCCACTTATTAAGCGCAATAACTAATGACCTTCCTGCCTCAATGATAAACCCTAAAATATGCATATCCTGAGCTGAGATACCATCTTTAGCATCTACAACTAAAACCACAACATTAGACTTTGCAATAGCATTTAGTGTCTTGATAACGGAAAATTTTTCTACAGTCTCAAAAACCTTACCTTTTTTTCTAACGCCCGCAGTGTCAGTTATTATAAAGCGATCTTTACCCCAAGAAAATTCTGTAGAAACAGCATCTCTTGTCGTTCCTGGCTCATCGAAAGCAATAAATCTATCTTCACCTAATAATGAATTAATCAGAGTTGATTTACCAACATTAGGTCTTCCAACTATTGCGATCCTAGTATCTGCATTAATTTCAACAGCAGAGTCATCTGAATCAGATAAAACAGAATCCATTATCAGTAAATCTTTGAGAAGACTTATACCTTCTCCATGAGCTGAAGAAACCTTAATAATGTCCTTAAAACCAAAGGTATAAAATTCAGAAAACGCCTTCGACTCAAGTATACCTTCGGCCTTATTCACAACTAGAATTTTTTGCTTGTCATTTTTTCGTATTATGTCAGCAATATATTGATCCATTGGGTGTAAGCCTGTTCGAACATCTACTACAAATAGAATAATGTCACTTTCATCAATTGCTAACATTGTTTGGGTTGCCATTTTTTTTGGAATTCCAGTCTTTTTAGTTGGCTCAAAACCACCAGTATCGACTAATATAAAAGTGTTATCAAGGATACTTAATTTTCCATAATGACGGTCACGAGTTAGGCCTGGCATATCTGCAACAATTGCATCTCTGGTCTTTGTTAATCGATTAAATAAACTAGACTTACCTACGTTTGGGCGACCCACAATAACTATATTCTTCACTCATAAATCCTATCTAATTCATCGGCTTTACTCATTGCTTCCACTTCTATTTCAAGAATTTTTTCTTCGTTGGAACTAAGACTTTTATCCTCCAGTGAAACTTGGGTTATTTCATCAAATTTAATAAGAAATACTCCGCCTTCACTAGACATTGCCAAAATATACTTATCCTCAATAGCAATAAGTGTATCTAAAATATTAACTCCACTTACGATTTGGGACCTACCAATAATCAATCCGCTTTCGCTATCAATTACATGTATAAACCCATCAAAATCAGCCTCAATAAAATAGTCGCTTAACATAATTCCAGAAGTTATTTTTCGATACTGAAGGTCGGCTAAACGCCAATTTGTACTGCCATTATTTTTATCTAATGAAAAAACAGAGCCTGATTTATCTGTAACGAATATATCATATCCATTAAACTGAATATTTTTATTACTTGATAAATCTCTTGTCCACATCAATCGACCATTTCGACGGTCAATGGAAGATATACTTCCGTTAGTTGATACAGCATAAATAGTCCCTTCATTAATTACGGGCTTACTAACCACCTCATTCAAACGCTCTATTTCTGTTACGCCTTTAACTTTTGATACATTTGACTCCCAAAGATATCCGCCCGAGTCAGCATGAATAGCAACTAACTTACCTGCTGGGAAGCCTGCATACAAAACATCATCAGCTAATACTAATTGTGAAGTTTTCTTAAGTGTTAATGGTGGTGCGGGCTTATTAAATCTCCACTGAATAACTCCTTCTTTCACATCGATGCCTAAAATCTCATAATTCCCTATACGAACAAAAATTTTAGAATTGTGAATAATGGGAGAAACAAAGACCTCACCATTTAAAAATACTTTCCATAATGGATCTCCTTTTCCATCGAGACACCATAAATATCCATCATCGGAAACTATGAGTAAGTTTTCTGAATTACCACCAATACCGATTGATATATTAGTACCAATATTTTTTTCCCAGATAACTTTTCCTGTAAAAGACTCATATTTTTTTATTGTTCCGTCACTAGTAGCGGCAACGAAAAACTCATCGAAAGCGACTAAACTGAAATCAGCACCATTATGATTTCCAACATTAGCATTCCATATTAAACCCAGGGATACTGAAGGATTAACAATACCCAGTTCTTTTGGAGTGATTGAGTTGACTTCAGAAAAGTAAGAGTCTTCTACTTGCTCATATAAATCTTCGACAGGACCAATAAAGCAGCTCACAAGAAAAAGACAAAGCCCTAATGGCAAATATCTCATGGAGATAGAGCGTCTTTTTTATTCTGAATAACCTTATAGAGCTGTCCCTGGCCTCCAAAATAATCTAAGGCTTTTTGATAGGAGCTAATTGCTGAATCATTATCTCCATTAGCGGCATGAATGTCGCCAACCAAGTCGTAAACTAAACCCGTATAACCAACTGATTTTATTTCACCTGATGTAGCTAAGGCTTCTTCAAATTTTGTCTCGGCTAGGTACTGATTAGCTAAAAAGAAATTTGCCATTGATCTTATTGATTCTTCTGGTGAATTAGATGCGGCCCATCTGAACTCCTTTATTGACTCATTTACTTTATTATTTTTTGATAGTATCTTGGCAAAGTAAATAGCTGACCTTGCAGCATATGGAGTTTTGGAATGCTTGTCTTTAATTAGTTTAACTTTCGCACTAATAATATCGGAATTTTCTTCGCTCTCAATTAATATTTCTTGATACATTTGAGATGCTGCTTCACTTTTAGAAACCTGATTGCTTGTATAAAAATTACGGCCAATAATAAAAGTAAAAATTAATACTAATACAATGATTATTTTAGCCTTATGATCAATCAAAAACTTTTTTATTAGTTCTTCCTGCTGCTCTTCTGTATCAGCTGCCATTTTTTTTCCTTTTTGATATGTGTCCGGGTATGGATGCAAGCAATTCTTTTGTGTAATTACTTTTTGGGTTTTTAAAAATTATATCAGTTTTTCCTTGTTCAATTAATTTACCCTGTTTCATTACTATCACATGGTCAGCTATATACCTTACAATTCTTAAATCATGCGTAATAAATAAATAAGTCAATCCATACTCTTTTTGGAGATCTTTAAGTAATTGAATGATTTGGGCTTGAACAGATACATCTAAAGCTGAAACCGGCTCATCACAAATTACGAGTTTTGGTTCTAAAATTAATGCTCTTGCTATGCCGATTCTTTGTCTTTGACCTCCAGAAAATTGATGGGGGTATTTAGATAAATCTGAGTGCTTTAGTCCAACTCTACTAATAATACTTTTAATTTTTTTTTCACGTAATGAGCTGTCTTTATAATCATGAATTAGTAGTGGCTCCTCAATAATATCAAAAACTTTCATACGAGGATTCAATGAAGCATATGGATCCTGAAAGACCATCTGTATATTTTTTCTAATATCTTTAAGCTCTTTACCCTGAAGCGTTAATATATTTTTTCCGATAAATTCTATTTCGCCAGCATCTAGTTCTATCAGTCTAATTAAACTTTTGGCAAGGGTTGATTTACCACTTCCTGACTCTCCAACTACAGCAACTGTAGATCCCTTGGTTATACTTACAGAAATATCATCCAGGGCATTAATTGAAGTTTTGGTTCTAGAAAAAAATCCCTGAGTTTGCGTATATTGTTTTGATAAATTTTTTGCTATTAACAATTCTTTCATAACTTCTCCATTGCTAAATTTAGCCGAACATAGTCAATAGGCTTAAGTGCCTTTTTTCCCAATGCGTCTGGTACACAATCTAGCAATGCTATTGTGTATGGGTGTTTTGGCTTAGATAAAACTGCTTCAACACTTCCTGACTCAACAATCTTTCCTTGAAACATAACAACTACATCATCCGCAACATCCTCAACAACACCAAAATCATGAGTAATAAATAACATAGACATATTTAAATTACCCTTCAAGCCATCAAGTAATTTTAAAATTTGAGCCTGGACAGTAACATCAAGCGCAGTTGTTGGCTCATCCGCAATCAAAAGTTTAGGGTTACATGACATAGCCATTGCAATCATGATTCTTTGCCTCTGACCCCCAGAAAGTTCATCAGGATAACTTAAGCTTCTTTCCTTAGGGATATCTACTAAAGCTAATAATTCATTAACTCTTCCCAATAAATCTTTGGATGAAAGTGTGTGATGAACTTTAATTGCTTCTTCAATTTGATACCCAACAGTTAAGACAGGGTTCAAAGAGGTCATTGGCTCTTGAAAAATCATTGAGATATCTTTACCGCGCTTTTTTCTCATTTCATTAGAACTCAATTCACATAAATTTTCACCGTTAAAGTGAATAGATCCATTCATTGATAATTGAGATGACAGTAATTGAATAATAGAAAGCGCGGTTAAACTTTTACCACTTCCAGACTCGCCAACAATACATGTTGTCTTACCTCTTTTTATATTAAAAGAAATATCACTAACTAACTTTATACTATTATTCAGTTTAGGATATATATTTAAGTTATTGATTTCTAGTATATTTTTACTCATTATATAAAGTGATTATTCATAAATTTGATTAAATCTGAATTTAAAATTGTTTCCTGAGAGCCCGTAGATCTAATAAACTTAACCTGAACAACTTGCTTCTCAACCTCGTCATCACCAATAATGATAGCTAACTCAGCATTACTTTTATCTGCTTTTTTCATTTGAGATTTAAAGCTACTTTCATCCATATTTAAAGCTACTTTTAAGCCGCTTTCCCTTAACGCTTCTGAAACACTAAAAGCAAATACTTTTGCTTTGTCGCCTAAATTAATAATATAAATATCTGGATTGGCATTTATTAATGAGGGGTTGCCCTCTAATAGCAAAATTATTCTCTCAATGCCTATACCAAAACCACAAGCAAAAGTTTTACTTCCTCCCAGGTTCTCAACTAAAAGATCGTACCTGCCTCCGCCTGCAACAGCACCTTGACTTCCTAAATCTTTAGTTATCCACTCAAAAACCGTCCTATTATAATAATCTAGGCCTCTGACCAGCCTATTGTTTATTTTATAGCTAATATTATTTTCACTCAATAAAGCACAAAGGCCATCGAAATGATCTTTGGCATCCTTAGATAAATAATCAATAATTTTAGGTGCTTTACTTAACAAATCTTGCATTTTGGGGTTTTTACTATCAAGAATTCTTAGTGGATTTGTTTCAATTCTTTTTAAGGCGTCTGCATCCAATAGATTTTGGTTTTTTTTAAAGTAATCAACTAATTTTTTTTTATAAATAACCCTATCTTCACTGTCACCAATTGAGTTCAATTCAAGGGTAATATTTTTTAAACCCAATTCAGCCCACAAACGGTTTAAAAATATAATTTGCTCTGCGTCGACATAAAACGAAGGAAGCCCAAATGCTTCAACCCCAAATTGATTAAATTGCCTCTGTCGCCCTTTTTGAACATTTTCATGACGAAACATTGGGCCGCGGTAAAAAAGCTTTATAGGACCATTATATGCTAAATTATTTTGTATCAATGCTCTAACGCATCCTGCAGTGCCTTCTGGCCTTAGGGTTAAGCGATTTTCATTAAGCTTATCCTCCCAGCTGTACATTTCTTTCTCGACAATATCAGTATGAGAGCCAACACTTTTTTCGAATAATGCCGTTTCTTCAACAATTGGTAAACCAATTTCCTCGTAATAATATTGATCTAGCAATGCTAAAATTTTACCTTCAAAAAAACGCCAGAATTTCTGGCGTTCTGGAAGTACGTCATAAAAACCTTTAATTGATTGAAATTTTTTTGTCATTTTTATATTTTTTTTGGATATTGCCGCTCAATATATTTATCAATAATTTCTTTAAATTCATTAATGATGTTATCACCTTTTAAGGTAACAGTTTTAAGTCCGTTCTCATAAACAGGTGCTACCGGAGTCTCGCCTGTTCCAGGTAAACTAATTCCTAAATTTGCCATTTTTGATTCTCCTGGGCCATTAACTACGCAACCCATAACAGCTACACTCATTTCCTCTACGCCATTATACTTTTCTCTCCAATTGGGCATCTCCTCCCTAAGATAGTTCTGTATATTTCCTGCTAGTTCTTGAAAATACGTTGAAGTTGTTCTTCCGCAACCCGGGCATGATATTACCAAGGGCATAAACGATCTAATACCCATTGTTTGAAGAAGCTCTTGAGCAACAATAACTTCATTCTTCCTTGGCTCATTTGGCGCAGGAGTTAATGATATCCTTATTGTATCGCCGATCCCATGCTGCAATAAATAACCTATCGATACAGCTGATGCTACAATCCCTTTCGATCCTATACCTGCTTCCGTAAGACCTAAGTGTAAGGGATAGCTGCATCTTTTTGATAATTTAGAATAAACTTCTATAAGATCCTGAACATCACTAACCTTACATGAAACAATAATCTTGTCTTTGGAAATCCCAAGATTTTGTGCAACTTCAGCGCTCTCGATAACTGACTGAATTAATGCTTCCTTCATCACACTATTTGATTTCATTGGCGTCTCTAATAAAGCATTTGCATCCATCATTACTTTAAGTAAATCTTGATCTAAACTACCCCAGTTAACTCCAATTCTGATGGGCTTATTATATTCAATTGCAATTTTTATCATGGTTGCAAATTGATCATCTCTCTTTAACCCTCTTCCTACATTTCCTGGGTTTATTCGGTATTTGTCTAGAGCTTTTGCGCATTCTGGATAATTTTTTAAAAGTTTATGCCCATTAAAATGAAAATCGCCTACGATTGGTGCATTACAACCCATATTAATCAGGTCTTTTTTAATGTAAGGAACCTGTTTTGCTGAATCTTCGTCATTAACTGTAATCCGAACAATTTCTGATCCGGCCTTCCAGAGCTCATAAATCTGCTTAACAGTACCATTACGATCTGATGTATCTGTATTTGTCATTGACTGGATAACAATGGGGGCACCTCCCCCAATAGCAATTTGCCCAACTTTGACCTGCGTTGTATTTTTTTTAATCATTTAAGCTTTTATTAGTTTAATATTTTGCGTTATTTTGGTCTTATCTTTAACTTGTCCAGCTAATTGACCGCATGCCGCATCTATATCGTCTCCCCTAGTTTTTCTAATAGTTGTGATAATGTCTGCATCAGTAAGTACCCTTTTAAATTCTAAAATTACTTTACGTTCCGAGCATTTATAACCGCTATTAGGAAATGGGTTAAAAGGTATTAAATTAAATTTACACGGCATATCTTTCACCAACACTATTAAAGCTTTTGCCTGCTCAATTGAATCATTAACACCGCTTAGCATTACATATTCAAATGTTATAAAGTCTCTAGGTGCTTTTTCTAAATATCGCTGACAAGAGGCTATGAGGTCCTTTAAAGGGTATCTTTTATTAATAGGGACAAGTTCATCCCTCAACCTATCATCAGGTGCGTGAAGAGAAATTGCTAGGGATACCGGGCAATCTTCTCTTAGTCTGTCTATAGAAGGTACAAGGCCGCTGGTTGATAGAGTCACCCTTCTTCTACTAAGTCCATAAACTCGATCATCAAGCATCATTTCTAATGACTGAACAACATTCTTGTAATTAGATAGCGGCTCACCCATACCCATCATTACTACATTAGATATGATGCGCTTATTACTACTTGAGTTTTTATTTGAACTCTGCAGTCCCAACATTTTATTTGCTAACCATAGTTGACCTATAATTTCACCAGAACTTAAATTCCTATTGAGGCCCTGGCGTCCGGTCGAGCAAAAAGTACACTCTAAAGCACACCCAACCTGTGAAGATATACACAATGTACCCCTATTAGCTTCTGGAATGAAAACAGTCTCAATACCATTATTTTCACCAACATCCAGAAGCCATTTCCTTGTTCCATCAGTTGAGATATGGTCAAAGGTAATTTTTGGGATTGAAACACATGCATTCTCATTTAATGTTTGCCTAAAGGATTTAGCAATATCAGTCATTTGATCAAAATCACCTACCCTAGATTGGTAAATCCATCGCATCAATTGTTTGGCGCGATAGGGCTTATGACCGAATTTTTCCAAATATTCGGTTAGTTGATTACAATTAAGCTCCAGCAGATTATCCAATTAAATAGTATTAGCCAAAAAAGTATTCAATCTCAATTTTAGCATTTTCTACTGAATCAGATCCATGCACAGCATTAGCGTCAATACTTTCTGCAAAATCAGCTCTAATAGTACCTGCATCTGCTTCTTGAGGATTAGTGGCGCCCATAAGCTCTCGGTTCTTTAAAACGGCATTATCGCCTTCAAGAGCCTGTATCATGACGGGGCCTGAGGTCATAAAGGTCACTAAGTCGTTAAAAAAAGGCCTATCTTTATGGATTGCATAAAAACCACCTGCCTCTTCTTTTGAAAGATGAATCATCATCGCCTTAACGACCTTCAAATCAGATTTTTCAAATCGAGTATAAATTTCTCCAATAACATTTTTTTTAACTGCATCTGGCTTTATGATAGATAAAGTTTTCTCAACAGGCATATATATTTCTCCGAAAAAGATTAAAATTAATAAAAGAGCGTTAAAATAACACTTTTTAGTAATAAAATAAATGACTTAGCAATGGACTCTTACCTAACAACCACATTTTATCACTTCGTAAAAATTGAAGAATACAAAAAACTACAGCCAGTTATTCAAAAATTTTGCGATAAAAGCTTTATTAAGGGCACTATCTTACTAGCCTCTGAAGGTATTAATGGAACCTTATCAGCTGATGAAAAAAATATTAATGGTTTCCATCATTTTATAAAAAACGATGAACGATTTAAAAATAAGTTTAAAAATATTAGTCACAAAGAATCATGGGCAAAAAAAAACCCCTTCTACCGCATGAAGGTAAAGTTAAAAAAAGAAATAGTTACCCTTGGCGTTGAAGGAATCAGTCCAACAAAAAAGGTAGGTAAGTATGTAAACCCAGATGAATGGAATGAACTCATTTCAGACCCAGATACAATCATAATTGATACTAGAAATACCTATGAGGTTGATATAGGTTCATTTAAGGGCGCAGTTAACCCCAAAACAAAATCTTTCAGAGAGCTTCCACAGTTTCTCGAAAAAAATATTAAAAAATATAAAGGGAAAAAAATTGCTATGTTTTGTACTGGTGGTATTAGGTGCGAAAAAGCAACCTCATTCTTAGTTGAAAAAGGTATTGAAAATGTATTTCATTTACAAGGAGGTATCTTAAAATATTTAGAAAAAATATCAAAAGAAAAAAGTTTGTGGGAAGGCGAATGCTTTGTTTTTGATCAGCGAGTAGCGGTTACACATAAATTAAAAGAAGGCAAATATAATCAATGCTTCGCATGTAGGCATCCTTTGTCGCCAGACGAAATGTTATCAGAACAATATAAGAAAGGTACTTCTTGCCCTTACTGTTACAATAAATTAAGTAATAAAAAAAAATCTAGCTTACTAGAACGGCAAAAACAAATTGATTTAGCTCGAAAAAAAGGTGAAGAGCATATCGGTAAAATTATAAATAAAGGAAAAATTTAAATGGATAAAATACGCTGGGGAATCTTGGGTGCAGCTAGGGTAAATGAGAGACTAATTCCAGCTATTATTAATTCTAATAAAGGAGAGTTAGTTGCAATAGCAAGTAGAAGAAAAGGAGCTGCCAGAGATTGTCTAATAAAGCACTACCCAAACCATGAGGATCAAGTTCAAAGCTACAATAACTTTGATGAAGTAATAACTCATAAAAGAATCGATGCTATTTATATACCGCTCGCAAATGAAGAGCATACCGAGCCAGCTTTAAGAGCAATTAGATCAAAAAAACATGTTCTAATCGAAAAACCTATGGCAATTAAATCTTCCGAAGTCGAGCAACTAATGAGTGAAGCAAAAAAAAATAATGTCAAAATCATGGAGGGATTCATGTATGCATTTCATCCTCAATTTAACAGAATGCAAGATATTATTAAATCAAAAATATTGGGTGATATTAATTATGTACATTCTATGTTTTCCTTTCCGATTCAGCCCGCAAGATTTTACCGAATCAACCGCGCAATTAAAAATGGTGGAGGCGCACTTTGGGATATAGGTCCATATGCAATTCATACAATAAGACAGTGCTTTGAACAAAAACCAATACGTGTATTTGCAGAATCAAAATTAAATGAGCATGGTGCTGATATAAGCACTACTGGATTCATTGACTTCGGGAATCATAAGCGTGCCACATTTGATATAAGTTTTGAATGTACCCGAAGATCAGAATACGAAGTATTTGGGCCGCTTGGTCGAGCAAAGTGTCCGCTTGTCTGGCAGCCTGATGATCAGATTGCAAAGATAAAATATACGACAGAAAAATCTGGTACGAGTGAAGAAATTGTTCCAACAGCAAATCATTTTAATCTAGAAATTGATCACTTCAATGAAGTTATTCTAAGTAATTTACAAGCAAAACTCACTTCAGATGATGCTTTATGGAACTGCAAAACACTAGAAGCGATTCAAGAAAGTATTAAAACTAAAACCTGGATAAAAATTTAATATGTCACAATCCTGGATCTTTGATTTTGATGGAACGCTTGTTGATTCAGCTCCACCCATAAAGAGTTGTTATGAAAAAATTACCTTATCTCTAGCTCCTGAAAGAATTAATCATGCTAAAAAAATACTTATTGGACCTACGCTTGAGGCAACAGTTAATGAAATTTTAGGAAAAGATTTAACTCATTTAAAAATAGAGTTTATTAAGTCATTCCAAAATGCGTATGACAAAGAATTAATTTATCAAACTAAACCATATAAAAATGCCTCAAATATTCTTGAAAAGCTAATTGATAATGGGGATAAAGTAGCAATAGCCACCAACAAAAGGCACAAACCAACAATGAATCTTTTAAATTTTTTTGGTTGGAATAATTACTTTGAATGGGTTGCTTGTATTGATCAGTACCCACAATTTAAAAATAAATCAGAAATGGTTGCATTTTTAGTATCTGAAAATCCAAAATTCAAAAACTCTTATTTAGTTGGGGATACACTGAGTGACGGAATCGCAGCTAATGAAAATAATTTAAACTTTATAAAAGCAAATTTCGGGTATGGAGGAACGCAGGATTGGGGGGAGATTGATACCTACAAAACAATATTAGATTTGAATGAATTAATTTAAGTACATGTCTTTGTAACTACTTTAATTATAGTTTGGTGAACAAAGTTAAACCACCAGACCACTGCTCTGATACTTGAGTTGTAGTCTTAGAAAGCATTTGTGTCATACACCAAAATTCCATATGCGGCCCATATGACTTAAGTAATAATATTAATCGCTCATCAGAATGCACAAATGCTGACATACATAAAATTGGAGTGTAATGATCTTTGCTAATAAGTAACTCAGGACAACCTATAACAGCAGCACCTATATCCATACCGCCACTTAAACACATCTTTAGACCTTCTAATTCTGGAAGCTTTGCCATCTGAGATCTCTGGGAGCTTATATCAAACTCTTGAAATGCTTGCGGAAAATACCAGCCTATAACTCCATCAACACTATCATCTAAAAAACTATTATAACGTGATTCTGGGTGGACTTTAATGTTGCTACGTAGCTCAGAATTACTTTGAAGAACTGCTTTAAAATGTGCGTCAGGAAATTTTTCGGTAAAAGACTTTTTTAAGGCAGGCAGAATAGTTTCCTCAAGAGTTGTTCCTAAATCATCTTTTTTACTAGATCGATTATATATAAAAGGTAAGTGAGCTCCGTTAACTAAAGAGGAATAATTAACATTATCTTTTAATTTATTTAATAAAGAATCTGCTTTAGATTTAAAGTCTGAACTTGTTAAATCCTTTGAACATAAATTATATTTTTTAGCTCTTTCTAAAATTAAATCATAATTAACAATAGGCTGGTCTAATTTATAGTAAAAACTTCGTTTATCACTAAAAATTCTATCATTATCAGAGGGGTATCGACGACCAAAATCATCAAACAATTTCAATGATTGCTCCAAATTAAATGGCTTTTAGCATGAAAACAGATTTTTTTGTAACTTCTGGGGGACTGGGTGGATTGTCATTATTGGTAATCTCTGGCGTAAGGCCAAAACCATGTTCATATGGTACAGGAAGCAAGTGACTAACATTTTTTTGATAATCCTGAACTGATTTATTATGGAAACCAATAAATTCCATGTGTTCCCCTATTATGCATTCATCTCTGTATGGGCCAAGCCAACTATTCATCATCCCTCTGCTAAGAATGTCTTTGAGCGGCTCTTTTGTGACATTACCAATAGAAAGATCCATATAAGGACAAGGAACAATTTCACCATCATGATTAACTGTATTAATTCCTTTAACCGTAATGCATCTTCCAGGCTGGCCGTAAGATGGACTCATATGGGTAAAAATATCATACTTATCTTCTAGATACTTAAGTTGATCAACGTCTTCTTTTGTACAAACCCATGTATCTTGTTCGCGAGCTGTACCGACAGGTTTTGCAAGAGTTACATAAAGTGGGATGTCCTCGTCCTTACAATAACTACAAAGACTCTCAAACTCCTCAGAAAAAACTCTATCTTTAATAATACATGTTGAAATAAGAAGCTCTAAATTTGCTGCTTTAGAGGCTTTTAGGGCTTTCAAAACTCTATTGTATGACCCTTTTTTTCCTCTAAACTCATCATGCTCTTCCTCGATCATACTATCTAAAGATATCTGAACCTTATAACCACCTATTCCAGCAAACCACTTTGCTTTCTCTTCATCGAATGTCCAGCCATTAGTATCTAAAATAACTAAATGTTTTTTAGGATCTATTGCCTCTATAAGTTGATCTAGATTCTTGTCTAAAAGGGCTTCTCCGCCTGTAAGTACAAATCGAAAAATACCAGCTTCATCTGCTTGTTTCGATAACTCCCTGTAATCATCAAGGTCCATTTGTGGTCTTGGATCTAGCTTCACTCCAGTTTGCTTTTTTATATCACGTGTCATGTATGGCTCTTCGCAGCAATGCATACAATGAAAATTACATAATGAACGATTAATTTTTATTCTTAAAATTGGACTTATTTCGCCATCCAACATATTTTTAAAATATTGTTGAATTTTTTCATGAACTCTTGGCCGATGAATACTTTGATCTTTACGTTTACTTTTTTCAGTTAATGATAAAGCTTCTTGATCAGCTAAAATTTGAAGTGCATCAGCCATACCTACTCCTAAAATTTCTTAAATTACTTTTATTTTATTACGTTTGAACTAAATTGTAACAGATATAGATTTCAATTAAATTACAATATTAATAAATTAAGAAATAAATTTAGCAGTTTTTAAAATTGAGTCCTCAAGGGTTGTCCACTCCTCAACGCCCAGAGAGGCTTTTATCTTAGATGCACTTGGAATATATGTGTCACGAGTAAAATTTCCCTCTGTCAAATCTTTACGCTCTATTACTACATCGCTTGAGGGGGATATTAAGTCTCTGACCTTGTGTGCTAAATCATAAATTGATATTTGTCGCTCAGAGCCAACATTAAAAACACCTTCTTCGTCACTAACCAATAACTTTAATAACCAAATTATAGTATCTGCAATATATAAATAAGACCTTACTGACTTACCTTCACTTCTCAAAACTATTGATCTATTTTTTCGCGCATCATTAATAAAGTTTCCAATTGCATAATGAATATCTAATGGAAGATATGGGCCGACAAATGAAAAACACCGAGCAATTTTATAATTAATATTATGACTTCTACATCGATTGGTAATAATTGTCTCTGCTAAAATTTTACCCTGTGCTAATCCTGAATTCTCCTTTACACTAAGAGAGTTATCAAAATCCTGCTCCATCAAATACAACTTGTTATTTTGACCGTAAATAACACCGGAAGAAGTAAATAAAATTTTTGTTATTTTATTTTTAACAGCAAAGTCAATTATATTTTCCGTTCCAACCTCTAATGTATTTACTTTACTTTCATCTAACTCACCGCTAAAAGTTTCATGCGCAGTAGTGGTCGCCATGTGTAATAAATAATCAAAATCTCCTTTAATTTTCTGCTTTTCAAGAATATTACCCTCAACTATCGTCAAAAAATTAAACGAGATAAATTTTGGGTTATTTAATAAAAATATTGATTTATCTCTTGTTATAACTGTTAATAAAATGTTTAGAGAAAAATTAACATTCGCGAAAGCTATTGATTCAATAAACCATTTTCCAAAAAAACCAGAACCCCCAGTTATTAGAATAGATTTATTTGAAATACTTTTAAGTTCAGGTAAGCAATTACTACAAATAAAGCCTAGGTCACTAGAAATGTTGTAATTTTTCATTTACTTCCCATCAATAAATGAACGATAAGGATCGTGAACGTGAATAAGATTATCCGGAGATTTAGCATGCCATGCCCACTGGCCATTCTGAGGATTACTATCAATATATTTATTTTTAATATCTGGATGAGTAACAAAATTACATTTAAAAAGAAGCGATATAAAATGCCCTCGAACATCCCTGTCTTTAGCAAATAATTCTTTTATGCTAACTGGATTTTCTTCATGAATAACTTTGATGCCAAGTTCGTTTTTTGCGACCTCTGAAATTCTTATTGAAAAAGTTTCTTTGAATCTAATTATCCCACCAGGTATATGCCAACCTGGGCCATAATACTTATCATTTCTCCAGGTTAAAAGAGTTCTATTATCATTATCTTTAATTAATAAATCAACGTTTGTCATTGGAGTAATCGAGCTTATAAAATAAAATAGTTCTTCAGGCAAGCCATTTTGCGCCTTTGAAATAAGTTTACTTACCTGTTCAATATAATGCTTTAAGTCAGCCACCAATAACCTCTAGACTATCTTCGCGAACAATAGCAATATTTTTAATAAATTTATACTCATTAAGGATAATATTTTTAACTTCATCCGAGTATCCTGCTGCAATAATAATTAGAGCATCGGGTTTTTGTTCATCTAAATACTGAGGAGGATTAATTTTTAAATTAGTTCCAGGCGTATACTTATTTTGCTTAAAATCAGCTGAATCAACAATATAATTAATACGTTCGTATATTCCGGATAATGAAATAATAGTTAATGATTGGTGGCCAGCTCCCCATACAACTACTTCCTTTCCATGAAATCGATCAATATAACTATTTATTTCTGCATTTAATGATTTAAATTTATTTTTAAAGTTCTCTACAGATAGTGGTGCTCTTTTTTTCACTTCGACTGATAAAATATAGTCAAACCAAATAGCCTTGATAGAGATAATTTCAAACCCACTAGCCTCTAAAAGATGTGACAAGGAACTTCTATCAAAATAAAAAATATGGTCAACAGTAAACTCAGTATAAAGACCTTTTTTACTTATCATTTCAAAATTTGGAACCTCGATAATACCATGTGCATTTTCAGCTAATAAATCACAAAGCAAACTTAAAGACTTTTTCGGATTAGGCCAATGCTCCATAAAACTAAATATTCCAAATGCATCAAAATTAGATTTCTTTAGCTTTACTAAGCTCTTATCATCAAGGTAACCTTGGCTAACATTAAGTTCTTTTAACTTACAAGCAGATATATTTTTTACCGAATACTCTAGTCCGAATGCTTTTTTCATTCCAAGGGATCGAACAACCTCCAAATAATCTCCGGTTCCACATCCTATTTCGATATACTTTTTATCGATTAAATTATTTTTATTTATCCACAGTTCAAGCTGCTTGGATTTAAAATTTTTGATTTCAGTAGAAACAGATACAGCACGAATTACTTCTTTGTAATAATCTACAGGGGGGAGTATGTGTTGAATTAAATGACATTTTGAACATTGAAATATATCAATAGTAACGTTATTATTAAACTGATTTGGGTCGCTGTGGAAATTCTGAGCTGATAAAGGGGAATTTTCGTATGTTAATAAAGGCGGTAAAAATAACTGCTCACTACATGCTCTACACTTTAATTCGGTAATCATTTAATTTTTTATTTTTTTAGAAGCTGGACTTAGTGGATAAATCATCTCAGATTTAAGTTTTTTTCTAGATAATAATGGAGACATATCTTCAAGGGGCATCGATAACATTGAACCATTTTTCTGAGGAATTGCGGCAGACTTTGGCCACAAAGTTTCGTTTTGTTTTAATGAAATATCACAAACGATTGATTTTTTACTTTTTAATACTTTGTCTATAGCCCCAGGCAAGTTATTAATACTTTTAACCTTAATAGCTGATATCCCAATTGAACTAAAGATTTTAGTTATGTCCGGTAAAAATAAGTTTGATTCTGGGCCACTAGCAATGTACCTACCATCAAAATAATTTTTTTGTGTGTTCCTGATTGAAGCATAACCATTGTTGTTTAATATAAATAGTTTAAATGGCTTTTTAGATATTTTCAATGTCAATATTTCCTGAAGATTCATCAAAAAACTACCGTCACTTTCAATGCAGATCACTTCTTTAAATTTATTTGCATTCAAAGCACCAATTAGTGCCGGCAGCCCATAACCCATTGCACCTAAACCTGAGGTTAAGAAAACTCTTTGTCCCGGTTTATTTCTAAATGCCATATAAAATGATTCAATTGCTAAACCAGAACTACCAGTAACAATTAAGGACTTTTCCGGAAGTTGGTCTGATAAAATATCTACTAATTGAAGGTGGCTAATTTTCGTACTATCTGTAAATGCTTTTCCGTCATTTATCGTATATCTTTTTTTCCAGTCATTGCATTTAGCAATCCAGTCAGTAAAACTTTTAATTTTTACTTTTTCGGCACTATCATTAAGGTTACTAATAAAAATCTTAGCATCTAGATTTACTTTAAAATCAATCTTAGATTTAAATTTATTTAATTCATTTAAATCAATATCTACAATTATTTTTTTTGCATGTTTTGCAAAATTTTTATGATTATAGGCGGTAACAACATTGTCTAATCTAGCTCCGACTGAAATCAAAAGGTCAGAATTTTGAATTGCGAAGTTAGGTGCTCTAAGTGCAACAGTTCCAGGCTTCCCAATATTTAATTTGCTTGAATATGGTAATAAATCCATTGCGTTCCAAGTTGTAACAACTGGAATTTTTAATACCTTGCACATTCTTGTAAAATCTTTTGCCGCTTTTGCTAATCTGATACCGTGACCAGCTAAAATAATTGGTCTTTCAGACTTATTAATTAATTCAATTATGTCTTGATACTTATTAAACATGCTATTTTTATTCTTTAATAACAACTTAGCTTTAAAGCCACTTAACTTCTCTTCAAATATTGGGGCTGCTTGAATGTCTAGCGGTATATCTATCCAAACAGGACCCTTACGGCCTTCTGTAGCTAGGTGAAAAGATTTTTCTAGCTCATATTTTATTTTTTTTGGATTTTTGACTGTTACAGCATACTTCGTAATGGGTTTAACGATTGACACTATATCAACTTCTTGAGGGCCCATTTGCCTAACGCCAGACTTCGCCTTTAAATCTGATGTTTTAACTTGTCCAGAAATTATAATTAGTGGTACAGACTCAATCCAAGCTCCAGCAACCCCCGTAATCGCATTAGTGGATCCGGGCCCAGTTGTTACAACGGCAACTCCAATATTTTCAGTTACCCTTGAATATGCTTCTGCAGAAATTGAAGACGCTTGCTCATTGTGATTGGCAATAAAATTAAGGTCTTTTTTTGATTGAATCGCATCATTCAAAAACATTGCCCCACCGCCAGGGACCATAAATACTACGTCAACACCAATTTTTTTTATAAATGAGGCGACATAATCTGCAACTCTTATTTTTTTCATATGCCTGATAAAACTATTATAAATTTTTGTAAAAATTTATAATAGTTTTCCTGTTTTTGTTTTGAGTTATTTTATCATCAATATAAAATGAATCATTCGTATTGTGCGTATCGGAAATTTCTTCCACAATTGAGCCTTTTGAGCTTTTGAATTTATGCACCATTCCTTTTTCAATTGTTATAATTTCTCCTAATTTCATATTTGATTCTTTATCGTCGATTGTTAACGTTAAATCTCCATAAACTAAACGAAAGGATTCCTCTTTTTTCTTATGGTACTGAGCTGGGTGGACTTGTCCAGGTAACGATATAAGTAGCTTCTTGCAATAAGTTCTATTAATTAAAGTAAATATAACCATTCCAAATTTATAAAAATTATCAAGACCATAGTGGTGCGAAATTTCCATCTCAACAGGTGATGGAAGGTGTATCTTAGCGTCAGTAATTAATTTGTTAACTTGCTTAGTGATATCTTCTAAGATAGCCCTTCGTTCTGAAACAATAGTATTATCAGGAGAAATAGCTTCATCCAACCCAATATTTGACTTTGCAAGAAAAGATGAATACTTTGAATAGTTATTTGCTGTGAACTGATTGTTAGAAGGGGGAAATGCAAAGTAAATATCTTTTTTTAAAATAGTCTCGCCTTTTTTAATTTGCCTGTTCGAAAAAATTCCCCTTCTCAATGAAATTAAGCTATCTTGCTCAGCTTTATCTACTGGAGTTCTCTTAGAGCCTTGGCCGCAAACTGTTATAGCAAAAGAAAGCGCCTCTATCCACTTTTCAAATTGATCCGGGGTTACTGAATATTTATTGATTGGGTGTGCCTCAGTAGGTAAACCAATATGTTTCTCGAAGATCTTAGCTCCTTTTGCAGCAGCCATCAAAACAAAACTAAAGTTACTTGGGTCTTCATGGGTTGAGTAACCAATTGTGGTTCCTGGGTAACGATTAGAAAGGTAATCTATTTGTGATAAATTTAATTTATCATTAGGTGTGGGGTACTGAGCAACACAATGCATAATTGCAAAATCTTTTTCTCTATTTTTAAAGAATGAAATTACACTGTCAATATCACTCTCCGAAGCTCCAGCAGTTGACGCAATAATTGGTTTGTCTAGCTGAATCATCTCTTCCAACAATGGCCAATCTGTGAAAGAACAACTAGCTACTTTTAATATATCAATATCTTGCTTCATTATTAAATCAACAGACTTGTTATCGAATGGAGTGACCATAGATAAGTACCCATTTACTTTTACTGCGTCTATAAGCATATTAAATTCATTTTCAGTTAACTTAGTTTCTGAAAATCGTTTGACATAATGATTATCAAAATTATTCTTTACTGACTTATGAATAAAGGTACCTAGGTCCCTGTATTGTAATTTAAAGGCAAAATTAAAATTTTTAAATTTATTACAAATTTTAGAGTAAGTATTAATTAATTCAATTCCATGCTTGATATCACCCATATGGTTATTGGCAATTTCTAAAACAATTAAATTATTAAGAATTTTTGACATTATTTAAACCTCACGTATGAATTGATCTATGGTGCTGTGAAGTCTTTGAATCATCTGAGAAGTTAAACCATGATGAACTGGTAACAGCATTCCTCTCCTCATTATTGAATCGGAATTAGGATAACCATCATCTAAAACTTTATAAATTTGATTTTTCATCATAGGTTGCCTTAGGATGTTACCAGTAAAAACAACTCTGGTTTGAATGTTTCTTTTTTCCAAATATATTTGAAGCTCCTTTCTAGTAAACGGTGCATCTTCTTTAATTAAAACTGGAAAAGCGAGCCAAGCAGTATCAACATTTTTTGTTTCTTGTGGGTTATAAAAAAATTTATTATGTTTCTTAAAAAAATTAGATTGTAATTTAAAGTTTTTTTGTCTTGTAATTATATTATCTTTTAATTTCTCAAGTTGTGCTAAACCAAAAGCAGCTCCGACCTCACTTCCTTCTAAATTATATCCTGAAGTCTCAAAAACAAACTTTGCATCGTACTCAATTCCATCAAGATCAACATTAAATCTATTTTCAATAGACTCGCTCTTCTCGTCATACAGGGATGAACTTCTTCCCCATGACCTTAAAAGCTTAGCTTTTTCAATAATTTTTTTATCATTTAGAGCAAGTGCACCTCCATTACCTGCGCAATTTATAATATGGGACCCGTAAAAACTAGTAATAGACATATCTGAATAATAACCAGAATTTTTACCATTTATTGTTGCTCCTAAAGTATCTGCAGAGTCTTCAATTACAATAAGATTATGCTTATCGGCTATTTCTCTAATCTTAGGCCAATCACAAAGGTTGCCCATTAAATTTGGAGCTAAAATTGCAACAGTTTTATCTGTTATTACTTTTTCAATAGATGAAACATCAATACAGTAAGTTAATGGCTCCACATCAACAAATACAGGCACTAAACTATTTTTTAATAGGCATCCAACTGTTGTTCCAAAAGTTAATGCAGGAGTTATTACTTCTGCTCCTTGATTAAAATTAAAGGCTTCAATTCCTATATATAATGCTGAAGAACCTGAGTTGACATAAATACTTTCTTTCTTATCAAATAAACTAGCAATTTTCTTTTCAAACTTCCTAGAGTAATTTCCCATTTGGGTTGACTCATTAAGGCACTTAACTACAGCATCAATTTCTTCTTTACCATAAACCGTCTTGGCATAGGATATATTTTCAAAAGACTCTAATTCTTCACTCAAAGTAAACCCCTAGATAATAAATTATTAAAAATTTAATGATTGCTAAAATAATTAAGTAGATTTAGTAACACCATATAAAATTTTAATTTAGAATGGTTATAATACTATAAACAATTGTTAAAAAAATTTAATCACATGAAACCCCAAATTAATATAGCCATACCAATTTATAATGGCAGCTTAACAATCTTAGAGACAATTCAGTCAGTTGCCGACCAAACATACAAAAATTGGGTTATTAATATATACGATAATAATTCTTCAGATAAATCAATTAAATTAATTTCAACAAAATATACTAAATTAATCTCAGAAGGAAAAATAAAAATACATTTAAATGATGGGTTTATAACCCAAGCTCAAAACTGGAACCGCTGTTTGAATGAAATAAAGTCGTTCGAATACTTTAAGCTTTTGTGCGCCGATGATATTTTGGAGCCCAACCATCTTGAAGTTGGCATAAAAGCTCTATCAAAAACAAAAAATGATGTGGCTGCATTCTCTTCATCAATTAATTATATTGATGAAGAGAGTAATATTTTTGGCTTCAGATCATATGGTTTCTTCAAAATTGAGTTCTGGTTATCTCTTTTTTATAGAAATTATTTAGGCTGTCCATCGGCGATGATCATTAAAACTAATACTTACAAAGGATATACATTTAGTGAGATTCCTTATGTTGGAGATTTAATATTTTTTATGGAATTTTACCTAGATGACAAAATATTTATTTTTACAAAAAAACCATCAGCAAGCTTCAGGGTCACGAGCACTTCAGATACAGGTAGGTCTTACGGGACTAGGGAAATGATTTTAGGGAGAAGAGAATTTCGAAAACTTATCATTAAAACCATGAAAGTAAAAGGTTTATGTAAACTTTTTTTATTTGCTTTTAATTTATTAATAACAGCTGCTGAAAAGTTCTATTTTACAGCTCGAAAAACTCTCAAGTCTCTAAAATAAATTATGACTTATAACTTCAAATATTTAATATTTAATAAAATCTAATTCGTAATTTTTTATTTGGTCTAAGCTAAAAATTTTCATATCAATTTTCCCCTCATTAAAACCTTTATACCAATCACAAGTCATTTTAATTGCATCTTCTGCATTCATTTTTGGTGACCAGTTGAGTCTATCTGATGCTTTTGAGCAATCTAGGGTAAGTAAAGTTGCCTCATGAAGTTTGTTTGAGCTATTTTCAACATTAATCTGAGTACCGCTGCCCCATTCAGTAACAAATTTTGATGTGATATCTTGAACAGTTTGTACATCCTTACTATTTGGACCAAAGTTCCATGATTCTGAAAAACCATCTCCTTTTAAAAATAATTTTTCAGCAAGAATTAAGTAGCCACTTAGTGGCTCTAACACATATTGCCAAGGCCTTGTAGAGTGTGGGCTTCTAATTGTGATTGTTTCTTTTGATAAAATAGCTTTACAGAGGTCCGGAATTAATCTGTTACTTGCCCAATCACCTCCACCAATTACATTGCCAGATCTTGCAGTTGCAACTCCTACACCGTGATCTAAATATAAACTTGAGTTAAAAAATGATGCCCTATAAGCAGCTGTAATTAGTTCCGCACAACCCTTACTTGAACTGTAGGGATCAAATCCGCCCATACGATCCTCTTCTATGTACCCTGAATTTTTTTCTATATTTTCATAACATTTATCACTTGTAATAATAACTATTGCTTTTACCGATGGAACTTCTCTTATTGCATTTAGAATATTTACTGTTCCCATCATGTTAGTTTCATAGGTTTCAATAGGATCTTTATATGAATCTAAAACAAGAGCTTGGGCGGCCATATGGAATACAATATCTGGGCTTTCATCTTGAATACTTTTTTTAAGTCCAGAGTAATCCCTAACATCACCAATAATAGATTTAACTGAGCTGTCAACGGAACAAACAGCAAAAAATGAAGGTTCAGTTAAGGGGGGCAAGGAATAACCCGTTACATTGGCGCCAAGGTCATTTAACCACAATGACAGCCAACCTCCCTTAAAACCTGTATGCCCAGTAATAAAAACTTTCTTGTCACGCCAGAATTCATTATTCACCCCAGACCCTCCATGGAGCTTGTTTCTTGGACCAAAGATCCTCTAAGTATTGTTTGTCCCTCAAAGTATCCATTGGACTCCAGAAATCATCATGAGCATAAGCAACGAGTTGATTCTCTTTAGTAAGTGTTTGCATGGGAGTGGACTCCCAAGGAACCGAGTCTCCAGAAATATAATCAAGGACTTTTTTATCTAACACAAAGAAACCGCCATTAATGTATCCGCCATCACCACTTGGCTTTTCATTAAATTTTTGTACTTGGTTATTACCATCAATACTTAAAGCACCAAACCTTCCGGGTGGCTTTACAGCAGAAACAGTGGCTAATTTTTTATGTTCTTGATGAAAGGAAACAAGGTTTTGAATATTAATATTAGATAGCCCGTCGCCATAGGTCATACAAAAATCTCCTTTAATATAATCCTTTACTCTAGCAAGTCGCCCTCCAGTTAGAGTGTTTTCTCCAGTATCAACTAAAGTAATCTTCCACTTAATATCCTCTTTATGCAAAATTTGAATTTTATTATTTTCAACATCAATTTTAACATCTGAAATATGAAGGAAATAGTTGCTAAAAAACTCTTTAATCATGTATCCCTTATACCCGCAACAGATAATAAAATCATTAAAGCCATAATGAGAATAATGCTTTAAAATATGCCAAAGTATAGGCTTTCCGCCAATTTCAATCATTGGCTTAGGTCGTAAAACAGTTTCCTCGCTCAACCTTGTACCAAGGCCGCCGGCTAATATTACAACTTGCATAAAATCTCCCTAAAAACTAACGCATTTAAATAAGGTTATAATAATAGAAATACTGAAATCATCATAATCTATTTCCTAGGCGCAACACATAAAAATAATGACTTGGCTAGTTATACACACCAAATCTTCTGAAGAAGTCAGAGCAGAAAAAAACCTGAAAAATCAGGGTTTTAAAACATACTTACCTATGTATAAAAAAGAAGTGGTGCGAGGTAGGTCCATTAAAAACACAATGTCACCACTTTTTCCAAGATACCTTTTTCTGGAATACAATCGAAGTCAACCTTCACCTGATATAGGGCTTATTCGCTCTACTTTCGGTGTACACCAATTGTTAAAAATTCACGAAAAACCTCTCGAGATCAAAAATAAAATTATATTTGATCTAAAAGTGAGGGAAAATGTGGGGAAAGGTGATGTAGAGGGTTACTATCAAAAAGGAGACAAGATAATAATTAAAGCCGGCCCATTTAAGGATATTGAAGCGATTTTTCAATGTGAGGATAAAGAAAAGCGCGCAGTACTTCTCTTCGACTTGATTAATAAACCTACACTTATTCATTTAGATAAATCAGTAATAAAAAAAACTAATTAAATTTTACGTTGCTCGGCTGAGCAGGTAAATCCTTAAAAAGAAAATTTAAAATGTCTATTTTAGGGAAAAAGATTGTAATAATAGTTGCAAATATTAACTTGAAGTAATTTACTAATGTGTTGTTTTCTGAATACCAGACCTCTAACCTTCCCTTATAAGGTGCAATCTTGTTCTTATAAACATTTAAATAATTACCATTATTAAGAAGTAATTGCTCATTTCTAAAAAAAATAGACCCTATACCAGAAAGCCCTGGCTTTAATTTTAGTATAAGCTGCCCCACATCACTAGAATAGTACGAAAAGGTTTCTTCAGTAAGAGGTCTTGGGCCAATAATACTCATATTGCCAAAAAAGATATTAAAAAGTTGAGGAAGCTCGTTAATCTTTGATTTTCTAAGTAAATGACCTAATGGAAGAATTCGTGGATCACGATCAAAAGTTATAGTTCCAGAATTAGCGCTATCTTCTAACATTGTAGCAAACTTAATTAAGCTAAATAGTTTTCCACCATGGCCAACGCGTTTTTGTAGATATATAACTTTATTTTCACCTGTAGATAACAATAATAAAGCTACAACAATTAATAGTGGCGAAAAAAATATTATCGCTACAAAAGAAAATAAGATGTCAAAAAATCTCTGCATATTCACATTTTTTGATCAAGATTCTTACCAGTTTCTAGGTGAGAAAATTCGGGAATAATCTTATTGAATGATTTAATTACCTCATCTTTAGTCCACTTTCCAGTATTTTTAAGTGCTTTTATGTCGTCTACAAATTGGTCTAGATTGACTTCATTATTAATCAGTTGATTAACAATACCGATGCTATTAAAGGTGCTCATATTTAGAATGTCGTCTTTAGTGTAAAATTCTTCGAAGTCTTTTTCTCCGGAGGTGTCACTTTTAAAAAAATAGCATGGCCATTTATTATTCAAAATTAATGAGTTTGATTCCAATCTCGCCTCTTCTTCAGATTCACATTCGAATGGCTCGTAACCATTTTGAATAACAAATTTTTTAGCGATGTCAGAAAAAGAAATCAAATGAAGGGAGTCGCTTAGTTTTGGGAAAAAAATATCTCTATTTTCTCCTAAAATGGATGACATCAAGCACAGCTCTCCCGACTCTTTGGGTGTAATAAAGTACCGTAAAATATCATTGGGTGCAGATATCGGCTGTTTTTTTTGTAGCCTATTAGTAAAGCCATGAAGTAGAGATCCATCTGAAAAAGCAACATTAGCAAACCGTGCCGTAGAAATTGAATGATTGACGCTCTCTCTTAATAAGAAAAGCTCCATGATTCTTTTTGATGCACCCATCATACTAACTGGGTTCGCAGCCTTGTCTGTGGATACGCAAAAAAATTTTTCAAGGCTATTGTGGTTGATATTATTTAACATATTGATAGGGTTAAAAATGTTTACGTCAATCATTCTCATTAATGTAAAAGGATCTTTTTCACTTCTGACATGTTTAAGTGCTGACAAATTAAGGATGTAATCATAAGGGCCATGTGCGTCCATAAAGGAATTAAATTGCTCAGATCCACAATCTATTGCAAATGTTTTAAATTCGCCATCAACACTACCAATTGAGCTTCTAAAGCTTCTTACTAATTCAACTAAATTATTCTCATTGATGTCAACTATGTGAATTAATCTTGGATTCCTTAGTAGGATTTCATTTGTTACCGCCTGACCAATTGAACCGGCACCGCCAATAATTAAAAATTTACTTTTAGAAATGATTTCACTTAAATCCGAATTGTTTGATTCAATATCATTATCAAATAAACCACCCTCTCTTCCAATTAAACTTAAAATGTCATTCATTAGGATACCTGTGTTTAGAATAAGTTAGAGACAACCCATCTTTCAAATTAGTTTTCGATGACCAGCCAATGGTCTTCCGTATTTTTTCAGAAGAATAATTTTCATTTCCCATCAGCTTCTCTAAAACATCGCTGTTATATGAAAAATTAGTTTTTAAAATAATTTGCATATTATCAAGTATTTTAGCGAAAAAAACTAAAATTAAATTAGAAAATTCAAATTTTATTGATTTAAGACCGAGTGATTCACGTAGAAGGTTATATAAGTTTCTAGTTGAAGTCTTTACTGGACTAGTAATATTAAATGTCTCAAGTGATGCTTTTGAGTTATTGGTAACTTCGAATATTGCATTTACAACATCGTCAATATAAACCAAAGATTTTTTATTATTAGTTTCTGGTGGCGGGGGAAACAATTTTTTTTCTATCATTGACCTCATACGGCTTAAATTTCCTTTGGCGCCCTTACCATAAACCATAGATAGCCTAAGGTTAACTACGTGCATGCTGTGTTTTCTGCCGTAATCAATAATAAAATTCTCAGCCGCAAGTTTAGATTTTGCATATTCAGATATTGGAGAGGTAATATGAGTCTCCCCTACTTCTTCTTCACCAACATCGCCATAAACCTTAACGCTTGAGAGGTTAATGAATTTAGTTACCCCAGAAAAAGCAGCAGCTTGAATAAGATTCTTAGTTCCCTCGTAATTAGTTTGCCAAGTTTCATTTTTAACTTTACTTGAAGGAGCCTTAAAGTCATGAGCATAACCTGCACAGTGAATGACACATGTTTTCTGTTCAAGTAATTTTTTGATTCTGTCTATTTCACTTAAATCACAAATTGAAATATTAATATTTTTAGAGCTGATTCTTGAAATACCACTATATTTTTCTCCTTTACTAGCTAAGTATTCAGCAACACTTGAACCAATGAAACCTGAAGCACCGGAAATAAAATAATTATCATTTAATTCATTCATGTTTTGGCAGTCGCCCCCAATGCTTGAAAAAGTATCTAATTATACTGAGAAGGTGCCAGCCAAAATAAGTGAAATTACTTCTACTAGCTCTTTGAGCATCATGAATAACAGTAACTTTGTTGGTAACAATAATTTTAAGGTTTTTACTCCAAAGCCGTGCACACAAATCAACGTCTTCATAGTACAAGAAAAACCCTTCATCAAAACCGTTAACTTTTTGGTAGCTATCTTTTTTGAACAACATAAACATTCCAGCAACCCAATCTGGAGAGTATGGAGTACTTATGTCATCTAAAATAATATTGCCTTTGCTAGAAAAAATGAGTTTCTTTAATAAGGTTGATATTAGTGGAAAATTTCTAACACTATCCTCAGGCAAACCTTTAGGGCCAACAATCAACGGGGCAATAAGGGATGCATTATGAGTAGTTAATTCTTTGATAAGCAGAATAAAGGGATTATCTAAAATCGTTATATCTGGGTTTAATACACAAAAAAAATTGCTTTTTGAAAGCTTAAAAGCATTATTATGATTTTGCCCAAAACCAACAGGCTTGATGTTATCAATGATTTTAATTTTAGGCGACTTAGGAAGACTTATATCTTCCGGAATATTAAAGGTAACAATTATGTTTTCAACTTCATTAATTTTTAGTAAAGACTTAATGAGTTTAATAATCATCGTACCGTGGCCATGAGAAACTAATGAAATGGTTACCATAACTATAGAACCAGCTTACCCATATATTTCAATCTCAGGTAAAGGAAATACTAACTTCATTTTTGAAAATTTTTCATTACTTACAAAAAATTCTTTAAAATGCCAGGGCAATACAATCAAATAATCTGGGTTTTTACTAAGCAATTCTTTTTCAGAAATTATTGGTATAAAAGTTCCAGGAGTAAAACAACCTAACTTTTCTTCATTCACTTCACCAATAAAACTAATATCTTCTTCAGTAAAGTTACAATACTGGAGTAGAACATTGCCTTTTGTTGACGCACCAAGTGCAGCAATCATCTTACCTTTAGCTCTTTCTGTTTTTACAAACTGAATGAGTTTTTTTGTTGCGACATCAATTCTATTCGCAAATTCTTTATAAGGTTTCATCGTTAATAGGCCTGCCTCGGTCTCTTGATGAAGAATTTTTTTTATTTTTTCTTCGTCTTGCTCATCGCCTATCTTCTTTCTCACAGTGATTGAGAAACTACCGCCGTTTATATCATTAAAGTCAACATCAACTATATGAAACCCAACTATGTCTGTCATATATTTTATCTGGTGAAGCGAATAAAACTCTAAGTGTTCATGACAAATTGTATCAAAAGAATTCATTTCTAGCATCTTTGGCATATAACTCTGCTCAAAAATCCATACACCATCATTACCTAGAATCTCATGAACCTCTTTCATAAAAGTCAAAGGCTCTTCTAGGTCGTAAAACATGGAGAATGAAGTTATAACTTTTGCTTTCTTATTACCAAATTTAGCTTTCACTAGAGTGGAGCTAAAAAAATCAGGAATTAGTTGAATATTATCTGGATAATATGAATTAAACTTTACTCCTGTAGGATCTATGCCAACTAGATCAAGTCTTTTTTGTGGATAAGCCTTTAATGTAGTGGCGTCATTACTACCAATATCAATAATGAGATCATCATCATTTAATTTAACTAATTTAGTAATTTTACTCACTTTTGAATGAAGATGATCAACCATACTCTTATTAAGACCTGATCGATATCCATAATTATCCCCATACATTTCGGAAAGTGAGTAAGAATATTGCATTTGAACTAAGCCACATGAATTTTCACCCATACACTTTACTAGTGCTATAGGTCCCGATGAAACACTTCCCTTATCTTTTTCTTTTGGGAAAACACCGGTTAGCATTTGATTTCCCAAGCGAAGAAAATTTGTAAGGACTTTATTTCCACAAATACGGCAAGATGATATTTTTTTATACAATGTAGCGTCCTTTTTTTCGTTATTTAATTAACCAGTTAGTTTTTTAAGGTCTGAATCGACCATTTCTTTTACAATTTCATCAAAATTATATTGAGTATCCCAGCCTAAATTTCTAATCTTAGAAGGGTTTCCGATAAGGCTAACACTATCATGCTTTCTAAAATGAGACTTTGATTGAATAACATAATCTTTATAATCTAAATCTAGATAACTAAAAGCAGCTTGACAAAATTCCTCAACCGAATGATCTTCCCCGCTAGCAACAACATAATCATCTGGATTTTTTGATTGCATCATTAAGTAAAGTGCTTTAACTGCATCCTTTGAATGCATCCAATCTCTTCGAGCACTTATATCACCAAGATTTAGCTTACTTTGTAAGTTTAGTTTAATTTTTACCGCTTGGCTTGTTATCTTTCTTGTAACAAAGTTTGTACCTCTCCTCGGGCTTTCATGATTATATAAGATTGCTGAACAAGCAAATAACCCATGATTATCTCGATAATAACTAATTTTGTTATGGGCATATAGTTTAGCTTTTGCATATGGATTTTGTGGATTAAATTTAGTGACTTCGGACTGAGGGACCTCGCTAACAACACCAAACATTTCGGAACTTGATGCTTGACAAAATTTAGTTAAAATATTGTTACGCTTTATAGCTTCGAGAATATTAACAACTACGTCTCCATTTATAAGCATCATTTCCTCAGGCTTCTCATACATTTTTTGTCCAGAACTAAAGCTTGCAAAATTATAGATTTCATCTGGACTATAATCACATAAAATTTTATTTAACTGCTTCAAAGAAACTAAATCCCACTCAACAATAATAATTTTTTTTAATACTGCCCTTGAAAAATTTTTTTTTATTTTATTTTTATCTCTAGTTGTGCCGATAACTCTATAATTTTTTTTAATGAGAAGTTCTGAAAGATATGAGCCATCTTGACCGCTAAACCCTGTTATTAAAGCCGTATTCATTTAGAGAATAAATTAATAAATTTATGTGAAATAATATTCCAATCATAATTATTTAAAACAAAATTTTTAGCATTGTTACCAAGTTTTTTTAAATCAACTTTACTAGATAGTGCAAGTCTTATTCCCTCTTCAACTTCAACTTCATTAGCATTAACTTCGATACCAGATGAAGCCAGTGCCAATTCAGAGAAATCACATTCTTTTGTGATTAATATTGCAGCACTGGAAGCAGCCGCTTCAAGGGCTACAATAGTCATACTGTCAAACCTTGATGGAATAACGACCAACTTAGCTGAATGATAGGCTGATAACTTATCTTGGCCAATTATTGGACCTAAAAAAGTTACTTTATTATCTAGTTGTAGGGCCTTGCACTCATCTTTGATTGTACTCAAGTAACCTAGGTCGTTTCCAGCAATAATTAATTGATAGTTAGAGAAATCATTGCAAATATTACCAAAAGCTCTTAATAATATGTCAGGCCCCTTAATAAGATCAATCCTACCAATAAATAAAATTATTGGCCTAGTGTCAATATTATATTTTTTTATGAAGTGAGCACCGCCATCATCTTTTTCGAATTCGGCACTTTCTATACCATTTGGTATATATACAATCTTGTTAGAACTAACGCCACAGGCAATGTAATCATTTACTTCTCTTTTACTGACAGCTATACATGTTTTAGCTGATCGAATTAAGGGTAAGGTAATAAAAACTCTATAAATGCGTTTAAGTAAAACTGACCTTCCTTCAATCCTAAGCCAACCCATTGCCGAAAAATAAAATGGTTTATTGGTTAACTTCAAATAAATAAAAGTTATTGCTGTTATGGCTGACCAATTCATTGATAGGTGAACAGCATCATATTTTTTAACATTCTTAAAAAGCCAAGTAATAAGTTTTAAAGGAAAAATAAATCTATCAGATATGTATGGCAGCGTAACAATATCTATTGGTCCTAAATTTGCAGCTCGTTTTTTATTAAACCCTTTTTTTGTAGTTAATAATGTGCAGGAATGTCCGTTTAAACCAATGTACTTACTAAGTTGACATACTCTTTCAACAGAGCCTCCACCAGAGTATGGATCAATACACATAATTACATTAAGTATCTTCATCTTTGGATTGAATTTTTCGGGTATTTTAGGGTAAAAAATAAAATTTCATTTGTAGCTTGAGCTATACTAACCTTGGGCTTAAAACCTAACTGTAGAATATTGCCATTGCAATAAATGCGGTTAGGTGGTGAATGTCTTTTAAAGAAAACAAAAATATATTCAAGTAAATAAATAGGTAGTCCAAATTTTAAAAAAATAGAAGTACTAGAGCCCATATAAATTCTGATAATATTGAATATATTTTTATAATTATTATCAACATCGCCATCATCTGAGATGATATAAATGTTACGAGGCGATTTAATATTCTTATTAAGTAAAAATTCTATCGCCGATGATACGTTGTGAACACTAACTAAGTTAAACCTCCTGTTGGATAACAAAAAATTATAGAATTGATATATCACTCTCGGTGATTTAAATTTATCTATCATTTTGTGAATTACCGATTTACTATCAACCCCAATAATTTCTGTTGGCCTAATGATCTGTAAAGGAATACTAGGAGATAGATTATGGTCAAAAAGTTTTTCAATAACCGCCTTATTGATTTGATAAATACCTTTAGGTTCAAGGGGGGTACTTTCATTAACAAATTTAATGGAAGAAAAACCAACAACAACTGCAGTACTGCAGTGTATAACTTGCGGAATGCTTGCTTCATTAGCTGCTTTGATTAGATTATTAGTGGCATTTAGATTTCCAGATGGATCTGATTTGAGATAAGCTAAATTGATTAGGACTGTATCTTTAGTTAAAAACCCCACCAAGCTTTCAGGCTTAAGTAAATCTCCTTTGTGAAAACCAATATGGCTATGTTTACTAAAATATTTAGAATATTTTTTTACACTTCTCGCTAAAAGTATAATTTCATAATTTTTATTTTTAGCTAACAAATTTACTAAATGTCTACCTAAAAAACCTGCTCCACCCGTTATTGAAATTCTTGTTTTCATGAAAATTAGTTATATAAAATTTTACTTATTTTTTTTAAGAAAAAACAAATAAATAACAGATGAAAGGAAAAAAAATGTTGATACTGAGAAATAACCAACACCCCGGAAAAACAAACTTATAAAATATAAAACATAAAAACTATGAAACAGAATGTCAAAATTAGTACTATCCAGAATATTGTTGTTAAGAGTGTTACTTAAGTATTTGATACTAACAATAAAATACTTTAAGTAATAACATATTGCTAAAACTCCTAAAATGCCAAACTCAGATATTAGCTTAGGAGCAAGGACAAATGATTCGAATCTTATTTTCCATGGGACTGCACCGTTTGGGTCCATCTCAGTCTGTAAATATATTAAATCAGCCATATAGCTTTGAAAGCCATAAATACCTAATTGCTGAAAACCGATCCCCATACCTTTCGTATTTAAGAAATTCATAATAGCTTCATGCCAGTCCATAAATACGGCAAGCGAGGACATATTTGTCTTAATTGAAATAGGCTTAAAGAAGTCAAATGCTCTGTCTGAAATGTACCTAATAGGATTTAATTCAGAAAGCTGAGGGTAAATGTAAGTAATGTAAACGTAAAGCAAAAGAACGGTTAATAGAAAATAATTGAACTTTGACTTTTTTGTAATAACTGAAGAATCTAAGAAAAGAAACATGAGTATAGCGCCAATCATTGCGGTTGAACTTCTTAAAATAAAAGCCAAAGAAACCAAAGTCGTTAAAAGAAGTAAGCGTGTAGTAGAACTGCTGACAATAAACTTAAAGAGAAAGAAAGGAAGGCAAGCAAGTACAAAATGAGAGGGCTCAGAAAATATGGCTAAAGTTGTAAGAGTATGCTTATAAAATGGAGAAAATACTGCGTACCGAATTAAAACTAAAATTGTTAAAAAGATTATAAAATACCAAATCCATTCCAAAATTTTAGCAGCATCATCATTCCCTAACTTAATAAATTGGTATACAAAAATATATGCTGTAGCAATAAGGGATAATAATCCAACATATGAAATTATGAGCCTATTAAAATGAAGGGAATCACTATTTAACCAAAAAACAAAAAAGCTATGTAAAAAAATTATTAAAATTAAAGTAATGAAAAAAAGAACAAAGTTTCTTGGCAATAAAAAATTGATTTTCTTTATTCCAGAATATGAAAAGGAGGTGCCAAAAATCATCAAAGAAGAAAGCATTAAACCAAAACTAACTGACCCATGATTACTGTGAACTAAAGATGGTAAAACTAAAATTAAAACAAGTACAAAAAATGGTAAATTAAAAAATTTTCTTGAAATTAAAATTAAAATAACAGGTAATATTATCAGCCAATGAAATGGTAATCCATTTGGAAGAACTTGCGATGATTGTCCAATAAGATTTTCTAGCATTTCTAGTCCCTAATCACAAAGTTGTAAAGAAAAGATGAAGAGTGATCTGAAAAAAACATGTTATCTTTCTCTTTTCTTTACTGAGGTCAAATAAAAGCAAGCCACAACAAAGAGGAAGGTAGATGTCGTAAAGTAACCAGTTCCTCTGATAAATAAATTTACAGCATTGCAAACAATAAAACAATTCATGAGCAACATCTTTTTATCAATATCTATAAACTTCATCACAAAAGAATCTTTAATTTTAATAATACTAACCCAAAAATACTTTAAATATAATACCAAAATAATTATTGCAAAAGTACCAAATTCCGAAAATAATTTCGGCATTAATGAAAATGTTTCAAGTTTAATATTCCAACTTCTTGCGCCACTTTGAATAAATATAATCTCTTTAATATAACTTCTATAATCACTCAAACCGGTTTGCTGAAAACCAACACCCAACCAATTAGTTTTTTCTAAATTAAGTAATGCCTGATGCCAATCGAGAGCAAAAGAGAGGGTAGATAAAGAATAACCCGGAAGGCTTGGGGTATCACTAATCCCAATAGAATTAAGAAGTCCTATCGATTGACCTATTTGATAAAGCAAACCACCCTTTTGAATATAATAAAAATCAGATGTATAGCCTACCCATAATACAATTAAGCTGATTGTAATTAAAATCATTATCATTTTTAATAATTTTGGTCGAGATAAAATGAATATAACGAAAAGACCGATGAAAAAAACAGCAAAAGTCCAACTTCCCATAGTATAAATAAAGGAAATACCAATTACTGTCATTAAAATACGCAATCTATAACTTCCAACGACATAGTTGTATAAATAAATAGGCATAAAAGCAATAACATAATGAGAGGGTTCTGAATAAACTACAATAGAATCAATAAAAAATTGAATTTCAGATGGAAAGAAAAATCTATAATTCATTCTTATAATCAATACCGGGACCAATATAATCATCAAAATGGTTAGTGTCCGCGTAACTTTTTCAAATATTTTACTGTCTATTTCTTTTAATAAAACAGACATAATGAAGGCTGCAACAACTAGGGAAAAAAGAATACCAATTGAAATTAAAAGCCTATTAAGTGATGACTCGACACCAGTACCAAATATTGCAACAAACCCGTGAAATAAAATAAAGGTTGACAGCATAGTTGTAAAAATTATGGAATTAAGTGTGCCTGGAGGTGCTGAAGAGTATCGATGTCTATGAAACGTAGTAATTATGATTATTAATGATGTTGCCAGTACTCCGTAGGAAGTAGACCCAAATGCGAAAGTTTGCATCAGGGCTGGTAGAGTAAGTATAAGAATAAAATACAAAGATACCAGATTAAAAGATACCATATTAAAAGTTATATTTAAAATGGATTTCCTTATCTTATTGAATACTTTTGTCGTCATTTGTGATTACTCAAGCTTTCATTTAAAAAAATAATTTTACCGAAAGTGAAGTTGTAACTTGCATAATTAATTACATGTTTGTTCTGATGAAGAACATCCATATTAATATTATTTAGTCCTCATTACAGTAATATTTGCATTTGATTTTAGAAATGGATTGTACTTAGCTCCAGCCATATAGCCAGCCTGTATAACTTCATACGAATTTTTTACACTTGGTGTTAAGGTTATTTCTATAGTAGGCCTAATTCTCTCAGGAAATGGTGCCTCATGCTCAATAGCGCATGAATTAAAAA
>Ga0209482_1000453_pt1 | contig 34878 bp, 34 predicted proteins | sample CoawatmetaG10DNA_FD_187512 | JGI IMG/M metagenome (GOLD analysis project Ga0209482, IMG submission 187512) | Marine microbial communities from the West Antarctic Peninsula - Coastal water metaG104-DNA (SPAdes) (version 2) | ecosystem: Environmental > Aquatic > Marine > Coastal ...
GATTAGGATTTGTTATGTACGCAGTCATTAAAACAGGTGGAAAACAATACAGAGTTTCTGAAGGTGAGACCCTTAAGATTGAGAAACTTGAAGTTGAGCCTGGAAAGAAAGTAACCTTTGATGAGGTGTTAATGGTCGCAGATGGCGACAAAGTTCAGGTTGGCTCTCCATTAGTTGCTAAAGCTAGTGTTGAAGCTAAAGTCATCTCTCAAGGCAAAGGCAAAAAAGTACACATTTTAAAATTCAGACGACGTAAGCACTCTATGAAGCAACAAGGTCATCGCCAGTTGTTTACTGAAATTCAAATTGATAAAATTAAGGCATAAGGAGTAATCTATGGCACATAAAAAAGCAGGCGGTAGTACTAATAATGGAAGAGATTCTGAATCCAAGAGGCTTGGAGTAAAACGTTTTGGTGGTCAAGTTGTTTTAGCTGGAAACATTTTAGTTCGTCAAAGAGGAACTAAATTTCACCCAGGTACTAATGTTAAAAAAGGTAAAGACGATACTTTATTTGCAGTTGCTGATGGAAAAGTTCAGTTTGAAAAGAAAGGTAAATTCAATCGTCAATACGTTTCAATCCAAACAGCTTAGTAATATTTACTTGTACTTCTTTAAAAAGCGCCTTCTGGCGCTTTTTTACTATTAATCTCATTTATAATTAGTCTTATTATGAAATATTCAATTGTTTTTCCAGGCCAAGGCTCTCAATCTCTAGGTATGCTATCTGATTTGCGTAGTAATTTCTCAGTTGTAAATGAGATTTTTCAAGAAGCAAGTGATTCAATTAATGTAGATCTGTGGAAGATTATTAATGAAGATCAAGAGTTATTAAACCTTACTGAGAATACTCAACCAGTAATGCTTGCAGCAGGCTATGCAACATATAAAGTTTTAGCAAGTGAAGTTAGTTTGTCACCTATTTCTATCGCTGGGCACAGCCTTGGTGAATACACTGCTCTTGTCGCTTCTGGATCTTTAAGTTTTTTTGAGGCTGTTAAATTGGTTAGAAAAAGGGCTGAACTAATGCAATCAGCAGTTCCTAGTGGCTCAGGTTCTATGGCAGCTATATTGGGCCTTGATGACGTAAAAGTTATTGAAATATGCTCTATTGCTAATAAATTTGGTGTGGTTGAAGCTGTGAACTTTAATTCACCAGGCCAAGTTGTTATTGCGGGAGAAAAAAAAGCAGTAGTTCATGCATGTGAGTTAATGAAAGAGGCAGGGGCAAAACGAGCAATGGTTCTTCCAGTCAGCGTTCCATCTCATTGTTCTCTTATGAAAGATGCTGCAATGAATTTTAAGTACTCAGTTGAAGGCATTAATTTTCAAATGGGTAATATAAAAGTTCTTCATAATTCTGATGCGGATTATTCAAGTAATACTGAAGAAATAAAGTCTAAATTGGTTGAGCAACTTCATAAGCCAGTTCTTTGGACTTCGATAGTTCAAAAAATGAAAGGTTCAGGCGTAGAAAAACTTATTGAAGCTGGCCCTGGAAAAGTATTAGCTGGACTGACAAGGCGAATTGACAAGTCTCTAACTGGTTCGGCTATAATAGATGTGACTACATTAAAATCTACTATTGAGGAAATATCAAATGCTTAATAAAAAATTAGTGCTTGTTACCGGTGCAAGTAGGGGAATTGGAAGGGCAATTGCCTTAAGATTAGGTCTTGCTGGGGCTACTGTTATAGGAACAGCAACTAGTGATGAGGGCGCTGCAAATATTTCTGAAATATTTACTGAAAATACTATTCTTGGTAAAGGTATGAAGCTTAATGTAACTGATAATCAGCAAATTTCCAACCTTATAAAGAGCATTACTGAAGATTATGGTTCTGTAGATATACTGATTAATAATGCTGGCATAACTCGTGATAATATTCTTGTTAGAATGAAGGAAGATGAATGGGATGATATTATTAATACTAATCTTTCATCAGTTTATAAGATGTCAAAATCAGTCTTAAGAGGTATGATAAAAAAACGATCAGGAAGGATTATCTCTATTACCTCAGTTGTTGGTGCCATGGGTAATGCTGGGCAATCAAATTATGCAGCTTCAAAAGCTGGGATTATTGGTTTTACTAAATCATTGGCAAGAGAAGTAGGGATAAGAGGAATTACTGTTAATGCAATTGCCCCAGGTTTTATAGAAACAGATATGACAAACAGTCTTCCTGAAGATCAAAAAAAAATTCTTGCCTCTCAAATACCTATGGGAAGATTGGGAAAAAGTGAAGAGATTGCAAAGGCAGTTTTATTTTTAGCGAGTGAAGACAGCTCTTATATTACAGGTGAAACACTTCATGTTAACGGAGGGATGTACTCAGTTTAAGTTATGTTCGTCGTTCTAAAAATATTGACTTAACAATAACAATCATAAATGAAATGAGTAGTCCAGCTAAAAAACCTAGTAGGGTCTTTTTTGTAGTAGAATTTGATATAACCTGTGCATCTATTTGATATTTCAGAGTAGATGTATTTTCTTTTCGGTTATATTCATTTATTTCAAGTTGAATATTTTTTATCTCTATTGAAAGTTCAGACATAAAAACATCTTTTCTAGAATCTGCATACATAAAAACATCTTTTCTAGAATCTGAATTCTGAAGTTTTTGAAGGTTTGCTAATCTAGTGAGTTCACTATTTATGGTATTTATTTGAGAGTTCAAGTTTGTTTTAGTAATTCCTGCGCTCTTCGCACGGGCTAAATTATCAATACTATATAAATTCTTTATATAATCAATTATATTATTAATTTTATTTTTACCAGCTTCTGCATTATTTGAAGAAAACGCAACCTTTAAGAATGAAGGGCTTGATTTTGAAATAGATATAGCATCATAATAAAAATTCATTGAGTTGGTTACATAGTCAAGTCCGATGAATCTACTATTAGTTCCAAGGTCTATTTTTGCTGTTGTAATAAAGGTTGGCGGCAGGGAGTGAGAATAAATAGCACTAAGTAGAGTTGAACTTAAGGTAATGAGTAGGATTAGTGTTTTTGACTTGATGAATAGCTGACTTAAATCTTTAAGGTTGATAAAGCCATGTTCATTACTAGGTTGGGTTGTCATATAAAATATAAGATATAAGAAAGTTTAAATTTGTACTGAGTATTTTATAGATAATAATATAATTTATTGGTTTTTCTTTGAAAGAATGCGACGAGATTGAAAAAATGACTGTAATAAATTTTTACATTCGCTTTCCAGTATTCCTCCTTCTACTTTAATGTCATGATTAAAGCAGTTTAATGATTTAAAGTCTTCACACGATCCACACGCACCCATCTTAAAATCATAAGCACCAAAAAAAACTGTAGAAACTCGAGCTTGTAATATTGCAGACAAACACATCATACATGGCTCTAATGTAACATAAAGCTCTGTTCCCTTCAGTCTATAGTTTTTAAGTAATGATCCTGCTTCACGTAATAATTCTATTTCAGCATGAGCAGTTGGATCATTCATAGAGATAGGTTTATTAGAAGCTTTTGCAATAAGCTTACCATCTTTTATTAAAACTGCACCAACTGGAACCTCACCGTTAAGCTCAGCTAAATTAGCCTGTTCAATTGCAATTTGCATCCATTCAGTTTTATGAGTCATTTATATATAGAGGTTAAGTTTTAATAATATTTATATAAGGAGCTATAAGTGTAATATTTAAAATCAGTAATTAATATTTTTTTTAAAACCAATTACTATAACTAGCTAAATTAATTGCAATAATAAACATAATTAGTGCAATTAAAACATCTAGAACACGCCAAGAAGTTGGGTTTTGCATTTTTGGAGCTAGAAGTTTTGCTCCATATGCAAGGCTAAAGAAAAATATAAAGCTTGATAACGCAGCTCCTAAAGCAAATGAAATCTTGTCAACGCCATGAAACTGTTGAGATATAGAGCCAATAAGAACCACTGTGTCAAGATAAACATGAGGGTTTGCAAATGTTAAAATCGCAAGAATTGATAAAGTAGGGAAGAGCTCCATCGATTTTGATGCTTCAATCTTGATAGTCTTATCAGATTTAAATGCAGATTTCAATCTAAGAAATCCATAAGAAGCAAGCCAAATAGAGGAAAAACCGTACAAATAGTTAGAAAATTGATTAATAAAGCTATTTAAAAAGAATGATAGTCCAGCTATACCAGCGATAATTAGAAAAGTGTCAGCGAGGGCACAAAAAATAGCTACATAAAAAATATGATGACCTAAGATACCTTGTCTTAAAACAAAGGTATTCTGAGCTCCTATAGCAATAATTAAAGAGAGTCCAAGGAAAAATCCCATTAAAAAAGCTGATATCAAAATATGCGTCCTAAAAATTCTTTGATCAAGCGAAATTTTTTAAAGAATCTATGCATAATATCTTACTCTTCTCATCTAGGCTATCAAATAAATTATTGATTCTGTAAAACTTTTTTATCATTCCCACTCAATGGTTGCAGGTGGTTTGCCTGAGATATCATATACAACTCTTGAAACTCGAGAGATTTCATTAATGATACGATTAGAGACGAGATCTAAAAATTCATGTGGAAGTCTTGCCCAGCGTGCAGTCATAAAATCAATAGTTTCAACTGCCCTAAGGGCAATTACATAATCATATCTTCTTTCATCACCAGCCACCCCTACAGATTTAACTGGGAGAAATACTGCAAAGGCTTGATCAACCTTATCATATAAGCCTTGATTAACAAGCTCATCCATGAAAATATTATCTGCTTGTCTTAAAATATCAGCATATTCTTTTTTAATTTGGCCTAAAATTCTAACTCCTAGCCCTGGTCCAGGAAAAGGATGCCTATAAAGCATTTTTTTAGGAAGTCCAAGCTTCACACCAACAGTTCTTACCTCATCTTTAAATAGCTCTTTTAATGGCTCAACTAACTCAAACTTTAGGTCATCTGGAAGCCCCCCTACATTATGATGAGATTTAATAACTTTTGCTTTTCCTGAAGCTAAACCAGCTGATTCAATAACATCAGGATAAATAGTGCCTTGTGCAAGAAATTTAATATCTTTTAATTTTTTCGCTTCTTGTTCAAATATTGTAATAAAAGCGCTACCAATAATTTTCCTTTTTAATTCAGGATCAGCCTCATGTGAAAGTTCATTATAAAAGTAATTTTGAGCATCCGCTCTTATAACCTTAACGCCAAGATTTTCAGCAAAAGTATTCATTACTTCATCACCTTCATTCAGTCTTAGCAAGCCATTGTCTACAAAAACACAGGTTAACTGTTTTCCAATAGCTTTATGAAGAAGCATTGCTACTACTGAAGAGTCAACCCCACCTGATAGGCCCAAAAGTACCTTTTTATTTCCAACTTGTTTTTTTATACCAGCTAATAAATCTTCAATAATATTATCAGTGGTCCATTTTTTATTACATTTACAGATATCTATAACAAATCTTTCTAAAATTTGAACTCCTTGCTTTGTATGGGTTACTTCTGGATGAAACTGGAGGCCAAAGTAGTTTTTCTCTTTATGCGCAATTCCAGCAATTGGACAATTTTCAGTTGATGCTATTAATTTAAAATTTAAGGGTAATTTTGTTACTTCTATACCATGGCTCATCCAGACATCTAATAATTCTTGACCATCTGAATTAATTTCATCATTAATACCATTTAAAAGCTTAGAATGGTTTCTGGCCCGTATTTTTGCAAAGCCAAATTCTGACTTTTGAGAATTTCTTGCCTCCCCTCCAAGCTGAACAGCCAATATTTGCATACCATAACAAATACCTAAGATTGGTATTTCCATTTCAAAAATAATATTAGGGGCCCTAGCTGAGCCAATATCATTAACTGTATCAGGACCACCTGAAAGAATAATTCCATTTGGATTGAAATTTTCAATAAAATATGGTTCTACATCATAAGGTAATAATTCACAATAAACACCTAGCTCCCTTATTCTTCTAGCAATTAGTTGAGTATATTGAGACCCAAAATCTAGGATTAGAATTTTATGATGGTGAATGTTAGACATAAAAATTATATGAGAAAAATTAAATATTTATAGTAGTTATTTTAATGAAAATACAAGAACATTACATTGCTAAAACACTTTTAACTTATACGTTAGTAGTTCTATTAGTATGGCTTAGCATTTACAGCTTTTTTAACCTATTGATTGAATTAAATAGTGTTGGAACTGCTAGCTATAGCCTTTTAGATGCATTGAAGTATATCGTATTACAAATGCCTGAGATTGCATATAATCAAGCTTCGCCAATAATTTTGTTAGGATGTGTTTTAGGAATGGGTCACTTGGCGTCTACTAATCAGCTAATTATTTTTTCTGTTTCTGGTAAATCTATAATTGCTCTCTCTTGGTTAGCCGTTAAAAATGCTCTTTTTTTTATTACTGTAATAATTTTAATTGGAGAGCTACTAGCTCCTTTTCTTAGTAATTATGCTGAAAGAGAGAGGTCGGATGCTTTAGGCCATATTAATATATCAAATAGTCAAGAGGGGTTTTGGATTAGAGATGGTAATAACTTTATTAATGTTAATAAAAATATAGGTGGAGAAATATTTAGTGGTATTACTATAATTGAGGTCGATTCAAGTAATAAAATTGAAAGAGTAATTAAGTCTGATAAAGCATCTTTTGATCGAAATTTACTAGAAATGATTGATGGAGAAATTTTTTCTATTAACCAAGAAAATGCCTTTGAAGCTATTTCTTTTAAAGAAAGAAGTACTTATAATAAAACTGTGTCATTTGATCAAGATTTAATTGAAAGTTTAAAGAAAGAACCTAAAGAACTCTCTACTTGGACTATTCTTAAGCAAATTCAATTTCTATCTGATAATAAGCTAAGGTCAGAGGTTTTTGAAGTAGAGCTATATAAGAGACTAGTAAAACCAGTCACTCTTATTGCAATGGTTTTATTGGCAATGTTATTCGTCTTTGAATCTTCAAGGGATGCAACTTTAGGTAGAAAAATATTTTTTGGTGTGGCTCTTGGACTATCATTTGAAATGATTTCTAGAGTTAGTGGCGCAATGGCTTTAAGTTTAGATATTAGTCCTTTGTTAAGTTCAATAATACCAGTACTTTCAGTAATGTTTATTTCAATGATTTTACTGACTCGAAAATCAATGACTTAATTAATATGGATCAAATTACATCAAATAAATCTAAACTATTACTTCAAATTCCAAATAAATTTGAAGTAATTTTGTTAAACGATGATTACACTTCAATGGAGTTTGTAGTAGAAATATTGAGAAAATTTTTTTATAAAGAATTTTCCGCTGCAGAAGCAATTATGCTTAAAATTCATATAGATGGAGAGGCGGTATGTGGAGTTTATTCTTTTGATGTGGCCCAAACAAAAGTTTCACAAATAATTGAATATTCAAGAAAGAATGACCAACCTTTAATGGCGGTATTGAGACAAGTTAAAAATTAAATAAGGATTACAATGTTAATTAAATCAATTGATTCATTAGAAGATGGCTTAAAAGTAAATTGGTATGATAATTCATCAAGCTGCTACCCTTGGCTTTGGTTAAGAGATCATAGTGAAAGTCAAGTAGATCTTCATCCAGATTCTAAGCAACGTCAAATAGATATTTTCAGCAATCCACCTAATAATTCTGTCGACAAAGTATCACTAGACAAAAACTCTAAACATATTTTAATAAGATGGAAAGATGAGTCTGAAAGTAGCCTTTCTTTTGAGTTGCTTCGCTTTAATTCAGAGACTAGTCTTCCGCAGCCATATGCAATGAATTATTCAAGTTGTTGGAATGATCCAAGTGAAATTAAAAATTTTCCTGAAATGACTTATACTCAGGTCATGAGTGATGAAGGTATAAAAACTTGGCTAACTCATATTCAAAGAACTGGGTTTGTTTTAGTGACTGAAACTCCATTAACTCCTGAGGCAACAAAAGAGCTTATGGAGAGAATGGCTTATATCAGAAATTCTATTTTTGGAGGGTTTTCTGTTTGGGATAATAAATTAGAGAATCCTGATGATACTGCTTTTACATCATTGGCTATTGAGCCTCATACAGATGGAACATATGTTAATGATGCGCCAGGTCTTCAAACTTTGCACTGCATAAAAAGAGACTCTATCGGTGGTGAGAATCAATTAGTTGATGGCCTTGCGATTGCTGAAAAAATGCGAAAAGAAAATCCTGATGCTTTTAATACTCTATGCAACGTTAATATTCCTGGACGTTATATCAAGCCAAATACTTATTTAGAAGCGTGTCGACCTTTATTTCGAATTAATAATAATGGTGAGGTGATTCAAGTAAGTTTTAATAATCATGATCGAGCTCCATTTAGATTAGAAAATAATCAAATGAGTCAGTTTTATACAGCTTATAAAATCTTTCATAATCTAGCAAATGACTTAAGTCGTCAATTTGAATTTATGTTGAATCCTGGAAAGGTTCTAACTTTTGATAATTGGCGACTTCTTCATGCGCGTTCTTCTTTGACAGGTTATCGCCAACTTTGTGGTGGATATCATAATCGAGAAGATTTTGAAAGTAAAGTAAGATTAATTTAAATAATAAATTTATCAATTAAATTGAATTTTATTTTGATTTAAATTGCCTATAGTGATGTTAAAATTGTGAACTAATTGAGTTAATAACGAAAATAGTATTTTATGATTGAACAAGGATTACAGCAAGAAATTAATATGGTGATGACTGAGGCTAGAAATCGTCGTCTTGAGTTTGTAACGGTAGAACATTTATTGCTAGCTCTTCTTAATATGGATGAAGTTGTTGCTTTTCTTCGTGGTAAGCGAGTCAACATCGATGAGCTTCGTGCTGAACTTGATCAATATATTGACTCACACACTCCTATTATCTCCGAAGATGCTGAAATAGATATTGTTCCAACAGTAGGGTTTCAAAGGGTACTTCAGAGAAGTGTTTATCAAGCGCAGTCAGCGCAAAAAAATTCTGTTAACGCGATGAATGTATTTGTCAGTATTTTTTCTGAAAAAGAATCTCATGCTGTCTATATGCTTAAGTTAAATAATATTTCTAGATTAGATGTCATGGAGGGGATCTCTTCACATTTAGCTGATAATCCAGTTGAAGAAACCAAAAAAGTTGAAGTTGATAAGCAAGCAAAACCATCTTCTCTTGAATCTTTTACAACTAACTTATGTGAAAAAGCTAGACTTGGTGAAATTGATCCTCTTCTTGGTAGAGAAGATGAGGTTTTGAGAACTGTACAAATTTTATCAAGACGACGTAAAAATAACCCATTACTTGTTGGCCAGGCTGGAGTTGGAAAGACTGCAATTGCTCAAGGCTTAGCTAAGAGAATAGTAGATGGCCAAGTTCCTGAAATTCTAAAAAACACAACTATATATTCTCTAGATGTTGGCGTATTAATTGCAGGTACAAAATATAGGGGTGATTTTGAAAAGAGATTGAAGTCAGTGCTTACAGATTTAGAAAAAGATAAAAATTCAGTACTTTTTATTGATGAAATTCATACTTTAATTGGTGCAGGAAGTGTTTCAGGTGGCTCTTTGGATGCATCTAATCTTCTTAAGCCAGCTCTTGCAGATGGCTCACTAAAATGCATTGGATCTACTACGTATGATGAATACCGTAAGATTTTTGAAAAAGATCATGCGCTTACAAGGCGTTTTCAAAAAGTGGATATTGAAGAGCCTTCAGTTGAAGATACAATCAAAATTCTTCATGGCCTAAAAAAATATTATCAAGCACATCATAAAGTTAAATATTCAGCTGCTTCTTTAATTTCTGCAGCAGAGTTGACACATAGACATATTGGAGACAGACGCCTTCCAGATAAGGCGATTGATGTCATTGATGAGGTTGGTGCTCTTCAGCAGATACTTCCTAAATCAAAGCGTAAAGTTAACATTGGTGTTCCTGATATTGAAAATATTGTTGCTAAGTTAGCCCGTATTCCTTCTCGCCAAATAACTAGCGATGATAAATCTTTACTTAAAAGTTTAGAAAGTGATCTCAAATTAGGTGTCTTTGGACAAGATAGTGCTGTTGAATCTTTATCAACTGCTATAAAACTTTCTCGCTCTGGACTTTCTCCAGTTGAGCAGCCAATGGGTTCTTTTTTATTTGCTGGCCCTACTGGTGTTGGTAAAACAGAAATTTGCAAGCAACTCTCAAGAATTATGGGTGTTAAATTATTGAGATTTGATATGTCTGAATATATGGAAAGGCATGCTATTTCTAAACTTATAGGCTCTCCTCCTGGCTATGTTGGATATGATGAAGGCGGTTTATTAACTGAAGCAGTAAATAGTAATCCTTATGCAGTTCTTTTATTGGATGAGATTGAGAAAGCTCATCCAGATATATTCAATATTCTATTACAAGTTATGGATCATGGAAAGCTCACTGATGCTAATGGTCGTGAAGTTGACTTTAGTAATGTGATACTTGTTATGACTTCTAATGTTGGAGCTCAAAACGTTCAAAGAGCCTCCATTGGTTTTAATGAACAAGATCATTCCCTTGATTATGAAGGTGAGCTTAAAAAGATATTCACACCAGAATTTAGAAACCGCTTATCAGAAGTTATTTACTTTAATAAACTTAATGAAGAGGTTGTTGTTTATGTTGTTAATAAATTCCTTTTTGAGCTTGAAGATGTTCTTGAAAAAAAGAATGTTTCTTTAATTGTTTCTGATGCAGCTCGAAAATGGTTTGCAGAAAATGGCTACGACTCAATGATGGGTGCTCGTCCAATGATTAGATTAATTGAAAGAGAGATACGCAAACCTCTAGCTGATGAGCTTCTTTTTGGCAAGCTAAGTTCTGGAGGAACTGTTAAAGTGGGAGTAAGTAAAGATAAGATTGTCTTAACTATTAGTTAATGAGAATTCTTATAAGTAATGATGATGGCTATCAAGCCAAGGGTATCAAACAGCTTACAAAATCATTAAGTGAAATCGCAGAAGTTGTTGTTGTTGCTCCAAGTGAGAATAAGTCTGCAGCAAGTAGTTCATTAACTCTTAGGAGGCCATTAAAACCAATTCAAATTGAGAGAAATATTTACGCAATAGATGCAACACCAACTGATTGTGTACATTTGGCGTTATGTGGTTTCATAAAAGAGTCAATTGACCTCGTGGTGACTGGTATTAATTTTGGGGCAAACCTTGGGGACGATACAATCTATTCTGGGACTGTTGCTGGAGCCATAGAGGGCCGATTTTTAGGGCTTCCATCAATTGCAATGTCTCTGGCTAGTTGGGAGTGTAAGCACTTCGAGACAGCGGGTGAAATCGCTAAGAGATTAGTGACCCAAATTGATAAATCTGAATTATCTTCTAACACTATAATTAATGTCAATGTTCCAGATATACCTCTTAGCGAAATTAAAGGTATTAAGAGTACTCGGCTTGGAAATAGACATAAATCTGAGCCAAGTATTAAAGATAAGAAAGATTTGTCTCTATATTGGATTGGGGAAAATGGGAAAGAAGATGATAATCTAGAGGGTACAGATTTTCATGCAATTTCTAATAACTTTGTTTCAGTAACTCCTCTACAAATTGATACAACTAAGTATTCTGAAATAAAGCAAGTGAATGATTGGCTTCAAAAAATGGATTATTGATTCCAGGTATCTCTGAGTCCAACCGTTTTATTAAATACTAGTCCTTCAGAGTCACTATCTCTGCAAAAGTACCCTTCTCTTTCAAACTGATATGCTTTTTCAGCTTTTGAATTTGATATATTTGGCTCAACAAACCCAATTCTTATCTCAAGAGAGTTAGGATTGATTGAGGAAGATAGGTCGTCAAATTTAGCTGGGTTAGAGTCTAAAAAAAGGCGATCATATATTCTAAATTCAGCACTAACAGCTTTACTGGATTCAACAAAGTGAATAACACCCTTGACTTTCCTGCCATCTGATGGATTTTTACCTAGAGTATCAGGGTCATAAGTACAGTAGACAGTTTTTACATTACCATCTTTATCACAATCAAAATGAGTGGCTTTAATAATGTAAGAGTTTCTAAGGCGAACTTCTTTATTTATTGCTAATCGTTTATATTTATTATTTGGCACTATCTCTATAAAATCTTCTTTATCAATATATATTTCACGACTAAAGAAAATTTCTCTGGACCCCATTTCTTTATTTTGGGGATGTATTGGCGCTGTGAGGGACTCAATTTTCCCCTCAGTATAATTTTCAATTACTAATTTAATAGGATTGATTACAGCCATTGATCGAGGAGCAATATTATTCAGATCATCCCGAATTGACGATTCTAAAATTGAAATATCAGTTAAGCTGTTAACTTTTGAAACACCAATACGCTCACAGAAATCTCTTATTGAGGCTGCAGTGTATCCTCTTCTGCGGAGGCCGGAAATAGTCGGCATTCTAGGATCATTCCAGCTTTTGACGTGATTGTTGTCTACTAAGAGTTTTAATTTTCTTTTTGATGTTGTTGCATACTCTAAATTTAAGCGAGAAAATTCATACTGATGAGGGCGATTAATAATATTAAAATCATCTAAATTCCTTAAAGTCCAGTCATAAATCCTACGATTATCTTGAAATTCTAGAGTGCAAATAGAGTGCGTTACTCCTTCAATAGCATCACCTAAGCAATGAGCAAAGTCATACATGGGGTAAATACACCAGTCATCATTTGTTTGATGATGGGCTTCAAAACGAATGCGGTAAAGTGTAGGATCACGCATACACATGAAGCTTGAAGTCATATCAATTTTAGCTCTCAATACACATTCTCCCTCTTTAAACTCTCCTGCCTTCATTTTTCTAAAAAGGGATAAATTATCTTCAGTGCTTTTTTCTCGATATGGGCTATTTTTTCCAAACTCTTTTAGAGTTCCACGGTATTCACGAATTTCGTCACTACTTAAAAAGCAAACATAAGCCAGGCTCTTGGATATTAACTCTTCAGCATACTTATAAAATTTATCAAAGTAATTTGAGCTAAATTTAACTTCACTATTCCAATTAAATCCTAACCATTCAACATCTTTTTTAATAGAATTGACATATTCAATATCTTCCTTAGCTGGATTAGTGTCATCAAATCGTAAGTTGCAATATCCATCATAATATTCTGCCGTACCAAAGTTCAAGCATATAGACTTTGCATGCCCAATATGAAGATAGCCGTTAGGTTCTGGCGGAAAGCGGGTTTTTACGCTCTTATGTTTACCAGATGAAAGATCTTCATTGATAATATTTCGAATGAAATTAGTAGATTTTTGTTCTTTATTTTGAGAACTCATTTATATTAAAATTAATGTTAATTTAAGCTTTGTAAATTATATCATTAAAAGCTTAATTTAATAACTAGCGCTCAGAGATGAATGCCGTTGTAAAATACTTTTTATGAAAATAGCTATAGTCAAACTCTCAGCATTAGGTGATATTATTCATGCAATGACTGTATTACAATTTATTCAGGCTAGCTATCCAAAAATAGAGATCGATTGGATTGTGGAAGAAAGTTACAAAGAGTTGTTGGATTTTCATCCAACTATATCTAAAGTTCACTTAGTCTCTATTAAGAAAGCTAAAGGGAATAGGTCTATTTTAATGCTAGCCAAAGAACTCTGGAGAGTTAGAGGTTTTGGACAATACGACATGGTAATAGATATGCAGGGTTTAATTAAATCTGCAATTATTTCAAGATTTATTCGTTCACCATTAACTATTGGCTTTGATCGACATTCTGCTAGAGAGGGTATTGCTTCTTTTTTTTATCATAAAAAATTTAAATATGATTACGGAAGTAATGTTGTAGAGCGCAACTTTGAGCTAGTCAAATTTGCATTAGGATTAAATTGTAGTAATCAAAAATTATTATCTAAATCTTCATTTTTATATTCTAGTAAAAAGTATGTAATAAATCAGATTTCTAGTTCAAAGAAAAATATTATATTAATACCTGGAGCTTCTCATTTCTCAAAGAGATACCCTCCAAAAAAATTAGCAGAATTAGCTAATCTATTAGATGCAAATTTTATTGTTATTTGGGGGGGAAAAGATGAAAAAAAACTTGCATATGAGGTTCAGTCTTTTGCACCAAAAGTTAATATTTCAACTAAGTTGTCATTAGAAATATTAATTTCCTTAATCAGCCAAGTTGATTTAGTTATAGGGCCAGATACAGGGCCAACACATATCGCTTGGGCTTTAAATATACCTTCAATAACTATTTTTGGTCCAACACCAGGCTATAGAAATACGCTTGTAACTGTAAAAAATAAAATTATCGAATCCAAATCATATGTAGATCCTTTAAATATTAATAAAAGTGATTATTCAATTGGAGAAATAAAGGTTAAAGAAATATTGAAATTAGCAAAGATTCTTCTTGATAAGCAAACAACTAATTAGTTATCAAATTAGTTATATTTTTGATTGAATCAAGAAAAAACATTGCATTTGAGTTAAGTTCATCGATCTTGTGACCGCTTCTTACAAGTACTGTGTTTCCAACATTTGCACTAATAGCGGCTTTAATATCATCCTCTTTATCTCCAATTAGCCAAGAATTAACCATATCAATTTTATATAAATCTTTTGCTTTTAGAAGCATGCCTGGTTTTGGCTTTCTGCAATCACATGAAGACTCTGGTAAATGTGGGCAGTGAAAAATATCTAAAATAGTTACATTATTATTTTTAAATTTAGAAAGCATCCAGTTAGTTAAATTTGCATAATCAGTTTCACTATAGAGGCCTCTAGCGATACCAGATTGATTAGTCACTATAATTAATTTATAACCTAGATGTTGAAGATAAATACAAGACTCAAAAATACCATCAATGAAGTGAAAATCTTCTTTTTTATATAGATAATTAACCTCTTGATTAACTACTCCGTCCCTGTCAAGAAAAATAGCTCTTTTTTGCATTTATGATTCCATTAAAATATGATAATTAATCCACTTTCAATATTGTACCAATTTTATGGTTATTTATAATGATGTAATAGACCGAATATATCAGTATTTATTCATTGCTGCATTTTTTTTACTTCCTCTGACTGTAACTGGAAACAATTTAGCAATTTGGCTTGCTGTTATTCTTTGGGCGGTCACTGGAAATTACAGAGATAAAATTTCTCAAATATTAAAAAATAAACTAGCATTAGCCTCAATGCTATTTTTCTGTGTTCATTTGTTAGCGATGCTTTGGACAGAGGATCTGATATGGGGTTTGGAGATTACTCGTAAAATGCTACCTTTTTTTTTCGTTCTTCCAATTTTTCTTACTTTAACTAAAAAAGAAAACTTTAAGTATTATGTGGCAGCATTTTTATTGGCAATTAGTATTTCAGAGGGATTGTCGTATTTAATTTGGTTTGGAATAATTGAGCCATTTAAATATGCAACTTTTCAAAATCCAACGCCCTTAATGAGCCATATTTCATATAATCCATTTTTAGCATTTGCTATTTATTTGGTAATAAATAAACTTCTTTCTGGAGAGAAAATATTGCAATCTGAGCGTGCAATATATACATTTTTTACTCTTACAATGACTGTAAATATGTTCATAACTGGGGGGAGAGCAGGGCAGGTAATGTTTTTTGCTGCCTTAATAATTCTAGCTTTTCAATACTTTAGAAACTCACAGGTCAAAGCAACAGTTATTTCATTTTTTCTGATTTTATTTATTTCTACTCTTGCTTATAATTCTAGTCCAATTTTTAAGAATAGAGTTGATTCAGGCGTACAAAATATTGTTGATTATAAATCTAATAAAGATACTTCTGTTGGTCAACGAATCACTTTTTTTGTTAATTCATATGAATTATTTGAATCATCACCAATAATTGGAATTGGAACTGGAGATTTTCCATCTGAATATTACAAGGTTAATCAAATTAATAGTCCTGAAGTGAGGACTACTGTACAGCCCCATAATATGTATATGCTTGTTCTATCTCAATTGGGCCTGATTGGATTGATTAGTCTTTTATGGATTTTTTATACTCAATATAGAATTGCAATTGTCAACGAAAGTAAACTTATTGGGAATATTGGTGTAGCTCTACCTTTGCTATTTCTAATTATTATGTGGAGTGATTCATATTTGTTAGGTCACTATACAAGTAATCTTTTTATATTATTTAGCTCAGTAATTTATACTCAAAAATGATATGAAAATATTAAGTATCTTAGTGATCATCCAGCGTTCAAATGGGGATGTTTTTCTTAGCTCTAGTCTTCTCAATCAGCTTCATCAACACTTTAATCCAAACTCAATAGATCTGTTAGTGAATGATGATACTGTTTCTATTGCAAAAACTCTTTCTAATATCAAACAAATTCATACTTTCTCATATGATAGGAAAAAAAATCAAAGATGGAGGCAGGAAATAAATATTATAAAAAAAATTTATAGGAAATACGACTTAAGTATAAATTTAACCGCAAGTGATAGAAGTGTTCTGTATGCATGCATAGCTAGTAAATATTCAATCAGTGCTATTGAAAAAAATAATAAGAAATCTTGGTGGAAAAAGCTAATGCTTTCTAAATCCTATAATTTTGATACCAATAAACATATTATATTAAATAATCTTGAACCACTTACGCATCTAGGCGTAACTTTAAATAATAAGCAACCAATTCCAAGTTATAGTAAAGATTCAGAAAGTTCCATTAATAGTAAGTTGTTAACTCTAGGTATAAAAAATTTTATTATTTTTCATCCGTCTGCCCAATATCAATATAAGATTTATCCTGCAGACTTAAGAAGTAAATTATTAGAAATGTTAAATAGATTAAATTTGCCAATTATAGTTACTGGTGGAGTCAACATAATTGATAGTAAGATAAAAAAAGAAATTCCAATACTCTCGAACGTATTTAATTGGATTGGAGAAACATCTATTGATGAGTATATTGCTCTCAGTGAAAAATCCTTATGTTATGTTGGAATGGATACCTTGAATATGCATATTGCTGCTGCACAGAATAAGCCTATTTTTGCTCTATTTGGCCCAACTAATTTAAGCATGTGGGCGCCATGGTCTAATGAAATACAATCTGCCACTATTGAAAATAAGCCTATACAGACATATGGAAATATTACAATTTTTCAGGGAGATATGCCGTGTGTTGCATGTGGGAATGCTGGTTGTGGCGGTAATGGTAAGAGTGATTGTTTAGAAAAAATTATCCCAATGAAAGTTTTTGATTCTGTAAGAAGCTGGCATCTTAATTATAAAATAAACAAATGAGAAAAATAGTTCTTTATATTGTTTATGGAGATGATCTTGGTTATTATGATGGTGCAAAATTTAGTTTTTTAACCTTTATGAATTGGGTTAAAAAAGATGATTCAATTGAAATTGTGATTTTAACTGAAAAGCCTGAATCTTTTTCTAGTTATCCTGTTAAGGTAATAAACATGACCTCTGAGCAAAAAAAAGACTGGTCCTTAAATGGTGAGTACCACTTTAGAATAAAAAATAGAGGTATGGCTTTTGTTATGGATCAGTTAAATCTAGGAGTGCATGATAAGATATTATTTTTTGATACTGATACATATTTTTTTAAATCACCATTGAGTCTTTTTGATTTAATTCAGCCAAATCAGGCATTATTTTATCTAAATGAAGGTTTAATATACCAACGTAAAAGATTTAATGTCTATATCAAACATTTAGAAGGTAAGAGAATTATTATTGATGATCAGATTTATGAACTAACTAAAAATTCTGCACTATGGGGATCCTTGATGGTCGGAATTATGCCTAACATGAGATCCAGTCTTGACTGGGCTGACAAGCTAATGATAAAATTTTTTAGGATTGTGCCTTCCCATACAATTGAACCATTTTCATTGTCAGAGTCTTTATTAAGAAACTATAGTTTAGTAGAAGGAAAAAACTTTGTAAGTTTATATTCGACGTCTAGAAAAAAGAAGCATGTAGTAAATATTTTATCTAATTTTTTTTTAAATTATCATTCACTTTCTGTCGATAGCCAAATTTCTATGTTGCAAAAAATTAAAGTTAAAAGATCATTATTTGTGATTATTAAGCAGCGTTTTTTAAGGTTATTTAACAAATAATGAAGAATTTAAGATATCCAATTCTAATGTACCACAGTATTGAAAAAATGCCAAAATCTACTATTATGCGTAGCTTGCATGTACCTCCTAGAAGATTTAAGTTCCAAATGTGGCTTCTTAAAATTCTTGGGTTTAAAGGTTTGAGTATGAGGCAGTTAAAACCATATTTGACTGGAGAGAAACAAGGAAAAGTTGTAGGTATAACTTTTGATGATGGATATCAAAATATATTGCTGAATGCGGCCCCAATATTAAAAAAATATAACTTTACTGCTACCTGCTATGTTGTGAGTCAAAGGATTGGAGTATCTAATACATGGGATCTTAAAAATAAAATTACTCAAAGGCCTTTAATGGATTTGAGTGAAATTAATAAGTGGATTGGACAAGGAATGGATGTGGGCGCACATACACAAACGCATAAGGATTTAACTCAGATTGAAGATGGAAATATTTTTGATGAAATAAAAAACTGTAAGCTTGATCTTGAGAAATCTCTTAATATTTCAATTGAAGACTTTTGTTATCCTTTTGGTCGATTTAATGAAAGCATTCGGGACTTAACAAAGAAAGCTGGATATTCTTCTGCTACAACAATGATCAGAGGAAGGGCTACTCAAAAATCTGATAAGATGTTACTTCCAAGAATTCCAATAACCCACCATACCCTTCCACATTTATTTTTAGCCAAAATATTGACTAATTATGAGGATAAGAGGTAAATAATTAGTTAGCTTCTTTGGTAGTCATCCTCAATACGAATAATATCATCCTCTCCTAAATATTTACCAGTTTGTATTTCAATTATTTCTAGCGCCTCACTTTCACAATTCTCTAGTCTATGGATAGTTCCTTTAGGAATGTACGTAGACTGATTTTCTCTTAATTTAAATTTTTCTTCACCACAAGTTATCAAAGCAATGCCTTTGACTACAACCCAATGCTCAGCTCGTTTAAGATGTTTTTGTAGTGATATTTTTGCCCCAGGATTCACAAAAATACGTTTAACTTGAAAACCTGCTCCTGAATCAATTGAATCAAAGAAGCCCCATGGGCGATATACTTTTCTATGGCTATCTGATTCCTTTCTTTTATTATTTTTCAGTTTCAAAACAACATCTTTTATATTTTGAGAGTTTTTTTTACTTGATACTAATAATGCATCTGGAGTGTCAATTATAATAATGTCAGATAAGTCATTTGCTGAAATAAGGCGGCTAGATCCATGAATGTATGAGTTTTTTACATTACTAAGAAATGTATCACCTTCGGTGACGTTGTTGTTATTATCTTTACTCTTTAACTCCCATAATGCATCCCAAGATCCTATATCACTCCAACTTCCATTAAATGGAACCACTACAGAATTATTTGTCTTTTCCATAACAGCATAATCAATTGATTTATCTGGACATTTTATAAATTGATCATAATTTGGACGAATAAAATCATCATCTTTTATAACTTCTACGCAGGATTTTTTGCAACAAGAGTAAATCTCAGGCTCATATTTTTTTAGCTCTTGAAGAAAAACTGAAGCCTTAAACATAAATATTCCACTATTCCAGTAGTAATTATCTGAACTTAAATAGTTTTTTGCATTTTCAAGATTTGGTTTTTCAGTAAATGAAATAATTTTATAAAAATCATTTCTTTCAGACTGATCAACTTGAATATAACCATAACCAGTTTCTGCCTTAGAGGGTTTAACCCCAAGTGCAACAAGTTTACCTTGCTGAGCAATTTTTTTACCAATGCTAATTGATTTATGAAATTCTTTATTATTATTAATTAAGTGATCTGAAGATAAAACTAGAAGAACTGGGTCTTTTTTAGAATTTAATAAATTCATAGCAGCTAATGCTATAGCAGGAGCAGTATTCTTACCAATTGGCTCTAAAATAATACCATTATTTTTTGATTCAATTTGACGGAGTTGCTCTGCAACTATAAAGCGATGATCTTCATTACAAATTATAATAGGTTCGGAAACTTTGTTAGGTAACCTAAGGATTGTGTCTTGAAATAAAGTATTGTTATTTACTAAATTTAAATATTGTTTTGGAAAGTAAGTTCTTGAAATAGGCCACAATCTTGTCCCACTTCCACCAGATAAAATTACTGGAACTATCATTTGTTAGCAGGTTTCTTTTTAATACTAGGATTTTTCCATTTTTTCTGAGCTTCCATTAGTTTTACATACCTATAGAATGTCCCTTCAAAATTTCCAAAGGCAATTACGAAACCTGGCCCACCATCTAGAAATCCAAGTTTAAATATATAGTGTTTCATAAAAGACCAAAGCCCATGACCAAATGCCTTAGATATACTTCCTGTTATGCCTTTTTCCTTTAATTTTTGAACACCTAGGCTTGAGTATCTATTTGCCTTATGCATCACCTCCTCAGTATTCTTAAAGGGAAATTGCCAAATAATATTTTTTAGAGTACCAATCTCTTTTTCACTATGGCTAATATAGCCCTCATGTACTGACTCTAAAGTATAGCTCATCTTTCCATTTTTAAAAAGCTGAGGTTGTCTAAAGTTTGGTGACCATCCTGAATGTTTAATCCATTGACCCATAAAGAAATTTTTTCGTGGGACTCGATAAATATCTAAAGGAGCATTATTGACAAGATTTATAATTTCATCATGAACTTCACTCGTACATCTTTCGTCTGAATCTAAGCTAAAAATCCATTCTCCTTTACAGTAACTAATAGCTTTATTTCTCAATTCACCATAGCCATTAAATGGAATATGAACTACTTTTGCGCCTAACTCATTGGCAATTTCAGTTGTACCATCTGTGCTATGTGAGTCAGCAACTACTATTTCATCAGCCCATAAGACACTATTTATACAATCACGAATTTTATCAACTTCATTAAATGCGATAATATAGACAGAAATTTTCATATAATTAAATTAGTATTGAAAGAGTAAGGTTTTGCTTAGTAATTTCTTCATATTATTTTTAAAACATCAAATGGCTTATAATTCTCTAGTATTTTAACTAATAACTCACTATCTAATGGAACTTACTATAATTCTTACCACCTATAATTGGCCTGAGTCTTTATTGCTGGCTCTTCATAGCATTGAAAAACAGACAACTCTTCCTAGTGAGGTCATTATTGCAGATGATGGAAGTGATTTTAAAACAGAAAAACTAGTTACTAAATATAAAAAAAAATCCAAACTAAAAATAATCCATTCTTGGCAAAAAGACATTGGGTTTCGTGTCGCAAGATCAAGAAATCTTGCAGTTTTAAAATCTACTGGAGACTATATAATTTTAATTGATGGAGATATGATTTTGCACCCAAATTTTGTGAAAGATCATGTGGTTAATGCTGAAGAAGGTTTTTTTGTTCAGGGATCAAGAGTTTTTTTATCAGAAAAGCAAACTAAGAATGTAATTAAGGAAAATAAAATAAATTTTTCTTTTTTTTCACCAGGGCTTAAAAATAGAAAAAATTCCATCCATTCGAATTTTTTTTCTAGAGTATTCTCAAGGAAAAATAATAGTCTTAAAAGTATTAAATCTTGCAATATGGGTTTCTTTAAAGAAGATTTTCTAAAAATTAATGGCTTTAATAATGATTTTGAAGGATGGGGTAGGGAGGATAGTGAGTTTATTGTGAGGATGTATAATAGCGGTATTTATCGAAAAAATATTCATTTTAATGCTATTCAATTTCATTTATGGCACAAAGAAAGCTCTAGAAGCTTGATGGCTAAGAATAATATAATTTTAAATGACTCAATAAATAATGTTAGTAAATGGTGTGAAAATGGAATTAATTCAGTAGAGCGAAATGAAAGTTAGCGCCTTTACATTTATAAAGAATGGACAGATGCTTGGGTATCCATTCCTTCAATCAATAAAATCAATATTACCTATAGTTGATGAATTTGTTATTAACGTTGGTGAGAGTGAAGACGATACCTTAAGTAAAATCAAATCGCTAGACGATAAAAAAATTCGCATCATTAAGTCTAAATGGAATGATGAGATGCAGGATAGAGGTTATGTGTATGGACAGCAAAAAATGATAGCTCAGTTCAATTGTACTGGTGATTGGGCTTTCTACATTGAGGGTGATGAAATTTATCATGAGAAAGATTTAGATAAAATAAAAAAATCAATGGAGCTGCACTTAAATGATTCAAATGTTGAAGCACTTATTTTTGACTTTAAACATTTTTATGGAAATGCAAATAGTATTTTAAACTCACCAGGTTGGTACCGTTCAGAAGCCAGAATAATAAAAAACTCTGTAAGATCTTATGCCCCTGATGGACTTTTTTGGCTTGTTTTAGATTCAAATAAAAAAGGCCGCTACCCAAGGGCAAAGCATACTGGGGCTGTTTGTTATCATTATGGCTGGATTCGAAGTGAAGATCAAATGAATCTTAAGAGCAGCAAAGTCCAAAAGTACTGGGGTGGAAATCCTATAAGTATTGACTATTCTCAAATGGATCAATCAATCATTGAAAAGTTTAGAGGTTCACACCCAGCAATAATAAGTGAATGGCTCCCTAAAGAGCTTGGATTGTATAAAGCTGATCCTAGCTATAAAGTTTCTCCAAAGCAACGTAAACATAAAATACTAATTAAGATTGAAAACCTCTTTGGAGTAGATTTAAGTAAAAAACACTTCAAGCTTATCTAATGAAAATACTTATTGAGCTTCCAACTTGGCTTGGTGATGCTGTAATGTCAACTCCTGCAATTGAAAATTTGTTAAATTTTTACAATAATTCGCAAATCACACTTATTGGCTCTAAGATAGCAATCGACTTACTTCAAAATCATCCTAAAGTTATTAATACAGTTGTAATAGATAGAAATTTTATTAAACTTTACAAAGTTATCAAAGGCCTTGATGAGTTTGATTTGTTTTTTTCATTTAGGAGCTCACTTAGAGCAAAAGTTATAAAATTTTGTATTTCTTCAAAAAATAAATATCAATTTGATAAGAGAAATCATAAAAAAGTTCATCAAGTTGAAAAATATAATAATTTTATTAATGAAAGTCTAGGCATTAAAAGTATAGCTAGTAAATTGACTTTGCATTTTAATAAGAAAGTAAGTATAAAACATAATAAGTTATTGGGTATTAATCCAGGTGCATCCTATGGAAGCGCGAAACGATGGTATCCAAAAAAGTTTGCAAATGTTGCAAGTGAATTGTCTAGTGAGTACGATATCATCATTTTTGGTGGAGACGGTGAAAAAGAAATTGCCGCAGATATTGAAAAATATCTAATTGAAAAAGGTATTAATAATTATCAAAATTTAGCTGCCAAAACCAGTATTAAAGAGTTAATTAGTAAAATTGCGAGTATAGATTTATTTATTACTGGTGATAGTGGGCCAATGCATCTTGCAGCAGCTTTTCAAATTCCAACTGTAGCAATTTTTGGACCTACACAAGTAGATGAAACTTCACAATGGATGAATTTAAAAAGTATTATTGTTAAAAAAAATCTAATATGTCAGCCATGCATGAAAAGAACTTGCCCACTCAAACATCATAATTGTATGAAAGAAATTGAGGAAACTGATGTTTTGAAAGCAGTTAAGGGTCTTAATTAATCCTTAAATTCTAAGTCTATTAAGTGGCAGATTGTGTGACCAATAATAATATGAATTTCTTGAATGCGAGGAGTGTCATCGGATGGAGCAATAATATTAATATCACATATTTCACTTAAATTCCCACCGTCTTTTCCACTCAAGGCAATTGTCTTACAATTTAATCTAGATGCAAGTTTTAGTGCATTAATTACATTTTCACTATTACCACTTGTTGAGAGTCCAATTGCCACATCTCCAGCATTTGCGATTGCCTCAACTTGGCGATTAAACACGTTCTTATAACCAAAATCATTAGCAATAGAGGTCAATATAGAGGAGTCAGTAGTTAGTGCAATTGCTGAAAGACCTTTTCTATCAATTTTATATCTTCCAACTAATTCTGCTGCAATATGTTGTGCATCTGCTGCACTTCCTCCATTACCAAAAATTAGAATTTTTCCACCATTTCTGAGTGAATTGATACATAGTTGGGTTGATGCAGCCACAACATCAGTTAAATTATGGAGAAACTTTACAGCTTCTATATGTGAATTAAATTCATTTTTGATTATATTTTTCATATTTTATTTATCCTTTTGATGGTGTCAGAGGAGCTTTTTCCATCAACAAACTTTATTAACTTTAATTCTTTGGCAATATCTTGCCCTACTACATCAACTCCCTCATAATCTCCACCTTTAACAAGAATATCTGGCACAATAATTTTAATTAAATCAATTGGAGTATCTTCATAAAAAATTACTACAAAGTCTACCATTTCTAATGATGCAAGAATGAGTGCTCGATCTTCTTGTTCATATATAGGGCGGTTATTACCTTTAATTCTTTTAATTGATGTATCTGAGTTAAGCCCTAATATTAATATATCACCAAGTTTTTTAGCTGCTTGTAAATATTTCACATGACCAGCATGCAAAATATCAAAACAACCGTTTGTAAATATAATTTTTTTATCTTTATTTTTTAAAACACCGACAATAGATAATATTTCAGCTTGTGATTTAATTTTATTATCATTATTAATTTTATTTAGATTTAACTCATATTCATTAATTTCACTTAGTGTTGCAGTTGCTGAACCAATTTTGCCAACTACAACGCCTGAAGCTAGGTTAGCAAATTTTATTGCATCATCTATACTTTCAATGCAGGATAGGGCAAAACCAAGAGAAGCTAAAATTGTATCACCAGCACCTGTAACATCAAACACCTCTCTAGCCACAGTAGGATGAATGCGTAATTCATTATCAAATACAGCAACCCCTTGTTCACTTAAAGTGATAAGTGAGACTTCTAAATCACACTGTTTTTTAAGTCTCAGAATAGCTTTTGCGAGACTATTATTGTCTCTAATATTAATTTTTGTTGCTTCACTAGCTTCTTTTTTATTAGGAGTAAGGAGGAAGGCTCCTTTATATTTAGAATAATCCAACCCTTTGGGGTCAACTAAGAGTTTCTTATTATTTTGATTTGCAATTTTAATTAATGACTGAGTTAAATCAAAAGTTAAGACACCCTTACCATAATCAGATAGAAGTACTAAGTCATAATTTTTAATAATTTTTTCATAAGTCTCAAGGATAGATAATTGAGATATCTTAGTTATTTCATCAATACATTCCCTGTCAAAACGAACTACCTGTTGTTGAGATGCAATAATTCTACTTTTTTTACTAATAATTCTATTTTTTTGAGTTGTTAAATATTTATTATTTATACTTATGTCTTTTAATAATTCAATTAATTCCCTTGATGTCTCACATTCACCTACAACACTAATTACGTCAACTTCAGCACCAAGTGCGTTTAGATTATTAATTACATTTCCTGCTCCACCCAAAACACTGCTCTCATTATCGACACTCACTATTTGAACAGGAGCTTCAGGGGATATTCGCTCACATGAACCCCAAAGATAGTGATCAATCATCAAGTCACCAATAACTAAAATTTTAGGAATTTTATTTTGAAAATTAATCATTGAACACTATCAACATGATTTTTTAAAATATCAGGGATATAGGCTTTAATACCTTCTTCTAAAGAAAATCTTGGTTGATATCCTAAGTTTTGTTTTGCACTTGAAATATCAGCTTGAGTATTCATTTGATAATCTTTATAAGGATTAGGAAAATATTCAGTGCCCAAATTGGTTTTTAATTCTTTTTGTAGAATATCAGATATTTCTTGAAAGGTTCTTGAAATACCTGTTCCAATATTGAAGACTCCGTTGGAGTTTGATGCACAGGCTTTAACATTGGATTGAATAACATCTTCAATATAAACAAAGTCTCTTGATATAAGCGAAGAATTTTTAAATAACCGTGGTACTTTCCCACTAAGAATTTGATGACCTAACTGAGTTACCATTGATGATGTTTTTGCTTTAAAAAACTCTCTTTGGCCATAAACATTGAAAAATCTCAAACCAATAATTTTCATATCAGGATTATCATTATTAAATCTAGTAGCAATTTTATCCATCATATACTTACTAAAGCCATAAGGATTTTCAGGATTTTCTTTCCCTATTGTTTGAGGTGATGAAAGACTTCCATATGTAGCCGCTGAGCTTGCATAAACTAGTACAGATTTATCTTTTTTTGCTTTACTTAATAAATTATAAAAAGAATTGACATTAGTTTGCATGATAAGTTTCTGATCATATACTCGCGTATCAGAAATCGCAGCATGATGAAAGATGAAGTCAAAGCTGAATTCATTGAGCAGGTTCAAATCATCTTTATTATTAATATTTCCACAAATAATATCACCATTAAAGCCTATTAAGTTTTTGTAATGACCAAAGCTAAGGAGGTTTCCATTATTAAAGCTTTTTTCAGTTCTAAAGCAATCAAATATAACAATTCTTGCAAGAGGATAGTTCTCTTGAAAATAAAATGCAAGATTACTACCAATAAACCCTGCTCCCCCAGTTATTAATATTGTTTTTTTATTAAAGTTAATGCTACTGTATGGCATATTTTTTTTAGTTTATCATCGTTAAACAGATTTTAATCTAGTTTGTTGTATTTCAGTCACAACATGAAAGTTAATTGTTTTATGGTAAAATTTATTATATAAAATTTAATTAAAAATATGTCTACTTCTCCTGTTTTTTTAAATTTCTTTATTAATTGTATATAGTGAAAAAAAATGAGAAACATTTTCTAGGCCTCATAATTACTTTAAGGATTTTTTTAATCCTATTATTTTTATAAATTTTTTTAATCAAATTTTTTATGCATCCTTTTTTGAAATTATGGGCCTCAATGCCCAAGAAGCGCCACAAACAATTTTGGCTTCTAGTTGTGCTGATGTTGGCAGCATCAATTGCTGAGATATTAAGTTTAGGGGCAATATTACCATTTCTTGGTGCTATTGCTGATCCAGAATATATCTTTAACCACCCTTATGCTCAACCTATTATTTTTAAACTTGATATAGAAACATCAAGTGATATCCTATTGCCTCTAACTTTAGTTTTTATAAGTGCCGTAATTTTATCTGGTTTAATTAGATTGGCTTTACTATATGTAATGACTCGATTTTCATATGCCGCAGGTGCAGATATCAGTATAGATATTTATCGACGAACTTTGCATCAATCATATTCAACTCATATTTCTCGAAATAGTAGTGAACTTATTAATGCTATTATTAGAAAAACTGATAGTGTAATTGGAGGTGTAATTCAACCAATACTATTCATAATTAGCTCAACTTTTATTTTTTTGAGTATTTTAATAGCACTATTTGCTATCGATTTTTTTGCAGCACTAATTTCAACAATTGGATTTGGGTCGCTATACTGTGGCATATTATATTTTTCAAAGAGTCATTTAGACTCAAATAGCAAAAAAATTGCAATTGAGTCAACTAAAGTTATTCAAGCATTGCAAGAAGGTTTAGGTGGTATTCGTGATGTAATTCTTGATGGGAACCAAAATTTTTATTGCAAGATGTACCGCAATTCAGACCTACCACTTCGTCGAGCGCAAGGAGATAATTCATTTCTTACAGGTAGTCCTCGTTTTTTGATGGAAGCAATAGGGATGTGCTTAATAGCCTTTCTTGCTTATTTTCTTAGTCAGAGTGATGGAGGTATTTCTAAAGCAATACCAATACTTGGTGCACTTGCTTTGGGTGCTCAAAGATTATTGCCTGCATTGCAGCAAATCTATGGAGCAATTAGTACAATTAGAGGTTCAAAAGCATCTTTCGATGATGTTATAGATTTAATAGATCAGCCTTTAACTCTTGAGTCTGATGCATCTACAAAAATGATGGCCTTTGATCATAGTATAAGTTTGTCTGACGTTTCTTTTAGATATTTAGACAGCTCCCCCTATGTTGTCAAATCATTCAACTTAAATATATCCAGTGGTTCCCGAATAGGTTTTTTTGGAGAAACAGGCAGCGGGAAGAGCACCTTATTTGATATTATTATGGGCTTATTAGCACCCTCTAGTGGAGCTTTAATAGTCGATGGAACCAAAGTAGATATAAGTAATGTTAAATCTTGGCAAGCTAATATTGCTCATGTTCCCCAAAGCATTTATCTTTCAGATGCTTCTATAGCTGAAAATATAGCATTTGGTTGTGAAAAAAGTAATATTGATTATGAGGCAGTTAAGATTGCTGCTAAAAAATCTCAAATCAGCGATTTTATTAATGAATTGCCTGAACAATATGAAACAAAAGTTGGAGAAAGAGGTGTGAGATTATCAGGTGGACAAAAACAACGAATAGGAATTGCGAGAGCACTTTACAAGAAAGCAAAGGTTATTATTTTAGATGAGGCAACGAGTGCCTTGGACAGTATTACTGAGGATGAAGTCATGAAGTCAGTTGAGGCTTTGCAGAAAGATTTAACAATTTTAATTATTGCCCATCGATTAACAACTTTAAAAAACTGCGATCAAATTGTTGAGCTTGGCAATGCTGGTATTATTAGAACCGGCTCTTACAATGATTTAGTCCTCAATTAAGCTTAGGGAGAAATAAGTGAAAAATTCATTATTATTTAATTCATCAATTTTAATAACTGGTGGTACTGGTTCATTTGGACACGAGTTTGTTTCAATGACACTCAAGAAATTTAATCCAAAGAAACTAGTAATTTTCTCACGTGATGAGATGAAGCAATGGGAGATGGCAAAACTCTATGAGGGCGATTCGCGCGTAAGATTTTTTATAGGTGACGTACGTGATAAAGATAGATTATATAGAGCCTTAGATGGTATTGATTATGTCGTGCATGCTGCTGCAACAAAAATAGTTCCCACTGCCGAGTATAATCCTTTTGAGTGTGTCAAAACTAATGTTATTGGGGCTATGAATATTATTGATGCATGTATTGATAAAGGGATTAAAAGAGTAATTGCCCTTTCAACTGACAAGGCAAGTAGCCCAGTTAATTTGTATGGCGCTACTAAGCTTACTTCAGACAAGTTGTTTATTGCAGGTAATTCATATTCAGGAGGCCATGAAACTAGGTTCTCAATTGTTCGGTATGGAAATGTAATGGGTTCTCGTGGGTCAATTATTCCATTTTTTCAATCACTTGTTAATACGGGCATCTTTCCTATTACTGATGAACGTATGACTCGCTTTATGATTACTTTAGATCAAGCTGTAGAGTTGGTTTGGCATTCTTTTGAAGACATGGTTGGTGGTGAGGTATACGTTAAAAAAATTCCTTCAATGAATATTCTTGAAATTGCAAGAGCAATGTCTAAAGATGCGAAGCACAAAATTATTGGAATTAGACCAGGTGAAAAACTTCATGAGGAAATGATTGGCCATGCAGATGCGCAATATACCCTAGAGTATGAGGGCCATTATAAAATTCTACCTTCAATTAATTCTTGGAACTTAGACCCTAAAAGAATTGGAGATGGAGCAAAAGTTGATGAGAATTTTATCTATTCTTCAGATACCAATCTAGATTGGATGGATGTTAAAACACTACAAGAGTGGACAAAAAAAAACCTTAAAAAAATAGGTAAAATTTAAGAATGATTCCATATGGAAAGCAAGATATTAATCAACTGGATATTGATGCAGTAGTAGATGTTTTAAAATCTGATTTTCTAACTCAAGGAAATCAAGTTGATATTTTTGAAAAAAAATTATCTAATTATTGTGGTGTAAATTATGGTGTTGCTGTAAATAGTGCAACGTCTGCTCTTCATATAGCTTGCCTTGCCCTTAATTTAAAGCCGGGTGATTTAATTTGGACTAGTCCAAATTCTTTTGTTGCATCTGCCAATTGCGCCCTTTTTTGTGATGCTAAGGTGGATTTTGTAGATATTGATCCTTTATCTTATAACTTATGTGTTGATAAACTTGAAGAAAAGCTTATTGATGCAAGAAATAGAAATAAACTTCCAAAAATAGTAATACCAGTTCATTTTGCAGGGCAGTCTTGCAATATGTTAAAGATACATCATTTAAGCAAGGAGTATGGATTTAAGGTTATTGAAGATGCATCTCATGCAATAGGCAGTAAATACTTAGATTTTCCTGTAGGGGGTTGCAAGTATTCAGATATTACTGTTTTTAGCTTTCATCCAGTAAAGATTATTACTACTGGAGAGGGAGGAATGGCAATGAGTAATTCAAAAAAACTGACTGAAAAAATGAAATTATTTAGAAGTCATGGGGTTACTCGAGATACTAATCTTATTAGTAAGGAAAAACATAAGTTATATTATTATGAGCAAATTGAATTAGGCTTTAATTATCGAATGACAGAGCTACAAGCCGCATTGGGGATTAGTCAAATGAATAGACTTGATAATTTTGTCAATAGTCGTCATAAGTTAAAGAAGAGATATGATTTAATGTTAGAAAACGAATGCTTAATAAAGCCATATCAGAATCCAGACTGTTTTTCTTCCTTACATTTGTATCCTATTAAAGTAAATTTAACTGAACATAAAAATAGTAGAGATAAAATATTTAATAGACTTAGAGATTCTGGCATAGGGGTAAATGTCCACTATATTCCTATTCATACTCACCCATATTTTAAAGGGTTGGGTTTTAAAGAAGGTGATTTCCCAATTGCAGAAGAATATTATAGTAAAGCTATAAGTATTCCTCTCTTTCAATCTATGACATTTGATGAACAAGATAAAGTTATTGAGTCAATAAATACAATATTAAAAACTTAAATGAAAAGACTCCATAAAACATATCTTATATTTAATATAGTTACTATAAATTTTTATTAATAATAGAGTTAATTCTGTGAAAATTTTAAAAGAGTTATAGGCTATAAAAGGAATCAAAAATGATTATCATAATCCTAGTGCGATCTAAAAACTTATGAAAGTTGCTGTAATACCTGCTAGAGGTGGAAGTAAGCGAATCCCAAGAAAAAATATAAAGGATTTTTGTGCTAAGCCAATTATTGCGTATTCTATTGAGGCAGCTTTAAACTCTAATTGTTTTGATAAAGTTATAGTTTCCACAGATGATGATGAAATTGCATCAATTGCAAGGTCCTTTGGTGCTTCAGTTCCATTTATGAGGCCAAAGAATTTTGCAGATGATTTCACAGGAACAAATGCTGTTGTTAAGCATGTAATTGAGCAATTATCAGAAGAGGGATATGAAGTTAATTATGCATGTTGTATATATGCCACTGCCCCATTCTTAAGCCCAGAATATATTCAAAAAGGCTTTGAAAAATTAATCAGTAACAATACTCAATTTGCAATCTCAGTAACAACCTACCCTTTTCCTGTTCAGCGTTCAATCCGAATAAATAGTAACATTATTGAGCCTATTTGGCCAGAATATATATTAAAGCGTTCTCAAGATCTTGAAGAGGCATATCATGATGCCGGGCAATTTTATTGGGGAACAAGAAAAGCTTTTGTCGATGAGTTAGACGTTTTTTCAGATTACTCTTTACCAATAGTGCTTCCAAGGTATCTTGTTCAGGATATTGATAATCTTGAGGATTGGAAACAAGCTGAGTTGATGTTTAAGGCGCTATCAATTGATTAAATTATAAGTTTATACATTAATTAAATGAAAATATTAAAAAATAAAAGTTATAAAGTTCTAATTACAACTGTTCCTTTCGGGGATAAAAATCCTTTGCCACTTGTATTACTAAAAAAAGCAGGTTTTGAATTTTTAATTAATCCACTTAATAAAAAACTTACCGAAGATGAACTGCTTCAAATGGTTCCTGATGTAGATGTGATTATTGCTGGTACAGAAAAAATCACTGCTAAAATAATGGATAATGCACCTAATTTACAATTAATTTCAAGGGTTGGTATTGGATTAGACGGGATTGATTTAAATGCAGCTAAAAATCGTGGTATTTCTGTTTCTTATACTCCAGATGCACCTACATCAGCAGTTGCAGAATTGACTTTAGGTATTATGCTTACTTTGCTAAGATCTGTTCATCTGTCAAATATTAGGATGCATGATGGTCATTGGCAGCGTTTTTTTGGAAAGAGAATTGCAAACTGTACAGTTGGTATTGTTGGAGTAGGGCGAATTGGGTCAGAAGTTCTAAGATATTTAAAGAGCTTTAATGTTCAAAAAATATTGCTTAATGATTTGCATAGAAAATCAAATATCGATAAAGACCTTAATGTAGAGTGGGTTGATAAAAAAACACTTTATAAAAATTCAGATTTAGTTTCACTGCACTTGCCTCTAACACCTAAAACTCATAATTTAATCAAAAAAGATGAGCTATATCTTATGAAAGCTGATGCTGCTCTAATTAATACCTCTCGAGGTGGAATAATAAATGAACTAGACTTATATAATGCAATGAAGATGGGTCATTTAAGCGCAGCAGCAATAGATGTTTTTGATGATGAGCCCTATAAAGGAAAACTAATTGAGGTAGAGCGGTGTCTTTTAACTGCTCATATGGGATCAATGTCAGCTGATTGCCGAGCTCGTATGGAGCAAGAGGCAACAGAAGAAGCTATTCGTTTTCTTAATAATGAACCCTTAAAGGGCAGTGTTCCAAATCAGGAGTATGATTTACAACAACATGAATAAATATTTAATCATTGCTAAATCAGTAAATGATATTTCTAAATTTAAAGAGCTTTATTCCAAGGATTGTGACATTCTAGCATTAACACAAGATGTTATGTATATCTTAAATAATCTTCAATTGGATTACATGGTTATAGAAGATTATTACGATGAGAAGCATTACTTTAATGATAGAGAGGCATTTAATATAAATGTCGATGATTTCTTTAATAAATTAGATAAAGCTTGCGAAGGGCAAACAGATTTTCCTTATTCTTATTCTGGAAACGAGGGTTACTTCTTAACATGGCTCGATGATTTACTTTATCTAGATAAATTAATCGAAATTATAAAATCTAGTTATCAAAAGATTTACTTATTTTCTGAAACTAAACCATTAAAGTTCTCTGAAGATCTATTAACTATTTCTGAATTAAATTCTAATAAAATTAATGGGACTATTTCACTTCCAAATGAAAGATCAATTGAAAAAAAATTACAAATAATTTTTGATGTAATTGATATTAATCATATTGAAGATACTAAATCGAGTTCCCAGAGAATTCCTATTTTTAAAAATTTAAAATTTTTTATGAATAGGGCTGAAGGCTTTATAAAAAGAAGATTAAAAACGCAAATAGAAGTAAAGAAAAAAAACACTTACCATCAAGACGCTAATATTTATATTGTTCAGGGCGGATATGAAGTTTTATATCTGAAGAAATATTTACCTAAATATAATTATTTAAATCCATTTACTAAATTAAGAAAAGAAATTATCTCTTATAATCCAGAAAAAATAGAGACCTCAGTGATTGATAATTTTCTGAAAGAATTTATTTTTGAAAATTTTGAAAACATTGGAAATTATGTAGATTTAATATTTCATTCTTATCATTCTGAAATTATTGGAAGGGTTAAATTTTTTAAGAAGAATTTAGAACATGAGTTAAAAATAACTAAACCCGACTTAATGCTATTTTCAACAGGAATTAGAGATGTTTTTGATATGATTGTTGGTTATGTAGGAAATAAATATAATATTCCATTAGTTTTTTTTCAGCATGGTGGGCATTCTGAACACACTTTTAAATCTACGTTTAACCCATATAAAAAATGTGTTGAAAACAACTCAAAAATATCTAAAACTTTAATCATTCATTCACAATATGAACTTCAATGTCTAAAAGATTATGAACATTCAGTTTTAGCACTTGGATCTATCTCAAGATATGAAATGCTTAATTTTAATTCAAAGTTTAAACAATCTGAAAAAATTCTTTTTTGCTTAGGTCCTGATGTTAATTTTAATTTTAGGCAATTACTTAACTTTTATAGTTCTAATAAAAAATATAATGCAAGTTCAGATGTTTTATCATTAGTAAGTGACCAATCACTCTCTTTAGACATCAAACTCCATCCTGCAGGTGAAGTTAATAGTTATTTTTTCTATAAGAAATTAATTCATGAAAATAAATATAAAAATATAAATCCTATATATGGAAATTTTGGAGAATTAATAGCGAGAAAATATAAAATTATTATTTTTGATTATCTTGCATCTGCCCTTGTTAATTTTATTTTGACTTTAAATATATGCGTAATAATTTACAACCAAGATTTTGAGAAATTATTAATTAATGAAGAGGTTAAGGAGGACTTAAGACAACGGTGTTATATTGCAAAAAATAAAAAAGAATTAGAATATCTGTTAATCCAATACAAAAAAGGAAAGTTACAGTCAAAATGGTCAGATTATTTCATTAATAAATACGTATTCCCTCTTGATAATTCAAATCCTGGTGTAGAAATTGCAAACTATATTAATTCAATAGTTAAAGCTCCAAATTAGGTTTTTTTTATAAAGTTGATTTATTATTTTATTATTTTATTATAATGTTTTTTGTTTATTTAAATTTTGGAGCAATGCTTGAAAAAAGCTATAGTAGACTTATATAACTTCTCCTACAATAGGAAGATAAGCTACCGCCCTGCAATTGATGAATTATTCCAAGTAATTGAGCAATATACTGAACAAAAAGAGTTGGCATCATTATTTAACCACTTTAATTCAGCTTATGGTCTTCCTAGTGAGGTTACAAAGCAAAAAATAAAGCTTTATATTGCTAAATCATATATATATAAAAA
>Ga0209482_1000456_pt1 | contig 34698 bp, 28 predicted proteins | sample CoawatmetaG10DNA_FD_187512 | JGI IMG/M metagenome (GOLD analysis project Ga0209482, IMG submission 187512) | Marine microbial communities from the West Antarctic Peninsula - Coastal water metaG104-DNA (SPAdes) (version 2) | ecosystem: Environmental > Aquatic > Marine > Coastal ...
TTCAATATTATATTTTTGAATCCTTTTGGTAGAATAACTGCAGCAGCAACTACAGGTCCAGCTAAGCAACCTCTACCAGCCTCATCACAGCCTGCAATAATTTTATCAGAAGGAAAATGCTTTATCATCTATCTTGGCACTAAGCCTCTTTTTGGTTTCTTAATTCTCTTTACCTTTTGTTGATTTCGGATATCAATATCTTGCTCTAGCCACCATTTCCCTTTCTTGTATTGATAGGAATTGAAAGTCCCTTCAGGGATATAATATTCTTCAAGCCCTTCCAAATCTTTTTTGGGAGGAACCAAGTGATTAAATACTATCCTTTGTTCTTTCTGCTGATATTTTACACTAACACTTGTCTTAGCATCATATTCAATAATAATTCTTTTCTGACTTTCTTTCTTATTTTTTTTAAAAATAGGAAGTCCAAATTTTATTTTATTTACTCCTGAAAAGTACATCACATCAATTATCTTTTTTGTGCTGTATCCATCATTCCCATCCCAAGCAAGTAGGGTATAGTATTTTCTTCCTAATTTTTTGATGTAAGCAATTTGATAGTAAAGACCTCCATGCCAATTTTTAGCATCCAAATCTTCCTGCTCAGCATTACGGATATTAGCAGAATTATCTACTAAAGGAATAATTTCATAACGCTTACGCTTTTTGTTGTGATAATGCACAATTGCATAATATTCGTAAGCTCCATTATCTTTTTTTAGTAGCCAGTTGAAAATACGAAAAGTATTGTCAGGGGATATGATACGAGCAATAGTGGGTAGGGAATCAAAAGAAAATTTAAAGGATTTTTCGTATTGAAGCACTTCAGTAAGGTTAGTTATAAACGCTTGATTGGCTACGCGTTTTTCAGCTTCTGTTTCTGCATTCATAATGGTATGTGCCATTACTTTTAGTGTATCCTCATATTCCGCAAATAAATTATTGTTACCTTTTTGGGCGGAACTTATAAGGCTATGTAGTACAAAAACAAGAATGCATATTTTTTTCATAGAGCAAAGTTAAGTAATTTGATTTTTATATGATAGTGTTACTTAGCGGATCGTTATCATAATATATATTTAGCTAAGTTCCTCTTTATTTAGAATAATAATTTTGCAAATAATTGAAAATAAAAAAGGGAAGCAATGCTTCCCTTTTTCTATTATAGATTAGCTATTATTTACTCAATAATTAACTTTCTTTTAACAGATGTATTTTCTGATAAAATATCAACTATATATATCCCACTTTCAAGGGAACTAATATTTATTGTTTTTTGATTATTATTTACATCAGTATTTAAGACTAATTGTCCATTTACGTTGTAAATATTAATTTTTTCAATTCCAACGGTATAACTAACAATGTTTAAAACATTTTTTGCAGGATTTGGATAAATCTCAGTTGTTTGAGCTATCAATTCATTTATAGATAAAGCTGTTCCTAACCCAAGAGTTAAATACATTCTAGGGTTTAAATAACCTTGAATAGTATCGAGATATAAATTTCCGGTTGTAGCTGACATATTAGGATTTCCTAAAATTGAATTTGCTGCCCCAAATCCAGCAGGAGTAGTCATTCCATTTGGTAAAATTGGATTAACAGACATAAACATTGCATCATATGTTGTGTTATCCCACCAATCCCATGGAGAACCTTGTTCTTCATCAAATTGTCCAAATGCATTTGGTGTAGTTGATGGTGCTGGAGTTTTAAAAATATATAATCCGTCATTTCCATCATTATTAGTATTAGCAGCTGTTGTAATATCATCAGAAATATATGACCATGATCCGTAAGGATTATTATTGTACATATTTTGTTTTATCTGTACTGTTCTACTTCCCATCACTTCAACAACAAAATCTCCAGTTGTAGGTACAATTACATCACCTGTATCAATTGGTGCGTAAGGATCTTTTTCACAATGAAAAGATACAATTGGAACATCACCTGCTTGTAACCAAGAGATGTCAGCAAGAGCACCACCTAAATTAAATGCCATATTGATGTCATTACTATAGCCCAAATTATTTGGAATATTAAAAGGCATACTTCCAACTATAGCTCCTGTGGAATCATAAATAGGAGCATAAGTACTATCTGTTCCATCAATATTACCAAATACTGGAGGGTAAACATAAGGTGTTGGATTAGCAGGATCAGATAAATCTAAAAACTTAGGTAAATATAATTCGTTTTCATCATTAAGAGTAGCATAGCCTAATGAAACATAAGCTCCAGTACCTTGTCCGCCTAAAACAATTTTTGATTCGTCAATTCCATAAGGATTTCCATTATCTTCAGTCATTCTCATATACCTAACCAAGGCTTTAGCATCTTGTATTCCTCTGTATGCAGCTTGTAATAGAGTTGAAGTTCTTACATTTTGATCTGTCGAGGTTGGATTCCAACCTAAACGATTTTCCATAGCAATTGCAACGTATCCTTTTTTTGCCCATCTTGTACATTGTTCAACAATTGACATATCTGTTTTTGAACCTGTTGGCTGTCCATTAAGTACTGGAGGTAAAAAACTACCCGTATGTACTAAAATAATTACAGGTCGGTTTGTCTCTGTATCTCCATCTGGCTCATAAATATCACATTTTAAAGTTGCTGGACCAGGAGGCAATCCTTGTAGCATAGGTAGTATGCTAATATTTGTAGCATAAGTTACGTCACTAGTAACTGTTACTGCAGAAAAGACATCATCAAGATACCTATCTTGTGCACTTACTGAAAGCCCTAAACTTAATAGAGCAATTGTAAATACTGATTGTAAAGTTGTTTTCATAGTATTTTGGTTGTTTAATTATTATTCTACAATAATACAAAAATTAATCTAGTTCGAATAGGAGAGAACAATAAGTCATTCTTCCAATATAAGGTCCTCCATAAACTTCATAATGTTTATTGTTAAGTATGTTTGAGGAACCAACTTTTAAAGTTGCATTTAGTTCAGACAGTTTTTTACTTACTTGTACATCAACCAAATCATATTTAGGTACATTGCCTGTAAACTGTGGTGATCCTTCATAAGTAAACTCTTCAACCCATTTATAATTAATACTAAAACTGAAATTTCTTAAAAAGGATTTTGAATTAGAAAAATTAATATCTCTTCCGGTAAATCCTAAATTATATTTATGTTCTGGAGTATTGTAGGCGGGTATAATTGGGTCTTCAGTTCCTTCTTCATTTAGTTTATTCCAAGAATAATTACCGTTTAAAGAATACTTAGGTTGTAAGTAGTAATTTATTCCTATTGAGGCTCCTTGAGTTGTTACTGTATTTTCAGCATTTGCTGCCATACGGTAAGCTTGTATTGATTGTAATGATATTTCATATGCATCAGGATTATTATTTCCGATTGTGTCATATTTTACGCCAATTTTATATCCTATAAAATCAGTATATCTGGAGTAATAATAATTAGCATCAATATAAACTTTATTGAATAATGTTGTGCGATATCCTATTTCAGCAGATTTTGCTTTTTCAGGCTGTATAGGTTTCACGCTAAAAAATTTCAGACTATCCTTTGATTGTGTAGCTGGTAAATAATAATTAATTAAAGATTCAACCGTAACTAAATTTTCTCCATATGCAGTTCCATGACCACTTAGATTTCCTATTAAAATTGCTCTACCTACATTGTATAATAGATATTGATCAGCCAAGGTTGGGTTTCTGATTGCTGAAGAAACTGATAAACGGATAATATCAATATTAGTAAGCTTATATACAATTGAAGCAGCAGGTGATAAATTTAAATCAAAATTCTCATTTTTGTCAGCTCTAAGTGTACCGCTTAACTTTAAAGCTTCACCAAGGATATTTTTTTCAAAACCAGAATAAATTCCAGCTTCATTATTTATTATTTTGTTTACTTTATCCATAAACAAACTCCCTTTTGTTTCGGGTGTGTATTGTCTAAAGTTAGCTCCTATTTTCATGGTTGCAAAGTCAGGATTGAATTGATATTCTGTATGAATATGATTAAGAGCTGATTTGTCATAAAAACGAGTTCCTCCTTCACTAGCAATTTTAGAAGTAATATCTGCTAATATATTTTCAAAAGCAACTGTGCCTGGTACTAATCGATTAGTTTCTAAATCTGTCTGAGATCTTGTAGCGTCATGAGTGGCAATGATTAGATCAGTATTTGCAATCATTACCGAATCACTCATGGTTATCCATTCTGTTATATCAATTGGGTTTCCGTTAAAGTAATAATCAGTTTGAAAAGTAATAGGATTAAATACTAATTCAGGTTTAGACCAATTTACATCTTCCCAATTAAAACTATCTCTCCAATTATTTTTATAGTTAGTATACCAATCTTGATTAGATATTGTATTATACTCTTGTAGTTTTAGTGCTGTAAATACTGCATCATAAGAATCTCCAGCATCTTCACTTGTCCTATATGCTCTAACAAAGAATTTATTTTTTTGCGTGATTTCTAATTTATTTTGCCAAAACTGAATATTTTTCAAACTCAAGCGATTATCTCCTTGATAAACAGTAGTACCCGTACTGTAATTAGTTCCATAAATAAGCTCAGTTTTAGGATTAATCATAAAATGTAATGACGTTTGAGCTTTCAGGTTTTTGGTATTATAATCTACTATATCTTTTTCCATATATCCTGTTCGGTGAAATTTTCTAAGACCAGGATAGTCAAAATAATTTAAATTAAAATCATTTCTAAGATCATTTAGATTTCCATCAGTATCTTCATCTCCATATCTATTTATAGCATCATATCCACCAGGGTTATTGCTTCTAATTTCACCATCAACTGCAGCCATATTATCAGCTTCCCAATCCTGCGCTTTCATGTAGGAAAGGTTAATCTTAAAGGCAAAAATATCTTCTCCAGCTTTATTCTGGAATTTCTCAGCATATCGAATAGAGTTTTCAAATAATTGGCGTTCGCCAAATTTATATTGTATTGATAGCCCTTGTTGCATAAATGGGTTTCGCGTAGTCATGCTTATTACTCCATTAAAAGCATTAGGGCCATAATAAGCTGAACTAGCTCCTTGTATAATTTCGACCTTCATTATATCAAGTTCTGAAGAACCTAAAAAGTTTCCTAAAGAAAAATTAAGTCCAGGAGATTGATTATCTACTCCATCAATAATTTGAAGCGAACGTACAGGTGAGGTGCTATTAAAACCTCTAGTATTAATTACTTTAAAACCTAGACTAGCTGCTGTAATATCCACTCCTTTAAGCGCACCTAAGGCATCATAAAAATTAGCTGATGGAGTTTCTTTAATTGAAATCATATCCAATGCCTCAACAGTAAGAGCAGCCTCTTTCTGTTTTTGGGTAATTCTAGTGTCAACTACTCTTACTTCCTGTAGGCTTTTGCTGTCAGGGAATAAATAGATAGGTTTTGGGTTTTTAGTTGTTATTTCTGATTCTTTTAGTTTATATCCTAAGTAAGAAATCTCTAAAGTAACAGGAAGTTCTCTTGAAATTGAAAGAATATAGTTTCCGTTAAAATCAGTTGAAGTGCCATTGTCAGTGCCTTTTACAATCACATTAGCCCCTATTAAGGTTTCTTTTGTTTGCCCATCAATTATAGTTCCACTTAATTGTATTTGAGAATAAGCGGTTTGGATAAGAAATGTAAAAGCAAGAAGCAAAAGTTTATTCATAAATTAATTTTCAGTAGGTTCGCAAATTACAAATAATAAGTAAAATGGGAGTAGTTTTTAGAAACTCAGAATTTATAAATGAGCAAAATTTAATAATTAAAAGTTCAAATAGAGCTTTTAATTATGGAGATGGTTTTTTTGAAACGATTAAAATAATCAATACAAAGCCTTTTAATTTTCCAGCACATTATGCTCGTTTTTCTTTAGCATGTGTAGTTTTAAAGTTAAAAAATGAAGAAACACTTAGTGGTTTGCTTTCAGTTATTAATGATTTAATTAATCAAAATAAATTAGTTAATGGAAGTGTTAAGATTCATATAAGCAGAGAAGAAGGAGGTAGATATCAGCCTAAATCTAAAGGTTGTGAAATGATGATTAACTCTTGCTCTGGTTCAGGATTTATAAAAAATATTCCAATATCATTATGTGTGTTTTCTGATGAGGTGAAAACTATTGGAAGACTATCTAATATAAAATCTGTTAATGCTGCGGTTTCAGTGTTAGGAGCAATTCATGCTAAGGAATTAGGTTTTGAAAACGCTATATTAAGGAATGCTAAAGGTGATTATATAGAAGCAACTAACTCATCATTATTTATTGTTAAGGATAATGTAATTTATACTCCACCTCTTTGTGATGGTTGTATTGATGGTACTATGAGGGCTTGGGTATTAAATAATAATGCAGTAGTTGAAAAATCGTTAAGTCTGGCTGATATTATACAATCAGATGAAGTTTTTATTACAAATGCTATAACTGGAATAACAGCAGTAAAAGGGGTGGAGGAGGCTGTTTTTGCTGATTTTAAATATGCTGATAAATTACAGAATAAACTAATTAGTTTAAGTTTGGATCTTTAGGCATATTTACCCAAATTGCATAGTCTGACTTCTGATTTCTAATGATTTTATTCCAAAGTTTTGGGGTAGAATACTGCATGCACAAATCATCTTTTGAACTTTCTACCAGCCAGCTTTCTTCTTGAATTTCAGTATTTAACTGGTCTTCACCCCAACCAGAATACCCCACAAAAAATCGAATTTCATTTTTAGTAATCTTTTTATCCTGCATTAATTTTAGGATAGTATTAAAATCGCCACCAAAATAAATATTTTCAGTTATTTGTTTTGATTCAGGTATGAGATTTCCTAAAGTATGAATAAATTGCAGAGATTGTTTTGCTACTGGTCCGCCAATATAAACAGGGAAATCACTTAAAGGAATATTGTTTAATATTTCATTAAGGTTAATTTTTGTTGGCTGATTAAGTATTAATCCTATACTTTCATCATCATTATGATGAGTAAGTAATACTACACTTTTAAAGAAAATTGAATCGTTAAAAGAGGGTTCCGAAATTAATATTCTGCCTTTTTTGGCTTTCAACATAAAAAGATATCTTTGTTTTACTTTTGTAAATATATAAAATGTAACTCATTATCGCTTATGGATATAAAAAACTTACGCTTGAACTATAAAAAATCAACTATTGATTTTAAGAATTTAGCTGAAAATCCTATCCATTATTTTATGAATTGGTTTGAGGATGCATTAAAGGTTAATAAGCAAGAAGCCAATGCTTGTGTATTATCCACTATTTCATCAGATAATCATCCTTCATCAAGAGTAGTTTTGTTAAAAGATATAAATGAAAGTGGCTTTACTTTCTTTACGAATTATCAGAGTAGTAAAGCTAAGGATATTGATGCAAACCCGAATGTAGCACTTAATTTTTATTGGCCAGAATTAGAGCGTCAAGTTAGAATTACAGGAACTGCAAAAAAAAATTCAATAAATGATTCTGATACTTATTTTGAAAGTAGACCCAGAGATAGTCAAATGGGAGCTTGGTTGAGTGATCAAAGTGAAGTTATTGGTTTAGGTTATAATTTTATTGACAAATTAAGTTCTTTAGAAAGTAAATTCAAAGACAAAGCTGTTACACGGCCTTTACATTGGGGAGGTTACTGTATAATGCCTGTTAAGGTTGAATTCTGGCAGGGTAGACCTTCTCGTTTGCACGATAGACTGGTATATGAAATGAAGAATGGAAAATGGATTTATAAAAGGTTAGCTCCTTAATTTTTTTATATTTGTGAATTAAAATTTTAAATTATTTAGATAAATTTGATTAGATTTATATAATTGTAAACTTTTGATTTTTTTGAGATTATTATCCCTAATTAATGTTTGGTATTCATTACTAGCAAAATGCCAAAAATTTGGTTTCCTATTTATATGAAAAAAATGATTTTAGATAGAAAAATGTTTGAATGTGTTGTTGAAAATAATGATAAGTTGCCAAACTCAATTATAAAATAGTTAAATATGATTAAATGGTTATTTAAATATGGAGCAGCTATTTTTCTGTTTAATACTGTCCTGCTTAATATTGAGTCTACTTATGATATTGGTAATATGATATTTTTATTTTTAATGGGAATATTTTCCTTTTTTTTAATAATTAATCCAGCCCAAATAAAAAATATTTTATTTCATAAGGCATTTTCATTTTTTTTGATTTTAAACCTTATGAATCTATTGTACTTTCTTCTTTTTCATGCAATTTCTGATTATGAGGCAATTAAATATATTATCGCAAGAGGCTTGCAGTTTTCTATTATATCTGTGTCAATATATTTTAACTATGAATATTATAAGGAAAAGTTTCTTAAGCATATTGTTTATTTAGTTTTTGGAATTGTTGTGTTTAGTTTTTTGCTTGATCCCTTTATTCTTTCTGGTCGTTATAGTGGAATTATTTGGAATCCAAATATGCTTTCTTCATTTTGTGTTACTGCTTTTTCTATCTTATTATTAGATAATAAAAAACGAACAAATATCGATTATTTCATTCTAAGTTCTCTTTTGTTAATCGCAGTATCTACGGGTTCAAGATTAGCATTGATTGCTATTGTTTTAGTTTTATTGATGAAATATGGATTTAGCGCAAGAAATATAATTTATGCTGTAATTTCTCTTTTGATTTCATTTATTATTATATCGATTAACCTAGATACTAGTTTGAATAGGTTTGCTTCACAATCATTGTTTAATGACAGAATTTTACAATATCAATACGCCTATCAAACATTAGTTAATAAGCCCTTATTTGGTTATGGATTAGATAAATATGCCTTTATTGATATGTCATTAGTTCCAACTTATTTGAAGCATACAATCATGGGGGCTCACAATGGGTATTTAGCTATACTTGCTCAATGTGGAATCCTATTTGGAGGTATCTTCTTATTTATTGTATTAAAAAAATCACTTCAAGTTTTTCTTTACTTCAAAAGTAGAAAAAGTTTTGAAAGAGCATTTCTGTTTATTATAATTTACACTTTATTAGCTTCATTTTTTGAAACTCTTATGACTGGAATTAATGAGTTTAACACAATTTTATTTTGGATTTCTCTATCAATTTTATCTTATTCCAAGTTTGAAGAAGAAAATGCAATATAAAATAATTACAGATGTTAAAGAGTTTAAACTTCTTGAAGAAGAATGGAATCTGCTTTTTGATAGTAGATTTTATTCTGTGTTTCAATCCTTTTTATTTAACTATTATTCATGGAAAGATGTCTTGTGTCATTTTTCTAAAAATAAATTATTTATTATTAAAATTACTGAAGACAATATTACTATAGGGCTTTTCCCTTTATATATTGATCAAAAGAATAAATTACGCTTTATAAATGATATTAATGCTGATTTCTGTGATATAATTTTGAGCAAAAAAATAGATTTTGATAATTTATTTCAATTTATATTAAATGATTGTAAGCAAAAAAGAATTCAGTTAATTAATTTGAAGGAGGATTCAATGCTTTCGCATTTTGGTAGCAATCATTTTCAAAGTAATATTAATTTTTCTGCCTTTGAAAGCTATTCAGAATTACAGGTTGATAAAGGAATATTTCCTTATAATTGCAATAAGCTTAACAAAAAAAGAAGGAATGAGATAAAAAGAATATTAAGTAAAAATTCAATTTATAAGCATGAGATATTAGTTAAAGACCACAGTATTTTTCCTATTAATGAGATTTTAACATTAAAAGAAAAAATGATTAAGAATGGAAGTCGGGATAAAAACTTTTTACCCACAAATCAATTAAAATTAATTGAAAGACTTTACGATAGTAATCAAATTGAGATAAGCTTGGTTAAAGATGGTGAGGTAATTGCTATCTTATTTATTGTTAGAAATAATAATAATTTTTTACTTTGGATTGATTTGTATGATGATATTCAAGTAATATCATTTTATAATTACATATCTTTTATAGCAGTTACATCTTTAAATAAAGATATCTGTATTAATTTTGGTAGAGGTGCTTATAGATGGAAGGTTTCTAAATTTCGTCCTGATATTCAAGAATTGTATCGATTAAATTTTTATTCTAATGGATTGTATTGCACAATTCATATAATTACTAGCTATATTTTAGCTGCTGTTAAATTAATGTATAGGAAATTTAAATAATGAAAATATTCTATTATTTTGTAGAGCCTGCATCCTATGCGCTTGATCTGGCATCAAATGTTTATGATAAAAATGAAATAGATTATTGTTTTATTAAATCCAATACGCTAGTGATTTCTGATTCTAAATCAAATAAAGATTTCTTGGATAAAAAATCTTGGATTTTAAGATTTAGATATGTATTAAATTGTTTTAAGAATAATGATTTTATAATCATAAACGGATATAATAATTATCCTTTTATTTTGACTTTTATTTTTAATCTTTTTAGTGTTAAAAAAAAGTATATAGCTACAGAATCAGATACTCAGCTTAGTATTCCTAACTCCCCACTAAAACGCTTTATAAAGTGGCTCTATCTAACTATTGTGTTTCAGAATAAATATGTTTTGGGTTTCGCTGGTGGTAGTAATTCTCATAAAGATTTGTTTAGACATTATAGAATGGAAGAAGAGCGTATTTTCCTAATGCCTATGATGGTAGATAATTCAAAATTTACTGCTGAAAAAAATACTTTCCATTATCCATTCACTTTTTTGTTTGTTGGAAGGTTAGTTTCTTATAAAAATGTGGAGCATTTGATACAGCAATTTAATATTCTGTTTTCAGATAAAGATGCAATATTAAATATTATTGGAGATGGAGATCAAGGGAAGTATTTAATTGATAAATATACTTCTGAAAAAGTCATTTTTAAGGGAAAGAAATTTAATCAAGAGTTAGTAGCTGAATATCTTAATGCATCTTGTTTTGTTTGTCCTTCATTATTTGAACCTTGGGGCTTGGTGGTTAATGAAGCTTTGTCATCAGGCTTGCCTGTTATAGCAAGTAAAGAGGTTGGTGCGTGTTTTGATCTAATTAAATGTAAGGAAACAGGTTTTATTGCAGAGGATATGCAGGAGTTTGGACAAATGATGTTAACTTTGTTTAATGATGCTGAATTATTAAAGAGATATTCGAAAAATGCAAGTGATTTAATGAAGAACAATTGGAATTATGATCTATATGATAACTGTTTGAATAAAGCAATTAAAAAAGTTGAACAATGGCAATAGCTTCATTTATTAGAATAGCTATAATTAGGGTTGCTTCTTTTTTCTTTTTTAGTAGAAGAAGTAAGGTGATATTTTATCATGATATTCATAGTGATAAGAAATATACTTTTCAGTCAACTTCAATTGATTTATTTAAAAAACATATTCAAATTATTAGAAAAAATGGATATAAGATAGTTAATAAAATAACAAAAGAACATGGAGAAATAGAAATTTGTTTTGATGATGCTTATTTAGGTTTGTATGATAATATTGAGTTAATAAAAGAACTTAATATTCCAATTCATTTGTTTGTGATTTCTTCTTTTTTTGAAAAAGCTAATCATATAAATAAAGAACAATTACTTTTATTAAATAAACTATCTCAAATTAGAATTTCATCACATACCGAAACTCATCAAATACTAAATAAAATATCTGAAAAACAAATTATTAGTGAATTAGAGAATTCTAAAAAATTTCTTGAATCCTTTTTAAATAAACCTATTAGTTCAATTTGCTTCCCAGATGGGCAGTTTAATAAAAAGGTTCTTGAAATTGCGAAAAACATAGGTTATAATGTGAAATATTCTGGTTTACCTGGTTTTTATTTTGATGATTTTCTTGTTGGTGTTAAAAGAAGAAGTTTAGTTCAGTTTGCTGAAGAAAAGGAGTTTAAGGCAATACTAAAAGGAGGGGATCATGTTTTAGCTTTTTGGTATAAATTTAGACAATACAGTTAATGAGAATCTGTTTAGTTTCATCATCATTTTACCCTGCTACTTTTTATGGTGGCCCTATCTCTGCAACATGGGATTTATCTAAGAAACTAGCAGAAAATGGACATGAAATTTATGTTTCGACAACTAATGCTAATGGAGATAGGAAATTATCATTAGAGTGTAATTATTTTTTAGAAAAAGAAAATAATGTTTTTGTAAAGTATTACAATGAGCAAATAACAAATAAATTTTCTCTTTCTTTCCTTTTTGGAATTTGGTCAGATATTAAAAAATCTGATATTGTTTACATACAGTACCTTTTTCATTATACGGTTCTTTTTTCTTTGTTATTTAGTGTAATTCAGAAAAAGAAAATAGTAGTTTGTCCTAGAGGTAGTTTTTCATTTTTCACTCTAAATAATAAACTTCCTTTTATAAAATTACTTTGGCTTAATTTTTTTATAAAACCAATGGTAGATAAGATTATTTGGCAAGCAAGTTCTTATTTAGAAGAAAGGGATGTTTTAAAAAAGTTTCCTAATGCTGATGTTAAAATTATAAATGATGGAATTGATTATGAATCCTTTCAAAATTCAATTACAGTTTCTAGATATGAATTATTAAATAAATTTACCGGAATTACTTTTAATGATGTTTCGAATATTTTTTTTTCAATGGGTCGATTACATAAAATAAAAAGTTTTGATGTACTCATTGATGCTTTTAATTTGTTCTTACAAAAAGATAAGTATGCTAAATTAATTATTGCTGGTGGTGATGATGGAGTAGGGAAGCAATTGCAAAATCAAATACAGAAATTTAATCTTGGTTCTTCAGTTTTTTTAATTGGGGCTATTAATTTTGAGGATAAAAAACTGTTGTTGAATAATTGTGATTATTTTACTTTAGCATCTGAATTTGAAAGTTTTGGAATTGTTATTGCTGAGGCACTATCATGTGGAAAACCTGTTGTAATTTCTAATAAAACACCATGGAAGGATATTCAAATAAATAATTGTGGTATTTTAGCCAATAACGAAAAGTGTAGTTTTAACGTTGCTTTCAGCAAAATCATAAACGAAAAGTATGATAGTAGTCTAATTAAGAATTATGTAAAAATGAATTATGATTGGGCGTTTATTGTGGGTAAGTTTATAAATCTAATTAAAAAAAAGTAAATGTATATATTAGGTATAAACGCATATCATGGTGATTCTTCAGCTTGTCTTTTAAAAGATGGTGTCGTTATTTGTGCAACTGAAGAAGAGAGGTTTAGAAGAATCAAACATTGGGCGGGATTTCCTTCTCAAGCAATTCTATTTTGTTTGGAAGATGCTGATATCACATTATCGGAAATTGATCATGTTACTATTTCACGAGACCCAATGGCTAATTTTTATAAAAAGGTTATACATAGCTTAAGGTATACTATTAGCATTTCTACTATTTGGGATAGGTTAATGAACTCAAAAAAAGTGAGCTCTATTAAAGGAGAATTAGCAAGTGTATTTGGTGTAGAAGAAACTGATATAAAAGCGCAAATTCATAATATTGAACACCATAGAAGTCATATTGCCTCTTCCTTTTTTGCTTCAAGCTTTGAAAAGTCAGCTATTTTATCTATTGATGGCTTTGGTGATTTCACTTCAACTATGTCTGCAATTGGAAATGGTAATCGTTTTGAAGTTTTAGATACTGTAAATTACCCTCATTCCTTAGGTGTGTTTTATACAACAGTTACTCAGTTTTTAGGTTTTCCTAATTATGGTGATGAGTATAAAGTAATGGGTCTAGCTCCTTATGGTGAGCCAAAATACCTAAAAGAATTAGAAGAAATTGTATCTTTAACTGATGATGGTTTTTTCATATTAAATGCTAAATACTTTAAGCATTTTCAAGAAGGGGTAGCTATGGATTGGGAGAATGGATCTCCTACTATTGATGCTCTTTTTACGAATGAATGGATTTCTTTATTTTGGAAAGCAAGAGTAAAGGGAGATGAGCTAGAACAGTTTCATATTGATTTAGCTACTTCTGTACAAAGGTTTACTGAAAATGTTATTTTTCATATGCTAAATCATTTGCATGCTAAAACAGGAATTGATAATATTTGTATTACAGGAGGAGTTGCTCAAAATTCTGTAGCAAATGGTAGAATATTGGCTAATACTCCTTTTAAAAACATTTATGTTCCTTCAGCTGGGCATGATGCTGGGACATCTATTGGTTCAGCATTGTATTTATATAATCAAACTCTAGATAAACAGAGGTTACCAGAAATGACTAGTGCTTATTTTGGAAAGCAAGCTTCTCAGACCGAAATTATTTCAGCCTTAGATGATAGAGGAGTTACATATTCTGTTTTAACTGAGGATGAATTATTTGAAAAAGTAGCAAATAAATTAGTGGATGGTGGTGTAATAGGTTGGTTTCAAGGTAGAGCAGAATTTGGCTCAAGAGCTTTAGGTCATAGATCTATCCTTGTTGACCCAAGAAGAGCTGATGCAAAAGATTTATTAAATGAAAAAATTAAAAGAAGGGAGAGTTTTAGACCCTTTGCACCTTCAATTTTAAAAGAGGCTATTAGTGATTATTTCGTCCAAAATGATACTGTTCCTTTTATGGAAAAGGTATTTGATGTTAAAAAAGAAAGGCATGCTGAAATTCCAGCTGTAACTCATGTTGATGGAACAGGTAGGTTGCAATCCGTTGATTCAGAAATATCTCCTAAGTATCATAAATTAATTTCTAAATTTGCAGAAAAGACTGGGGTTCCAATTTTGTTAAATACATCATTTAATGAAAATGAACCTATCGTAAATAAGCCAGAAGAAGCATTAGATTGTTTTTTAAGAACAAAAATGGATATGTTGGTTATGGAAAATGTAGTTGTAGAAAGATAATTATGAAAGAAGATACATTTTATGATAACACGCCATTTGAGTATGGTTATTCTTCAAAAGAAGAAATAATTGCTAATATGAATCCTTTGCTTAAGGATTTAATGGAGCATAATAAGGGTAAGTTGTTTTGTGATATAGGCTGTGGTTGTGGTAGGAATCTAGTGTATGCTTCAAAGTTTGCTTCAAAAGTAATAGGTATTGATTTAAGTAAGCAATCATTAGCCTTTGCAAAATCATTTGTACAAAGTGATAATTTAGAATTGCTTGAAGGAAATAACTTAGCAATTCCATTAGCTAATGAAGTAGCTGATCTTGTTGTAAGTGATGGAGTTTGTCATCATACAGGAGATACTGTTAATGCTTTTAAAGAATGTGTTAGAATTTTAAAGCCAAAGGGGAAGTTATACCTTGCTGTTTATAAGAAGTTTAGGTATTATCCTGTAGTATATTATTTGATTGGTGGTGTTTTTAGGTTAATGAATAAGGTTAAGATTGGGTATTTTATTATTGAGAAGATATTTGTTAATCTTCATTATTTAATGTATAAATTCTTTAAAAAGCAAAAATTATCATTAGTTGAAACTAGAAATATTTTTTATGATTATTTTATAACACCAGTTGCAACTTTTCAATCAAAAAAGGATGTAAAGTCATGGTGTGAAGGTAATAATTGTACTATTGTTGATTATAATCGAACTAATGGGAACTGTCATGTATTTGTAATAAATAAAGGTGAATAAAAATCCTAAAATATCAATTATTACAGTATCATTTAATAGTGTTATAACTATTAGAGACACCATTGAGAGTATTATTAGTCAGGATTATAATAATATTGAATATATTATAATTGATGCTGGCTCTAAAGATGGTACCCTTGATATAGTAAAAGAATATGAAGAGCATATTAGTTATTTTAGTTCTGAAGCTGATAATGGTATTTATGATGGGATGAATAAGGGTATAGCTGCTGCTACAGGTGATATTATTGGTATACTTAATTCAGATGATTTTTATCCAAATAGTTTCGTTGTTAGTAATGTTTCGAGTACTTTTGAAAAACAAGGATGTGATGCTGTTTATGGTGATTTAGTATATGTAAAGTTTTTTGATATTGATAAAATTATTAGGTATTGGCAGTCAGGTGAGTATACAGTTGATAAAATTAAAAATGGTTGGATGCTGCCACATCCTACCTTTTTTGTAAAAAAACATTTATATGATAAGTATGGTTATTATGATGCAGATCTAAAAACGGCTGCTGATTACAAAATGATATTAAAGTTGTTATATAAGTATAATATTAAAGTATTTTACATTCCAATGATTTTAGTAAATATGCGTATGGGTGGAGCTAGTAATTCATCTATTCTGAATAGAATTCGTGCAAATAGAGAAGATGGATTAGCATGGACTAAGAATCAACTGTATAAACCTATGTTTGTTAGGATTAAAAAACCATTACAGAAAGTCAAACAATTTTTTCTAAGACCAAAGCTATAGTTGAGAGTTTTACTAATTGATAATAACGATTCGTTTACTTATAACCTAAAACACTATATTGATCAGTTTGCAACTGAAGTAATAGTTTGTAGAGGTTCTGAAATAGAGTTAGATAGTATTGATCAGTTTGATAAAATAATTTTATCTCCAGGACCAGGGTTGCCGAATGAGCACCCTGTATTGAAACAAGTATTAGCATGTTATTATAATAAAAAACCAATTCTAGGAATTTGCTTAGGTCAACAAGCTATTGCTGAGTTCTTTAATGCTAATTTGGAAAACCTTACAACTGTAAAGCATGGAGTTACTTCAATAGTTAGCCATTTTAATAATTCTGAATTATTTAAAGGTATTCCTAGAAATTTTAAAATAGGACATTATCATTCCTGGATAGTTTCAAAAATTAATTTCCCAGAAGAATTAAGGATTACCTCAGAAAATGAAGATGGGATTATTACTTCTTTAAATCATAAAAAACATGATATAACTGCAGTTCAATTTCACCCAGAATCAATCTTGACCGAACATGGTTTACAGTTGATTAAAAATTGGGTGTTAGCTTAATTGTATTCAGGAGTGAACCAATCTTTCTTTTTTTCAAATTTCAAATCTCTTAATGCAGCTGCTTTTACACGAATAGTAAGCGAATAGCTTTGGTGGTAGCCGATAGGAATGTAGTTGAATAGTAACTCCCAACAATGTAAGTCTCTATAAATATCAATAGATGTGTAGGTAAGTTCCTTGGCGTCAAAATCATATCCTGAACGAAAACCAATTTTCCATTTTTGAGTTAGTTTTAAATTTCCAGAAAAATTAAGAGATTGTGTTGTGTCAGAAAAAGCTGATGATTTATACCCTTTATTGTAAGAGAGTGAATAGTTAGCTGTTAAACTCCATGGGATTGCATAAAAATCTCTTTTCTCATCTTCTTTGTTTTCTTTTTCGTTCTCGTCCTCATTTTCCTTTTTCCCTGAAAAAGTTTTATCGTTAAGCGTTAAACCTATAGTTGTGTTTAAAGAGGTTAGTCTTGCTAATCGATTATTGGTATTTAGTTCGAACTGATTGATGTTTTTAGTTTGTTCTTTATTTGAGGTGTAGGGATCATATCTACTAGAAAAAGTAATATCAAAGATATCTGATAATCGTGTTCGTGCATTTAAAGTAATGTCACTCAGATGTAAAGAATCAGCAAAAATATTGTAGGAACTTCTAATGCTAAGGTTTTCAAGTAATTTTATTTTTTTAAAGCTTTCAACTGTATCTTTTTTACTTCTAATTTTCATTTCTAAAATATTAGAGAGTCCTAAAGATATATTTCCGCTTTTTCCTTTTGATGGAGAGCCATAAACGCCATTATTCATAATGCTATATTGCTGTGTATCACCTAAGGAATCAGACTGGACAGTTTTATAATAGCCATATTTTTCGTCAGAAAAATCAGGAGTGTAGTTGAAAGAAAGGTTAGGAGTGATAACATGTCTTATAGCAGCAATTTTACTTTTATTGAACTTAACCATTCCATAAATTTTGGTGTTTAGACCAGTAGAAAAATTATAATTATGAGCTCTAGTAAATTCATGAAGTGTATCAGTAATCAAACTGTTATTATTTGCATCCCACCTTTTTTCTGTTTGCGACAAATACCATCTTTCAGTAAGGTTAAAGCTTGGGGTTAGAGTAAAATGTCTTAATACCTTAATTGATGTGCTAATAGGAATATTATGTTTCATTCCGTTCCTAAAATTAGAGAATGATTTTTTAGTAAATAATAATGAGTCAGCAGTAGAAATTGTATTCTTTGTATTCATACCATACTTAATCATTATCTTGTCATACCACTGAGTTTTGGCAGCATTTCCTAATGCTTTAAAAGGGTATAATCTTTTTGAATTTAGTGATATGTCGGGTAGCGTTAAGTTGACATTTTTTGTTGTTGTATTTTGGCTGTGCCTAAGATTAAAAGTAAGGTTGTTAAGAAATGCACCTTCAAAATTCTTTGTTAAATTCACACTAGATGACATGGTGTTTTTAAGAAAGTCATTTGCATTATAAGAATTGTTTCTGTGATAGCTGCTACTTCCGGCCTCAACATTAGCTGAGAACTGTAAGGAAGGATTTGCTTTTAAATCCTGTTGATGTCTCCATTTAATGTTGAAATCCTTCTTTTCGCTATAATCAGGAAAGCCTTTTTCACTATTGAAATTTTTTCCGAAATTTAAATTTAAGTTTCCATTATATTTGTAACGGTTTTTGTATCTCAATTGTGATTTTACGCTCCAGCTTCCTTTTGTGTAAATATTACTTTTTAATGATAAATCTATTTTATCAGTTAAGGTGAAATAATACCCTCCGTCTTTCAGAAAGAATCCCATGTTGGTTGATTCCCCATAAGAAGGAATGATTATTCCAGAACTTTTTTTGTCATTGTTTGGGAAAAATCCAAAGGGAAGAATGAGTGGTATTGGGATGTTGAAAAAAGTCAGGTGAGCAGGACCTGTAATGATTTTTTCTCCTGGAATAACTTTAATCTTGTTTGCACGAATAGCATAATGTGGTTTCTCTGCATCACAGGTAGTATAGTCCCCTTTTTTTAAATAGATAATGTCATCTTCCATTTTCTTGACTACCTTCCCTAGAATGTATCCGTCTCCTTCTTTAGTTGTAATCTGTTTTACTCTACATTTTTTGCTTTTAAAATTATAGGTAATCTCATGTGCTTTAAAACTTTCATTTTCTTCTGTAAAAACAGGGTGACCTATTTTATTTCCAAGACTATCAGTTGTAGTGGTTGCAAAAATGGTGTTAGTTACCCAGTCAATTTTAATATAAGCTGCAGTTATAGTTGTTTTCTGGTATTTAATTTTTGCATTCCCATAAAGGTAAGCCTTTTGATTAATGATATCTAGCTTTATAGAATCTTCAGCATCTTTTTCAATTTCTGCATCAAAATAGGAACTTTCGGTAGTTGTACCGCCAACAGCAATAATAGTTGTGTCGTTAAAAATAGGCGCATTAAAAGCCTCAGAATTGTTAGTTAACCCTGTTAATAAGAAAAGTAAAAGCAGTAATTTTTGTAGGATTTGGTTCAATCTTAGTTGGTATATTTGTGTCTAATGTAATCTGAAATTTAAGGTGTCAAAATTAGGTAATTTATATCATATATTTTCTAGAAACGCAATTGCCTTGCTTTTATTGGCTGCTTTATTTTTATGTACTTCATTTACTGATGATAAGAAAAATACTAATAGCAAGATAAGAACTATTGTTATAGATCCAGGTCATGGTGGAAAAGATTCTGGTACAATGGGAACCAAAAGGTTCAAAATCTATGAGAAACATGTTGCTTTAGCGGTTTCTCTTAAGTTAGGTGACTACATTAAGAATGCTTTTCCTAATGTTGATGTTCTTTATACTAGAGATTCAGATGTTTTTCTTGAACTTAATGAAAGAACTGAACTTGCAAATAATGCAAATGCAGATCTCTTTATTTCTATTCATTGTGATGGATTTACAAACTCAACTCCTTCTGGTGCTAGTGTTTTTGTAATGGGAATGAGTAAACTAAAAGCCAATATGGATATAGCTATCCGAGAAAATTCTGCTATTTATATGGAGGATAATTATCAGCAAAAATATGAAGGTTTTGATCCAAAATCTGCTGAAAGTTATATTGTATTTAGTCTTATGCAAAACACACATCTTAATCAAAGTTTGAAAATTGCAGAAGAAGTAGAAAAAGAATTTTCTACTAAAGCAAATAGAAAAAGCAGAGGGGTTAAGCAGGCTCCTTTTTATGTGATAAGTAGAACTAATATGCCTAGCATTTTGATTGAATGCGGGTTTTTGACTAACTTTAAAGAAGAAGAATATTTGCATTCTGAAATTGGACAAGAATATATTGCTTCAGCAATTTTTAGAGGCTTTAAGGCTTATAAAGAAAATTTTGAAGGAACTACTTCAGAAAAAGAATTAAAAGAACCTATTGCAGTGAAGGAAGATAAGGAGAAAATACCAGCGCCTAAAAAAGAAATTACTATTGAAAAAGTAGTATTTAAAGTACAGATAGGTACGTATTTAAAGCCCATGTTGAATGATAATTTGTTTAAAGATATAAATGCTGAACAGCAAGTTATAAATGGAACATTTAAATATTATGTTGGAAATGAAACTGATAAATCATCAGTAGATAAGTTAAAGAACCAACTAAAAGTAAACGGATTTAAAGGGGCATTTGTTGTAGCTTTTTACAAAGGAGAAAGAATTTCTACAAAAGAAGCTTTAGATTTGCAAACGAAAATAAATAATCATGAATAAAGAATTTAAAATTGGGTTTTTTGCTATTGCCTCCATTATTGCTCTTGTATTTGGAGTAAATTACTTGAAGGGAATAAACATCCTTAATGACAATCGGGACTTTTATGCTGTATATGAAAATATTGGTGGACTCCAAGTTGGAAGTTCCGTTTTGATAAATGGCTATAAGGTGGGTATGGTGAGTGATATAGATTTATTAACTGAACAAAACCAGAATCTGTTGGTTACAATAAGCCTTGATAAAGAGTTTGACATGGCCACAAATACAGTTTGTAAAATTGTGAATCAGGATTTGATGGGTTCAAAAGGAATTGCTTTAGTGCTTGGAAATACTGATGAGTTAGTTACAAGTGGAGATACATTGATTAGTGGAATAGAAGGGTCTTTGCAAGATGAAGTAAATGCTCAGATTTTGCCTTTAAAAAACAAAGCAGAAGAATTGATTGGCTCTATAGATTCAGTAATGATGATAGTTACGGCAGTATTGAATAAGGACACTAGGGAAAATTTAAGAAATAGTTTAAGTAGTTTGGATAAAACTTTTGAATTAATGTCGCACACAATGATTAAGGTTGATAGTATGATCGATATAAATGATGAGCGTATTGCTAAAGTAGTTAAGAATTTAGAATCGATTACAAGTAACCTTGAAAGTAGTAATGGAGAGATTAAAAATATTTTAACGAACTTCTCTTCTCTTTCTGATTCATTAGCAAAAGCAGATATTGCTAAAGTTTTACAAAATGTAAGTGATATAACAACAAAAATTAACAATGCTGAAGGAAGCATAGGTTTATTACTTAAAGATGATAAAATATATGTTAATTTTGAAAAATCTACTCGTGAGCTAGCTGCTTTGTTAGAAGATATTAAAAAGAACCCAAGCAGATATGTTAATTTTTCAATTATAGGAGGTGGAAAACCTTATGTAGCACCAAAAACAAAATAAAAAATGGGAATTTCAAACATTATATTTTTAGTTGTTTTTTTAGTAGCGATAACATTCTTTATCCGAAACCTAAATAGGATTATAGCAAACATAAAACTAGGTAGAGATATCGATAGGTCAGACAGGCCAACTGATAGGTGGAAAAATATGTTCCGAGTAGCAATGGGACAATCCAAAATGACAAGAAGACCAGTTGCTGGAATCCTTCATATTATTCTTTATTTAGGCTTTGTTATCATTAATATTGAGGTAATTGAAATTGTTGTTGACGGCATTTTCGGATCACACAGATACCTTGCCTCAATATTACCAGTCGGATTATATAACTTTCTTATTGGCTCATTTGAGATATTAGCAATATTGGTTTTAGTGGCCTGTGTTATCTTTTTGATTAGAAGAAATGTTATAAGAATAAAGCGTTTTTGGAGTAAGGAGATGACTACTTGGCCAAGAACGGATGCAAATCTTATTCTTTTTTTTGAAATTTTATTGATGTCTGCTTTTTTAATTATGAATGCTACAGATAGTTTATTATTTACTTCAGATGCTTCCCATTATGTTACTTCATTTTATAACCCTATAAGTCAATATTTTCAATTTATGTTTATAGGTATGGATACGGCAACTTTAGTAACTATTGAAAGATTTACTTGGTGGTTTCATATTATTGGAATTTTAGGGTTTATGAATTATGTTTTAATTTCTAAACACTTGCATATTTTCTTTGCTTTTCCTAGTACTTACTTTGCAAGTTTAAATCCACTAGGTCAGTTTTCTAACTTACAGTCAGTTACTAATGAAGTGAAATTAATGATGGATCCGAATGCAGATCCTTATGCTGCACCAGCTGCTGATACACCACCACCAGAACAATTTGGAGCCAAGGATGTTACTGATTTAAATTGGGTTCAATTGCTGAATGCTTATAGTTGTACTGAATGTGGGAGATGTACTGACAGTTGTCCTGCTAATCAAACGGGTAAATTACTTTCTCCTAGAAAAATATTGATGGATACAAGGGATAGAATAACTGAATTAGCGGACAATAAAAGAAATGGCAAGGAGGATACTAAATCCTTATTAGGAGATTATATTACTTCTGAAGAATTATGGGCGTGTACAAGTTGTAATGCTTGCACTGATGCTTGTCCTATTGAATTAGATCCCCTATCTGTTATTATGGATATGAGAAGGTATTTAGTGATGGAACAATCAGCTGCACCAACTGAGTTGAATATGATGTTTACAAATGTTGAAAACAATGGAGCGCCTTGGCAATTCCCAGCTGCTGATAGATTAAACTGGAAAGATGAATAAATTAGTAGAGAAAAAAATAGATGGAGAATTAATATCTCCTGTATTGCCAGATGAAATTAAGAATTATCTGATTGATATTGATGGAACTATTTGTTGTGATATTCCAAATGAAGAGCCTGAAAGAATGGCTATTGCAAAGTTATATCCTGACGCTTTAGAAACTTTAAATAAGTGGTATAAGCAAGGGCATTATGTTACCTTTTTCACTTCAAGAGTGGAGGAGCATAGAGTGGTTACAGAAGTTTGGTTAAAAGAGAATGGTTTTAATTACCATGGGCTACTTATGGGTAAGCCAAGAGGAGGGAATTATCATTGGGTAGACAATCATATTGTTAGGGCTACTCGATTTGATGGTAAGTTTACTGATTTGGTTGAGAAGGAAGTATCTATTCAAGTTTTTAAATCATAATATTATGAGTGAATTACAAGTAAAAACAATGGCCGAGTTTATGGCTGAGGGTAAAGAAGCTGATATTCTTTTTTGGGTAGGTAGTGCAGGTAGTTTTGATGATAGAGCAAAGAAAATTACTCGTGCTTTCGTTCGGATTATGAATAAGGCAAATGTTAATTTCGGTGTTTTAGGGACTGAAGAATCATCAAGTGGAGATGCTGCAAAGCGTTCAGGAAATGAGTTTTTGTTCCAGATGCAAGCCATGATGAATATTGAGGTGATGAACGGGTACAATGTAAAAAGAATTGTAACGACTTGCCCTCATTCTTTCAATACGCTTAAGAATGAGTATAAAGGCTTGGGCGGTAATTATAAAGTGCAGCATCATACTGAATTTATTGCAGAGCTTTTAGGAGAAGGAAAGCTAAAAGTAACTGGAAATTTAAAGGGTACTAAGATAACTTATCATGATCCTTGTTATTTGGGTAGAGCCAATAATGTATATGATATTCCTAGGGAATTGATAAAATCATTAGGGGTTGATTTAGTAGAAATGAAAAGAAGTAAACGTAAATCATTTTGTTGTGGAGCTGGAGGATCGCAAATGTTTAAAGAACCAGAAAACGGAGCGCAGGACATTAATATTAACCGTACGCAGGAGGCTTTAGCCTTAAAGCCTGACATTATTGCAACTGGCTGTCCGTTTTGTAATACTATGATGACTGATGGAGTAAAAACAGTAGATGAAGGAGCTGCAGAGGTAAAAGATATTGCTGAACTCATTGCTGAAAATATATAATGTTATCTGATTTCCATACCTTACCAGAAGAATCAAGAATTTGGCTATATGCTGCTGAGAATGCTTTAACTAAAGACCAACAAAACTATATTCTAAAAGTTGTTTCAGAAGACCTAAAAGGTTGGAATGCACATCAGCAGCCCTTAACTGCTGGGGTTACCATTTTAGAAAATCATTTTATTGTTATTGCTTTGGATGAAAGTAAAAATGGAGCAAGTGGTTGTTCTATTGACACACTTCAAGGCACAATACAGAAAATTGAAAAAGAACTTTCTATTCCCTTGATGAATCGCTTGAATGTATTTTGTGAAATAGATGGGGAGATAGTTTGCATTCCTTCTTTTAAATTGGAAAATATTGCAAAGGCTGATACTCTTTTTTACGACCTTACTATACTTACAAAAAATGATTTGAACACTTACTTAAAGCCGATTTCTGAGGGTTGGTGTGCTAATTTAGTGTAAACTTTGTATTTTTCTTATTAGGCTCTCTTTTTATTTAAAAAACTCCTTTTTAAAATTAATCAAGTATAGCTTTTTACTTGCACGGGTTAGTGCAGTGTATAGCCATCTTAGGTAGGATTTATCTAACATGTCTTCAGTAAAGTAGCCTAAGTCCACAAATACATTTTCCCATTGTCCTCCTTGTGATTTGTGACAAGTAATGGCGTAAGCGAATTTTATTTGCAAGGCATTAAAGAATTCGTCTTCCTTAATTTTTTTGTTTATCTCCTTTTGTCCTTTATAGTCCAAACCAACTTCTTTGTATAGTTGTTGGTATTGCTCATAAGTTATGGCTGGGCTTTCACTTGTTAAGGTTTCTAGTAGTAATATTACCTCTAATTCTTTTTCATCTGGATAGTCTACCATTTGTACGCTAGCTTTTGCAAATCGGAAACCATATCGTTCAATAGTTTCTTTTATTTTTACTACTTCTACAATATCACCATTGGCAATAAATCCTGCTTTGCTACTGTCGTCTAGCCAATAATAATTATTTCGTACAACCATAAGCATATCTCCAGCTGAAATTTCATTTTCCTGCCATCTTATTTTTGCTCTTATCTGCTGGTTGTAAAGGTTTGCTCTTTTGTTGGATCGGCAAAGTACTGTAGTATTATTTACTCCTTCATTGCTGTAAGCGGTTTCTAATGCGTCTTGCAAATCCTCACCTGTATTAAGGCGAATAACTTCTGAATTGGTCACTAATTTAGGATAGGAGTAATCAGCAGTTGCAATTCTATTTCTAAGGTCAGTTGCATTTTCTAGTATTAATGAATCTTCCTTTTGCCTAACTACTTGGGTAAGTTCCTTGCAAATAACTTGTTTGTTGTAATTCAGTTCTAGTTTATCTTCATTTAAGGCTGGACTTATATCCAAATGAACAGGAGGGAGTTGTGCTGTATCTCCAATCAAAATAAGTTTACAATCCTGCCCTTGATATACATATTCAATCAAATCATCTAAAAGAGAGCGGTTACCAAATCCTTTATCTGAATTTTCAGGAATCATTGAAGCTTCATCAACTATGAAAATAGTATTGCTATGTGTATTATCTTTAAGCGTGATAAAAGTGTTCCCACTCTTATTAGTTCTTATCCAATAAATCTTTTTGTGTATTGTGCTTGCTGACTTTTTGGAATATTTCCCTAAAACTTTTGCGGCTCTTCCTGTTGGAGCCATGAGTACCGAACGCTTCCCAAGTACAGGTAATGATTTCACCAAAGTAGCAACTAAAGTGGTCTTTCCTGTTCCTGCATATCCTTTTAGCATATATATGCTTCTATTACCAATAGTACTTACAAATTCAGCAATGTCTGTTATTAGAGTATCCTGTTCTGATGTGGGGGTGAAAGGAAAATGGATTCTTAATTTTTCTTGTAATTTATTGCTATTCATTATAAGATACTTACTTCAGGTTCTATGCTAATGCCGTATTTGACTTTAATTTTTCGCTGAATTTCTTTGGCTAAGTTTATGATTTCAGTTCCGCTTGCGTTTCCATAATTAACCAAAACTAATGCTTGATTTTCATGTACGCCTGCATCTGCTTTTCTGTATCCTTTTAGTCCTGCATTATCAATTAGCCAGCCAGCAGCAATTTTAGTTTGGGAATCTGAAATTGTATAGCCTACCATGTCTGGGAATTCTTTTTTTAACGCTTCAAATTCAGTAGTTTCAATAACAGGGTTTTTAAAAAAACTTCCGCTATTTCCTAATACTTTAGGGTCAGGTAATTTCCCACTCCTAATGTTGATGACTGCCTCAGCAATAGTTGCAGGGTTAGCTTCTAACTTCAGATTTTTTAATTCATCCTCAATTGCACCATAAGTTGTTTTATTAAGGGGTTGTTTGCTTAACCTAAATTCAACTTTAGTAATAATGAATTTCTTTTCTTCTTCCATTTTGAAAGTAGAATTTCTGTAGGAAAATTCACAATCTGTATTGCTGAAAATTTTAACTTCTTTGTTTTTAATTTCTAAAGTATGTACTTTAGTTATGCTGTCTTTTACCTCCATGCCGTAAGCACCAATATTTTGAACAGGGCTAGCACCAACTGTTCCTGGTATTAATGCTAAATTTTCTACTCCTGATAGCTCTTGGCTAACACTCCACATTACAAAATCATGCCAAACTACTCCAGCACCAACTTCAACTAATATGTCATTTTCATTATCTTCTAAAATACATATCCCCTCAATTTTATTGTGAAGAATTAATCCGTCAAAATCTTGTGTTAGAAGTATGTTAGAGCCACTACCAAGAATAAAGAATTTTTTTTCTTTGTGTAGATTAGTTTTTAGAATTTTTTTAAGCTCAAGAACTGAGTCAAATGAGCAGAAATACTTTGCTTTTACAGCTATACCAAAGGTATTATGATTCTTTAAGGAGTAATTATTAAAAATATTACTCATGCGTCATAACAATTTCACTTATTTTCTTATCAGCACACTTTAAAGTGCGGGCTTTGTATTTCTTAATGATTGAATAATCGTGTGTGGCAATCAAAACCGTTGTTCCTTTTGCATTTATTTCCTTGAATAATTCAATTATTTTCTCTGATCTTTCGGGGTCTAAATTTCCTGTTGGTTCGTCTGCTAAAATAATTTCAGGATTATTCAAAAGTGCTCGAGCAATAGCAGCTCTTTGTTGTTCTCCTCCTGATAATGTGTAAGGCATTTTATCCTTCACTTCACTTATGTGTACACTTTCTAGCACCTCATTTATCCGTTCAGCCATTTTTACTCTATCTTTCCATCCTGTAGCTTTTAGTACAAAGGATAAATTTTCAAATACCGTTCTGTCTGATAGCAATTGGAAATCCTGAAAAACAATTCCTAATTTCCTTCTTAAAGCAGGAACTTCTTTGGCTTTAATTTTATTAAGGTCAATATCTGCTAAGGAAATATTTCCGGCACTCACTTTTAGTTCCCCATATAATACTTTGAGTAAGGAACTTTTACCGCTACCTGTTTCGCCAACAAAATATATAAAATCTCCTGCAGCAATTTTTAATGTAATATTACTAAAAATCTGTTGCTTCATTTGGTGTATGTCTACACCTTCCAAATTAATGATAGGGTTATTCATTTTTGTTGGAGTATTTATGAATTTTACCGTAAGGAATGATCTCTAGTAAAGTCATTATTCCTTTTGAATCAGCTTCCAGATTGTTCTTTTTTAGCCCAACTTCTTGTTGACTTAGCCTGAAATAGGCGCATAAGGTCATCTGCTCATCTCTAATTTGCACAAAGTCAGGGATAGTTTTCGTTCCTTTTATTTTTAATATATATAACACTAACGCAAATTAAGAAATTAATTCTTCATTAAACGCTTGTTTACCTCAATAATTGTTAGAGAAATCTGTTGAAAACTTCAATTACCTGTTTTTAGTGCCAAGCCTAATTTATTTACTTTTAAATCTGATAAGAAAGACTATGCATAAAATTATAAAATTACTGCTGATATTACTATTTTTTAGTGTTCAGATTAAAGCTCAGCATACTAATTTAGCAAAGGCAAGCGCTTTGTATTCTGAGGAAAAATACAGTGCAGCTCAAGCTTTGTTTCGACAGTTAATTATTGATGAAAGAACTAACGAACAGGCTAATTATTATAATGCAAAATGTTCAAAGGAGTTGTTTGCTTCAGATGCTATTTTCTTATATGAACAATTCCTTTTAGCTTTTCCTTATACTTCATTTACTCAGCAAGTGAATGAGGACTTGGCTTTGTTGTATTACAGAGATTTAGATTATCCTAAGGCAGTTAAATATTTTCTACAATTCAAAAGTTTAGAGCAACACCCTGATTTAGTTTTTAAATTAGCCTATGCTAATTTTAGCATTGATTCTTTGGTTGATGCTCAATATTATTTTTCAAAACTAATTAATACTGAAAGTAAATATGCAGCAACTGCTCAGTATTATTCAGCTTATATTGCTTACCAAAATGGTTTGTATAAAACAGCTTTAAATGGCTTTAAGCATTTAATTGCTGACGAGCAGTTTGGACCTATTATCCCTTATTACATTACCCAAATTTACTTTTTTCAGCAAAGCTATAAGCAGTTAATTGCATTTGCATCTCCACTTTTGGAAACGGTTATTCCCTCACGGAAGGCAGAAGTAAATCGTTTGTTAGCTGAGGCCTATTATCGTACAGAAGATTTTGAAAATTCTATTATTCACTTTAGTGCTTATGTTGAACAGGTTGACCAAGTAAATCCTATTATTAATTTTTTGTTAGGACAATCCTATTTTAAAGTAGGTGAGTTCGAGAATGCTATTAATTATTTAGAGAAAGTAAGTAGTTCTGCTGATAGTATCAGTCAGCATGCTTCTTATTGTTTGGGGGCATCTTACTTAAAAGTTCAGCAGTTTAATTATGCTTTGCAGGCATTTAAAAAGTCTGCATCTTATTCTTATGATGAAGTTATTCAGGAAGAGGCTTTTTATAATTACGCAAAATTATCGTATCAGTTGGATTTACCTTTTGATAATACCTTACTAGTACTTAAAACTTATTTGGAAAAGTTTGACAATACAATTCATATAAAAGAAATTGAAACCTTAATGGTTCAGGTTTTCCAGAGTAGCAGTAAATATGATGAGGCTTTTGACGCTTTATCATCTATCCAATTACCTGATTTTCAGCAGCAAAGATCACTTCAACAACTTGCTTTCTTTTTAGGGGTAAAGGAATATAATGCCGCTAACTATAGTAAGGCACTTACTTATTTTCAATTAGCTACTCAGTATCCTATAGATGATAAAATAGCTTATGTAGCTGTTTTTTGGCTGGCAGATTGTTATTTTAAGCTAAATGACTTTGAAAGATCAGCTGAACTTTATACTAATCTTCCTATTAATAATACTGTAAATTTAGGATTTTATCACGAGTTAAAACAATATCATTTAGCCTATGCTTATTTTAAGCTAGGAGAATATAAACGAGCAAATGTTTACTTTAGAAAATATGAAAAGCTAGCAACTGATAGTATGAATTTGAATGATACTTATTTGCGTATTGCAGATTGCTTTTTTATGAATCAAGAATATTCGCTTTCTGAAAAATATTATGACAAGGCAATTGCTTATTCTTTCTTTGATGGCGATTATGCTATCTATAAGCGATCGGTTGCTTTGGGCTTGGTAGGTAAAAATAATACTAAAGTAAAATTATTAAAACAGTTAACTAATGATTTCTTAACTTCTATTTATTATGATAATGCGCTACATGATTTAGCACGCTATTATAAAAAGACTTCCAAAAATGATTTGGCTATTACTTATTACGATAAGCTATTGTTGGAAACAAATGATGAACAATTTACTGCTGATGCTCATTTGAGTAAAGGAATGATTTATTTTAACATTAGTAAAGTTGATCAGGCAATCGTATCCTTTTTATTTGTGTTGAATAATTTTCAGCAAACTATTTATTTTAAAGAAGCTTTGTCAGGATTGCAGGCTGCTTATGTGAGTTTGGCTAAGGTGGATGAGTATTTGGCAATAGTAAATGGTTTACCTGAAATTAGCATCAGTAGGGCAGAGCAAGATTCATTGACGTATAATACGGCTTTTATGAAATTTTCTGAAGGTGATTATTTGGTTGCTCAGAGAACTTTCAATCAATATTTAGAAAAATTTGAAAATGGAATATTTAAAATTGATGCTGTCTATTATAATGCTATCTCTTATATAAAAGTTGGGGATACGACTAATGCAGTACTTATGTATACTGAATTGATTGGAGTTTCTAATGCTGAGTATAAGCAATCGGCTTTAAGTTTTTTAGCCAGAAGGTATTATACTGAGGATGATTATGCGAATTCAAATATCTATTACCAGAATTTAGAGAAAGTTGCTGATAATAATTCTTTAAAGAGAGAAGCTATTATTCGTCTTATGTATGGAAATGAAAGACTAAATACTGAGCTAGCTTATAACTATGCTAAGCAGGTTATTAATTTAGATAAAACTGATGATTGGCTAATGAGTAAAGCTAAAATTATTATTGCTCGACATGAGTTTTCTGTAGGTAATTATGCAAAATCAAAAACAACTTTTGAAAAAGTAGTGGAACTTTCGGATTATGATGAAGGGGCTGAAGCAAAATATTATTTGGCATATTTAACGTATTTGGACGATAGCCTGGCTTTGGCTGAGAAAATGATATTTGAATTGGCCGAAAGTTATACTAGTGATTATTTTATAGCAAAGGCATTTATTTTACTGGCTGATATTTATGTGGTGCAGGAAAATGACTTTCAGGCAAAGGCAACTTTGGAAAGTATTATTGAAAATCATGATGGGGAAGTGCTAGTAAATTTGGCTAGGAAAAATTGGGAGTTAATTTTAGAAAGAGAAACTTTGAAAAATGCAATAAAAGAACTACCTCAAAGTTATATTGAAATATCTGAAGAAGAAATTGATTATGATTTGGAAGAGTTTTTGATTCAGGATGTGGAGATTGATGAAGATTATAAAGTAGTTGCTCCTGATACTTTAGCGGCTCCTAAAACAGATAGCTTAGAAATAATTAACGAATACATTGAGGAAGATGAAATTGAATAAAATATTTATAGTGATTTTATTTAGTACTAGTCAGCTTTTAGGTCAAGACATTGGTACGACTGAAGTAAGGGTGATTGAAGGTTTTATACCAACTATCCCTGAAGCAAGTCGTTTGAATGAAAAGGCAGCTTTTGCTGATACAATTAAAAAAGTACGTACCCAAGAATATGCAGCAGTGGAAACTGATTTAAAATCGAATTATAAAACAAGGCCTTTAAAAGCTGCAAAAGTAAAAGCGGATAAAATTGCAAAGTTATACGGAACTAAATTAAGTGTAGGGTTTGGAAATACTTGGGCGACTAAAGCAAGTGTTGTGCACAATAGCAAGCGTTCAAAAACTTTGAGTTATGGAATTCTGTTGAATCACTTTGCAAATAAGTATAAAGTACCATTAGTGCTTGAGGGTTTTCAACCTGCAATTCCAAGAGGTCCTTTTCTGGTGAGGAGTAGTAAAAACACTTTACATTTGTATGGAAAAAAAATAAGTTCTTCCTATATATTTATGGGAAATTTGAATTATGACAGGAGGACAGCTTTGTATAGAAATACAAACCTCGCTTTGCTTTCTGAAGAAAATTATAGAAACCGTTTTGCTTACACAAAACTTTCTTTTTCTGCTATTTCCAAAGAGTTGGCGGCCGATAAATTTAAACACCATACTAGTTTTTTTGTTTCAGATTTAAATGAGTTTTCTGAAAATCAAATCCATTTAAATACAAATTTAAGCAAAACGATTAATGGTTTGCCTATTGCTTTGGAAATTGAGTTGAACGATTATCTGAATTATAATAATCCAGACTCAAAATTTGAAAATTCAAATGTACAATCATTTCATTTTTCACCCTCTACTTCACTCAATAAATATGGGTTTAAGTTTGATTTAGGATTAGAATTTCATTATTTGTCGGACGTTAAGCCGTTTGATATTTTTCCGCAAATTAAAGCGACTAAAGAGCTTGTGAAAGATGTTTTGTTGGTGCATGGTGGTTTGCGTCATAGCGATCAAAGACATACTCTAAAATCGCTTTCTGATGAGAATCCTTATATCCATTCCTATGGGACTGACCAGGCTATTTTGTCTGGTAACACTTTACAAAATTTAAAAAGAACTTATTCGGATGAATTATATGTCGCTATGCGTAATGTATTAGCGGAAGATGAGGTTTTTGAGGGAAGCGTGGCTTACGGAACGGTTCAGAATTTTGCTCATTTCATAGGATTTGATAATGGGGTGTATAGTCGTTTTTTAGTAGATTATATTGATGTAAAACAACTGCATATTAATGCGATTTATTATAGAAAAATAAATAATATTATAAGTGTAAAGGCAAATGCCGATTATTACAATTGGGATAAGGAAGTTTATCATAAACCTAATTTTAAGGCAAGCTTAAGTGCTCCTGTTAATCTGAGAGATAAGATAAAAGTTGTTACATCATTAAGTTATAAGGGTGAGAGAATTTCTAGTTTGAAATTGTATGTAGATGATGTTGTAAATAACCCGCCAGAAATTACTACTCTTAATTCACAATTTCATATGAATTTAGGAGTGTACTATAATTACACAAAAAATATTTCAGCTTACTTGCAATTGAATAACCTTACCAATTCCAAACAAGATGTGTGGAAAGGTTATCGTGAAGTTGGTTTTAACGGTCTTTTAGGGCTGAATTATTCTTTCTAAATTTATTAACATTTGTTGAAAAATTCCTTTTAATTTTCATGCTTTTTTTCCTACTTTAACTCATTCAATAAGTGTATATTTGTGTGATTAAAAAAAAATAGAAAATAATTCAATTTTATGAGTGAAGAAAATAAAAATCAAGAATATAGCGCTAGTAATATTCAGGTGCTTGAAGGTTTAGAGGCCGTACGTAAAAGGCCAGCCATGTATATTGGTGATATTGGGATGAAAGGATTACATCATTTAGTGTATGAGGTGGTGGATAATTCAATTGATGAGGCGCTTGCTGGACATTGCTCTCATATCGACTGTTTTATTAATGAAGATAACTCAATTACAGTAACTGATAATGGTAGAGGGATTCCTACTGATATGCATGAGAAAGAAGGTCGTTCTGCATTAGAAGTAGTTATGACGGTTCTGCATGCTGGTGGTAAGTTTGATAAAGGTTCTTATAAGGTTTCTGGTGGTCTTCATGGGGTTGGTGTTTCTTGTGTAAATGCACTTTCTTCTGACTTAAGAGTTGAGGTGCACAGAGAAGGGAAAGTATTTGAACAAGAATATAAAATTGGTGTTCCACAGTATGATGTTCGTGAAATAGGAACAACTGATAAAACAGGAACTTTTGTTACTTTCTTGCCAGATGCTTCAATTTTTGAGGAAACTGTTTATCATTTTGATATTATTGTAGCTCGTTTAAGAGAGTTATCTTTTTTGAATAAAGGGATTAACCTTTCTATTACAGATAAAAGAAGAAAAGATGATGATGGTGAGTTTGTAAACGAAAAATTTTATTCTGAAGGTGGATTGAAAGAATTTGTTTCTTTCTTGGATGAAACTAGAGATTCTATTTTACAAGATGTTATCTATATTGATGGTGAAAAAGATGGTGTGCCAGTTGAGGTTGCCATGGTTTATAATACTTCTTATACTGAGAATGTTCATTCTTATGTAAATAATATCAATACAATTGAAGGTGGTACACATCTTTCAGGTTTTAGAAGAGGTTTGACTAGGACACTTAAAAAATATGCTGATGAGTCAGGATTATTAAAAAAAGTGAAATTTGAAATTTCTGGGGATGACTTTAGAGAAGGTTTGACTGCAGTAATTTCTGTAAAAGTTATGGAGCCTCAGTTTGAAGGGCAAACAAAAACAAAATTAGGAAACAAGGAAGTTACGACTGCAGTTTCTCAATCAGTAAGTGATATGCTTACTTTCTATTTGGAGGAAAACCCTGAGCAAGCAAAAAGAATCGTACTAAAAGTAATTTTGGCTGCTACAGCTCGTAATGCTGCTACTAAGGCAAGGGAAATGGTGCAGAGAAAGAGTGTGCTTGTCGGTTCTGGTCTTCCAGGTAAGCTGTCTGATTGTTCTGAAAAAGATCCTTCTAAATGTGAAATTTATTTAGTAGAGGGAGATTCGGCAGGAGGTACAGCAAAGCAAGGTAGAGATAGACATTTTCAAGCAATTTTGCCTTTAAGAGGGAAGATATTGAATGTTGAAAAAGCTATGCAACATAAGGTTTTTGAGAATGAGGAGATTAAAAATATGTTTAAGGCTCTTGGTGTTTCTATTGGTACTTTGGATGATGAAAGAGAGTTAAATATTGATAAATTAAGATATCATAAAGTAGTAGTTATGACGGATGCGGATATTGACGGTTCTCACATTGCTACTTTATTATTGACTTTCTTCTTCCGTTACTTAAAGCCGCTTATTGAGCAAGGATATGTTTATATTGCAACTCCACCTTTATATTTATTAAAGAAAGGGAAAGACCATAGATATTGTTGGGATGAGTCACAAAGAGAGTTGATGATTAATGAAATGAAAGGAGGGA
>Ga0209482_1000459_pt1 | contig 34543 bp, 24 predicted proteins | sample CoawatmetaG10DNA_FD_187512 | JGI IMG/M metagenome (GOLD analysis project Ga0209482, IMG submission 187512) | Marine microbial communities from the West Antarctic Peninsula - Coastal water metaG104-DNA (SPAdes) (version 2) | ecosystem: Environmental > Aquatic > Marine > Coastal ...
TCATCGCCGTTAGAGAAAGTGAAATCAGAGTTAAATCCAGTATCAGCAGACATTGTAAATGAATACACACTATCACCAATAGGCAACATTTCGTTGTCACCAGGATTTCCGAAGTTACCTCCACCAGCAAGGAATACACCAGTTGTATCAACCGTCTGGTATCCCATGTTAACTTGGAAGGTCATGTATACCTTTCCTGCTTTTGCATCACAAGATTCCCAAGCTACACCATCAAGAATGGTATCGTTTGATAAAACGGCAAAACGGTTGGTGTAAGCACCAGAAGTTTTAGTACAAGCAGTACCCGAAGTCAAGTTTTCTTGACCTGTCCATCCGTCTAGAGTAAACTTGTACTCCATAGAATCAACTGAAAGAGGTAAAGTAACCGTCCATACTGAATCGCCATCAGCATCAGACATAGGGTTACAAGTACCACACCAGCTATTGAAATCACCGTTCAAGTGCACAGTTGTGTACGAAGCGGTGTTGTCACGCATATCAACGATAAACGTAACGTCCTTTGAAGTCTGTGTGAATGCAAGCATTGGCAAACAGAACATCATTAAAGTGTAGAATTTTTTCATCTTAGTTGTTTTTGTTGGTTAGTAATATTTATGGTTAATAATTGTTATTGAAATACACGTATATAATCAACAAGCATGTATTGCGGGAATACGGTTGCTTGACTCACAGGTCCCGGCCAGTCGCCTTCTACTGCAATATTTAAAATAAAAAAGAACTGCTCTTGGAATGCAGATATGCTCGACGTGTTTAGCGTACTGAATAAAATATTATCCCGATACCACTTGATCGAATTTTGATTCCAAACCACCGAAAAGACGTGAAATTCATCCGCATACTTTCCGCTCGTTAAGGACGATGTGTTTCCGTAACTGGCCTGCTGCGCATTATTTCTCCAATGCCCAGTGCCGTGAACCGTTTGGTCATTATAACCGTCGCCGCCTATAAGCTCCATAATATCCAATTCCCCACACGCTGGCCATCCCACTGAGGAGATGTTATCACCTAACATCCACAGTGCTGGCCAAAGACCTGAACCATAAGGCAATTTGGCCCTGATGTCTATTCGCCCATACTTAAACGACTGCTTTCCCTGGGTGGTTAGTCTTGCCGAGGTAAAGGGTGCTCCTAAATAGGTTTCCTCTTTAGCTGTAATTCTCAAATATCCTTGAGCTACTTCAGCATTTTTAGTACCACTTCTGTAGTACTGAGATTCTTGATTACCCCAGCCAGAGCCGCCTGTTTCGTAATTCCAATCAGAGGTATTCAGCTGTGTGCCGTCAAACTCATCTGACCATGCCAGTGTATAGCCCGTATAACTGTTCGGGGTCGTATATCCCGCATCATCCACCGGTTGAGCACCATCATCGTTGATCAATGTGATCTGGTTAAAGGGCTGCGGTATAGCTAGATTAATTGGATTAGAATAGGACAACCAAAACGTTTCCGTATCCTCAGGGTCCAGGTCTCCTATAATGGTAATAGGAATAACTGCCTCAGTTTCACCCTTGGCAATAATTACTGTACCAGAAGTAGCCAAGAAATCCTCACCTTCCGTAGCGTTCACCTCAATGGTGGTAAAATCGAAAGTCAACTCCTTAGTTGCCTCTTGATTAAGGTAGACCTTGAAGTTTAAAATATAGCTATCACTTCCTTCATCTATTTCTAGATCTGTAGCACTTAATTGTGCCAAAGCAGGAGTCTCACAACCTGAAAAACAAGTTATGAGACCTACTCCTAAAAGGGTTGTATAAATAATTTTCTTTATCATTTAAGACTCCGAGTAAAATGTATATCTCCACAGTCCACCACCAAAGTTTACTTCAACTTCCATGTAGCGATCGTTGTTTTGATCTGTCATCCACAATATATCGTAGGTTACCTCACTTACTGGCGTAGTTACTTCACCGGAATTTGTTGCTTTAGGAATGCCCATAAAAGCACCTGTTCCTATCACCCTGATTTGATCTGGATGATCAGCAGTCGCAGCAATGATTTCATAGGTGTGTGTACCACTACCCCATGCCGTCAAAGCACCTGCTAAAGAACTTTCAGGGTGACAGGCTTCTGTCAATCCTAAGTAAGCCTCTCCCCAGATGTCACCATTCGTATTATACTCCATGGTACCATCTTCGTGGAAAACCCATTCATCATTGAAGAGACATGAACGTGTAGCGACATCAGCAGCACCATTTGCCCACCACGTGGTGTTTCCGTCTGGCCCTACCCATAGAGCTCCTACTTGAGGGGCTAGTTTCCAAGTACGGTCCGTACATTCTGTTAGGTACTCAATTGCACCCACACATGGGAGATCAGCATCCTTAAAAATCTCAACCTGGTCCGTAGAAGAAGCGTGGCCACCTTGATTAAAGGCCGTATGCGTAATGTCATAGATTCCTGTTAAAGGAATGAGCACTTCTACATTTTCACCTGTGAAGGAGCCTACGCCAGCAATGTCCCATTGGAACATGAATGGATCACCTGATGCTTCCGAGGTCAAAGCAATAGTATTGCTATCTACCATGGTGTATGAAAAATCTGAAACCGGTAGCGCACCAAGCTCCGTTTTAGTGTTGGGCTCACATGCAGTGAAACCTAATACAACTATGCCTAAAAGGCCTAAATTCTTTAACATGAGATTATAATTTTAATATCCTGGGTTTTGAGTTAAAACAGATTGACTTGCATCAATTTCTTGTTGCGGTATAGGCAAATAAGTATGGGTAGAAGCGTTGAAGCCTTTACTAGCCAGAACACTTGCTGCTTGACCTGTACGAATTAGATCAAAGAATCTGTGGCCTTCACAAGCCAATTCTAACCTACGTTCTAAATAAATATCATCTAACAACTGGGATCCTGAACTGGTGATCGCCGGTAGTCCAACTCTATTACGAACTTGATTCACATAAGCTCTTGCCGTTCCTTCAGAACCACCAGACCTTACCAAACCTTCAGCAGCCATGAGCAATACGTCTGAGTAACGAATTTCTCTTATGTTGTTACCCCAGTTCAAGGCAGGATCTCCATCTGGAGCAACGCTTGAAGCTATAGGAGCATACTTACGCATGAAGTACCCAGTGTTCTGGTAACCCGGAGAATATTCAGCGCCTGGTAGATTAGCAACATCAATAATAGTATGTCCGTAACGCGGATCGCCATCCATTGCAGATTCTAGATCTGTAGATATTGGGCAAAAGCCCCAACCCGTAGCGAAAATTGGTCCGTTGTAATCGCGCATTCCAACAAATTGGACACCCACGTTACCTTCACCACCGCCCCAGCCAAACGATCCCCAATCACTTGAAGAGTTTTCACTGTATGTGATTTCAAATACACTTTCTGACGACCATTCGCCATCTCTCGTCCAAATCTCACCAAAACTTGGAAGTAACGCGTATTCACCTGATTGGATCACTGACTCAGCAAGAGTAGCTACTTCACTCATTTTCGAGGCGTCATTTTGGAACAAATAAGTACGAGCTAATAATGCCTGAGCAGCACCTTTTGTGACTCTACCTATCTCATTTGAACTCACAGATGAGGGCAACGCTGCAATCGCGTCTTCAAGATCTGAAATAATAAAAGGAAAGATCAACTCTGGTCCCACTTGCTCCACCGTATAATATTCTGAAGCGCCTAATGTATGGTCTATGTAAGGAACGTTTCCAAACAAGCGCACTAAATCGAAATAGAATTTAGCGCGGAGAAATTTTGCTTCACCTGTAGTGCGGGCCTTGAAGGATTGAGATGCATCGTCAATACCTTCAATCTTTTCTAAATAAAGATTTGCTCTATAGATTCCCTTGTAACACTTTCTCCAAAATCCTCTTTGAGGACCTAGGTTAGGTGAGAGTGTAAAGTTGTCGTAAGCAACCCATGAAGGCTGATCAGAGGCATCGCTACCACCTGCGTGTGTTTCATCAGATGCTACGTTTTGTAATAGACGGAACATCGAAAAACCATACTGGTCATTCCATTGAAGAACATCATAGACACTCACTAATGCTTCAAAAGCCTGATCCTGTGTTTGATAATAATTTACTTCTAATACACGACCTACTGGGCGGGTATTAAGAAAGTCCTTGGAACAAGATCCAAAAATCAATAATGCGGCAATAGATAGTGTTGCCCAAATGTTTTGTTTCATAATTAATCTCTTCATGACCTAATTATTTAAATGTAATGTTCAAACCAATTGAATTTACTCGCGCCTGGGGATATAGACCCCTATCAACACCAAAGCCAGAACCAATCTCCGGATCGAAACCCGAGTATTTAGTAAAGGTGAATACGTTGGTACCACTGTAATAAATTCTCATTTTACGTAGACCAATTTTATCCGCAAGCGTGGAAGGCAGATTGTACCCTAACTGTAGCGCTTTAATTCTAAAGAAGCTACCATCCTCCACATAGAGATCTGAACTTCTCGCAAAGTTTTTGTTCTGATCATCAAACGTCAGCCTAGGGTGATCGTTTGAAGAACCTTCGCCTGTCCATCTGTTCAGGGCTGTTGCTGCCATGTTGGATGTTGGTAAATCATATCGTCTCGTTGCGTTGTAGATTTGATTACCAAACACTCCTTGGCCGAAGATGTTAAAGTCCCAGTTTTTGTAACGTACATCAAGGGTTATACCCGCTGTCCAATCTGGCGTTGGATTTCCGATCATAGTGCGGTCATCAGCGTCGATCTTACCATCACCATTCACATCCACGAAACGTAAATCGCCTCCTTTAGCAAGCGGCTGAAGCGTATCTCCCTCACCACTTTGGTGCGTGTACACGTCGTTCATATTCTGGAACAGACCGTCCGTTTGATAGCCGTAGAAATAGCCAATAGGCAAGCCTTCTGTAATACGAGTTATTTCCAATCCTTGAGGACCCCAGCCAGCACCAGTTAAGTATCCAGCATCATTCCCTATGAGAACAACTTCATTTTTAATAAAACTCAAGTTACCCATGACTCCGATAGAAAAGTCCTTGTTGTATGCTCTGTCGTAACCAAACTCCATGTCTATACCTTGGTTTAACATAGAACCTACGTTTGCTGTTGGTGCGTCGTTACCTATGTAATCAGGAAGTGGTGGACGAGTTTTCATGTCGTTCGTTCTGCGATTAAAGACATCAAAACCAAAGGTCAAGTAGTCATACGCACGAATTTCAGCACCTATGTTTAATTGTGCTACGCTCTCCCATCTTAAATCCGGATTTGCGACCTGAGCAGGAGTGGTTCCGTTGACCAGTACCTCGTTGCCTCCAAAAGTATAAGATCTTCCTCCGATGATGGTCGATGCAAATTCCAGACTACCAGCAGCATCGCTACCGTTGAGACCGTAACCAGCTTTCAGCTTTAATTGGTTGATGTTATCATAAACCCAGAAGTCTTCTTTGTGAAGATTCCAACCTGCGGAAAGCGATGGGAAATAACCCCAGCGGTTGTTTGATCCAAAACGAGAAGAAGCATCACCACGAATAATGGCAGTAGCAACATACTTACCATCATAATCATAATTTGCACGAGCGAAATAAGATTCGATAGCGTATCGTTCCCATTTACCTCCATAAACTTGCTCTGAAATTTCATTACGTCCATAGTCTATGGTTGCGTCTTGAAAAGTGGACGTTGGAACATCTTTTTTACTACCACCTATATAACGTCCATTTACCTCCTGAGCACTATGGCCTAATAAATAGTTCATGTTGTGCTTACCGATAGAGTGCGTGTAAGTAAGAGTATTGTCCCATATCCATGTAAACCCTCTATTGAAGCTAGAGTAGACGGTATTCGTATCTAAATAGTTTGTTGCATTCAAGTAATGCGATGGATTAAAGCCATCATTACCCCAGAAAGCAAGGTCAATTCCCATACTTGAGCGGGCTTTTAATCCGGGAAGTATTTCAAACTCAGCGTAGGTATTGTTTACCACTTTATCCGCCCAGCCTACATTGTTGATTAAGCTATATGCGGCAACAGGGTTAACGATTTCTGAAGTCACTCGGTTTGAAATTCCGAAGATGCCATTTTCATCTGTTACTAGATTAGATCTTAACTGACCCCCTGAAGTATATGGTGCTTGTGACAAAATTGTAGGATCGGTCTCGTACAACGGAGTCAATGGATCCATATTCAATGCTCTACCTAAGGGAGAACCGTATTCTGTGTTTTCAGCTACACCACTACTCTCGTTGTGTGTGTAGGCTACATTCCATCCAACCGTCAATCTATCGTTTACATTTGTGATGGTATTAAGTCGAGCCGCAAGTCTTTCATAGTTACTCTTTCCTTTCGCAACGATACCATCTTGATTAAAATAACTCACGGAAGAATAGTAAGAGCCTTTATCAGTAGATCCCGCTATGCTGAAATCTGTACTCTGTATGGTTGCGTTTGGATTAAACACATGACTCTGCCAGTCTGTTCCTGACCCTAAACTTGCAGCACCAGGATAAGGTATCGCTTGGTTAGCTGAAGCCGCCATTTCATTTTGAATGGTAGCATACTCACGAGCGTCTAATACGGGTAACATTTTCCATGGGCTCTGAAGTCCTGTGTAAGAAGAGATCTTTACCTGCATGCCTTTAATCTTACTACCATTCTTAGTAGTTACTATAATGACACCATTCGCGCCACGAGCTCCATAGATGGCGGCTGACGCAGCATCCTTAAGAACCTCAATAGTTTCGATATCACCAGGGTTTAAGAAATCAATCCCTCCACCGATAACAACACCATCCACTACGTACAAAGGATCGGATCCGTTAATAGAAGAAGTACCACGTATACGAATAACCGCTCCAGAACCTGGAGCACCAGAACTCTGTATAACAGATACTCCAGAAGTACGTCCTTGAAGTGCTGTTTCTATTCGTGGCAATTGTAGCCCCTCCAAATCTTCCGCCTTTACGCTGGAGATCGCACCTGTAACATTTGATTTTTTCTGAACACCGTAACCTACTACTACAACCTCTTCTAGCGTAGAAGATTCCTGATCATAAGAAAGCGCAGTCTTAATGTTCTTTTCTTTTCCTAAGGTGATTTTTTTAGAGATATAACCCACAAACGAAACCTTAATTTCAGTTCCTTCAGGGACGTCCAAGGACCATTTACCATTCATATCCGTCATGGTTGTGGCCAACGACCCAGCTTGAATGACCGCACCAGGAAGCGTGCTTTTATCTCCAGCATCAGTAACCGATCCACTGTATTGCGCTCTAGCAGAGAACATTACGAGCATAGCGGCCAGCAGTAAGGTTAATTTTTGTGTTTGTATTCGCATTTTTTACAGGTGTTATTGATTAAGCGTACTAAGTACACTCAAATGTGGTAAACGATTAGGTGCAAACCAAACCAGTTCCTTGGACAAATACCGGACAATGCGGTTTTATCAGCTTTAATGGGACTAGAGAGCGTATTGCATACTAAAAATTCAGCCTCCTAGCGGTCACTAAATCCCTCAATATCTCGGCGATCTTTTTTTGTGGGGCGCCCTAGACCTTTTTGCCTTGTTATATTCCGGGCAAGTTTCAAGAATTCTTCCTTGTCTAATTCTTCCTGAGGTGTTCTGTTAACAACGTAATCCTCAACAAGTTTAGCTCCAACCCTAGATTTTGGTATAGATAGAACCTCATACAACTGGTCAAACCCATGACGCTTGATGGTAACAAGGTCACCACTTTTGATATCTCGAGAAGATTTCACGGGTAAACCAGCCAGAAGTACCTTTCCGCCTCTAACCTGCTCCCCAGCCAAGCTGCGGGTCTTAAAAAATCGTACACACCAAATAAATTTATCTACTCGCATATGCACAAATTTGATTGTTTTCGCGGAATTAGACCGGATCTAGCGATACTCATTTTATAAAAAAAATTGATTTTATTCACTTAAAGTGTCCTGGTGACTATTAATACTCCACAATTGTATAAAAGAAAGTCTCCGCAGAAACTCTCAAGAAGACTTCAACACTTATTTTCGCAATAGAAACCCAAACACCACCTTCCATGTACGGCGATTTAAAAAACCACCTGAGCACACAACTTAAAGACATTCAAGACGCTGGTCTTTTTAAAAGAGAGCGCATCATCACCACCGCGCAAGATGCGGTGATCGAAACGACAGAGGGCGAGGAGGTATTGAACTTTTGCTCTAACAATTATCTGGGCCTAAGTTCCCACCCGAGAGTATTAGAGGCTGCACATAGAACGTTGGACACACATGGTTTTGGCATGAGTTCTGTGCGTTTTATTTGTGGAACACAGGACATACACAAAGAGCTGGAGGCTACAATAGCTTCTTTTCTTCATACAGAGGATACCATTTTATATGCAGCCGCTTTTGACGCAAATGGCGGTGTTTTTGAACCATTACTTACTGCGGAGGATGCTATTATTTCTGACAGCCTCAACCACGCCTCCATCATTGACGGTGTTCGCCTCTGCAAGGCTGCCCGCTATCGCTATGCGAACAATGACATGGCTGACCTTGAGAAACAACTTCAAGATGCCGATGGAGCACGATTTAAAATGATTGTTACTGACGGTGTGTTCTCTATGGACGGCTACGTCGCTCAGCTAGATAAAATATGTGACCTCGCAGATAAGTACAATGCCTTAGTTATGGTTGACGAATGTCATGCCACAGGTTTTATTGGGAAAACAGGTCGTGGCACTGTTGAGTTGAAAAATGTACTTGGACGGGTCGACATCATTACAGGCACCCTTGGGAAAGCGCTTGGAGGCGCCATGGGTGGATTTACCACAGGACGTAAAGAAATCATAGAAATGCTTCGTCAGAAATCACGTCCCTATTTATTCTCTAACTCATTAGCCCCTGCCATTGTAGGTGCGTCTCTTGAGGTTTTTAAGGTGCTCAATGAAAGTACCGCATTGAGAGATCAATTGGAATGGAACATTAACTACTTTAAAAAAGGGATTGCCGCAGCTGGATTTGACTTTAAAGACGGAGAAAGTGCGATTGTGCCTATCATGTTATATGATGCGGCCTTGAGCCAGAAATTCGCAGATCTACTGCTGGAAGAAGGGATTTATGTCATAGGTTTCTTTTATCCCGTAGTTCCTAAAGATCAAGCCCGCATCAGGGTACAACTTAGTGCAGCGCATTCTGAAGAGCATTTAGACAAAGCTATTGCGGCCTTTACTAAAGTGGGCAGGACGCTGAAAGTATTGCCCGCTTAAATTTTAACACACTATTATAGCGTAAGATCCGGATGAAGTAAACACTAGTCCAACCTTGCGCGTTACTTTTGAACTCTACTTTTTAGAATACACGCTATGTTCATCCAAATCACTCAATTCCTCTTAGGTCTTTCATTGCTTATCGTCATCCATGAGTTTGGGCATTACCTACCTGCCAAGTGGTTTGGCGTGCGAATTGAAAAATTTTACCTCTTCTTTGATTACAAATTTTCGCTTTTCAAAAAACAGATCGGCGAAACAGAATGGGGAATTGGCTGGATTCCATTAGGCGGTTATGTTAAGATCGTTGGCATGGTTGATGAAAGCATGGATACAGAGGGGATGAGTGAGGAGCCAGAAGAATGGGAGTTCCGCGCAAAACCAGCCTGGCAACGGATCATTATTCTCACTGGTGGGGTCATCATGAATTTTGTCACAGCCTACTTCATTTATGTGTTCTTACTACTGAGTTACGGGAAGGATTACCTGCCAAACGAGAGTCTGGTAAATGGTATTTGGACAAATTCCACAGGAGTGGAAATGGGGCTTCGAAACGGAGATAAGATTCTAAGCATAGGGGACGTTGTTCCTGAAAGTTACCGCGAGACTGGGCTTGAAATTCTATTGAGTCAAGGTGAAGACATCGTTGTCGAGAGAAATGGAAGTGAAGTTACGGTGCCTATCCGAGTAGCGTCTATTGAAGACATGGTGAAGAATAAAACCTTTATTGGTTTGATCAAGCCGCGTATGCCCTATGTAATAGGTGCTTTTGCTGAGGGTTCTGTTGGAGAAATGGCCGGCTTACAAATTGGTGACAGTGTGGTTGGGTTGAACGGAACTACTATGTTGTTCTTTGATCAATACTTAGAAGAAATACCAAAATATGCTGGAGAAGAGGTTCAGCTTACCTATTTCAGGGCGGGCAGAGCGGACACTATGAATTTTATACTCCCGGAGTCAGGGAAAATAGGCGTTCGCAATACAGGTGAAGTCTTCAAGTATTACGAGATAAAAAACAAACAATACACAGTGGGGCAAGCACTCGCTGGTGGTTTTGGAGAAGTACAGTCTAAGCTCAATAGCTATGTGCGCCAATTCAAGTTGATCTTCAACCCAAAAACAGAAGCCTACAAAGAAGTTGGTGGATTTCTAACGATACTTAAGCAATACGATAGCGCCTGGAACTGGAGACACTTTTGGGAGTTTACTGCATTCTTGAGCATCATGCTTGGATTCCTGAACATTCTACCAATACCTGCTTTAGATGGAGGTCATGTTATTTTCACCCTAGTCGAATGGATTTCAGGTCGTAAACCCTCCATCAAAGTACTTGAATATGCTCAAATGGTTGGGTTCTTCCTACTCCTTGCGCTATTACTCCTTGCAAACGGAAACGATGTGCTGAAAGCCTTTGGAGGATAGATATGGACCAGAGTAAGACTTTATACGAGCATTTATGTCAGGTCAATGATCCTGAAATACCCGTGTTGAGTCTTCATGATATGGGAATATTGCGCAGTGTTGCTGTATTGCCGAAAAACGACGAGCGTTTCGCGAAAGCCATGGCCGTTTTTACCTCCGAGCATTCAGATGCCTCTGAAGAAAACAGCGCACTTGTCTATCTCATTACCATCAGTCCAACCTATGTGGGTTGTCCAGCTATGGATCGAATGGAGCAGGACCTGCGTGAGGCAATGTATGTACGTCAATTGCCTTTTGTCATAGAGCAGCAGCTCCAACCTTCTTGGACTACGGATTGGATTACAAAAGAAGGTAGGGACAAAATGGAGGCCTACGGCATTGCTCCTCCCGTTGGCGCCTCTACCGACAAGAGGGTATTATTTGCAGAGCCCCCGAAAGTGAACTGTCCTAAATGTAAGAGTAAGGACACAAAAATGCTCAGCCTACACGGCAGCACTGCTTGTAAAAGCCAGTATGTATGTACGAGTTGTCTTGAGCCATTTGAATACTTCAAGTGCCTCTAAAAGTGGCCGTGATGCCCTAACTTTGATGAGCGAAACACAGATACATGTCTAAAAAAACCACTATACCATTCGAAAAGGCGTTCAAACTCATGGCTACGGCAAAGAGTTTAACAGAGCTTTACGAACGTGAAAAAGACACCACCGCTAAATATGTTCATGCTACAAGCAGAGGACATGAAGCGGCACAGCTTGCCTTAGCGCTTCAGCTAGAGCCTAAGGATTACGTTGCTCCCTACTACCGTGATGACAGTATACTTCTTGGGATTGGCATGACGCCAAAAGACTTGATGTTACAGCTGCTTGCGAAAATTGATGATCCTTTTTCAGGCGGGCGAACTTATTATAGTCACCCGAGCTTAAAAGATGATGACAAACCTAAAATTCCCCACCAAAGTTCTGCAACGGGTATGCAAGCCATCCCCACCGCTGGTGTTGCCATGGGTATTCAATACAGAGAGCGACAGGGTTTAGCGACAGATGCTGAAAAAGGTGCGATTGCCGTCTGTAGTATTGGCGACAGTGCCATGACCGAAGGAGAAATCTCAGAGGCCATGCACATGGCGGCACTTAAGCAGTTTCCGCTGCTGATGTTTGTACAAGACAACGGATGGGACATCAGTGCAAACCGCAAAGAAGTTCACCACAGTAATGCGGTTGAATATGCAAAAGGCTTTACTGGTATCGAAACCCGGGACCTCAACGGGTCTGATTTTGAGGAGTGCTATACCGCCTTAAAAGAAGTGATCACCATCATGAGGAAAGAGCGTAGGCCGTTCTTAGTCAGGTGCGATGTACCCTTGTTGAATCATCATACCTCGGGAGTTCGCAAAGAATGGTATCGCGATGACCTTGAAGAAGCGGCAACGCGTGACCCCTATCCTCTGCTATGGCAGCAATGTTTAGATGCTGGGCATAAGGAATCGGTTTTAAAACAATGGGAAAGCGAGGCTACTCAGTTTGTTGAAGCGCAATATAAATCTGCCCTTTCCATGCCGGACCCACAACCGGAGGACTTGTTCAACCACCAGTTTGCCCCGACACCCATCACTGAAGAAAAAGGAGAGCGCGCTCCAAAAGGAGCTGTCCCTACCGTCATGGTTGACGCCGCATTATTCGCCATTAAAGAACTCATGGCAGCGCATCCGGAGGCACTGCTCTACGGTCAAGATGTGGGCGCGAGACTTGGCGGAGTTTTCCGAGAGGCAGCCACACTGGCGCAAACTTTTGGAGACGATCGGGTCTTTAACACCCCCATACAAGAAGCTTTTATTATAGGATCCACGGTAGGCATGGCCGCCACAGGATTGAAACCTTTTGTAGAGGTCCAGTTCGCTGATTACCTCTGGCCAGGAATGAACCAGTTGTTTACAGAGGTCAGCAGAAGCTACTATCTAAGCAACGGTAAATGGCCTACCTCTGCGGTGATACGCGTGCCCATAGGCGCCTACGGATCAGGAGGTCCTTTCCACAGCTCCTCTATTGAAAGTGTAGTTACAAATATCAGAGGAATTAAAATCGCCTACCCTTCAACGGGAGCTGATTTAAAAGGCCTCATGAAATCAGCCTTCTACGATCCTAACCCGGTGGTCATTTTTGAACACAAAGGATTGTACTGGAGTAAAATCCCAGGTACGGAAGGGGCAAAAACACCTGAGCCTAGCGCTGACTATGTGATCCCTTTTGGAAAAGCACGCATGGTGTTAGAAGCAGACAGTAATCTAAGATCCAACGGTGAAGCCGCACTGGTCGTTACTTACGGCATGGGAGTGTATTGGGCGCTAGAGGCTGCTGCATCTTTTGAAGGTCAGATCAGTGTTCTTGATTTACGGACCCTAGCGCCTTGGGATAGAAGTCAAGTAATGGAAGAGGCTCGCGCTCACCACCGTGTTCTTGTACTTACAGAAGAGTCTAGTAGTCCAAGTTTTGCGCAATCCGTACAAGGGGCTGTTCAAGAAGATTGTTTTGAATCTTTAGATGCTCCGGTAAAGCTAGTGGGTGCCGAAAATATGCCAGCCATACCATTAAACAGTACACTTGAACACGCAATGCTTCCAAATGCAGAAAAGGTTCGCGTAGCATTATCCGATCTGTTGAACTATTAACGAGGCGTCTAGTTCCGTAAAAAATCGGTACTTTAGACGCTCAAAATTTAAGCAAATGAACACAGTGTTTCTAGGGATCATGGGTCCCAACCAAATGATACTGATTCTAGTGGTGGTATTGCTCTTATTCGGCGGCCGTAAAATCCCAGAACTCATGCGTGGTCTAGGCCGTGGCGTAAAAGAGTTTAAGGATGGAGTTGCTGACGAAGACAGCGAGGACACTTCTGGAAAAAGCAAAGAGTAATCGCTTAACGATCCCAATCTTATGAGCAGCACTGCACAAGCGGTAGAGACATTCTTGTCTAAAATTGAGCAAACCAAAGACCTCAACATTTTTTTAGAGGTTTGGGCGGAAGAAGCACGCGAACAAGCACGCGTCGTAGACGAAAAAATAGCGAAAGGTACCGGAGGCAAACTTGCCGGAATGGTCATCGCTTTAAAAGACAACATCTGTTACCTAGATCACAAGGTCAGTGCAGCCTCCAAAATTCTTGAAGGCTTTGAAAGCCAGTTTTCAGCCACAGTAGTGCAACGTCTGCTTGCAGAAGATGCTGTACTGATTGGCCGTACGAATTGCGATGAATTTGCCATGGGTTCGGGAAACGAGAATTCCGCTTTTGGGCCGACTAAAAACCCACATGACCCCACAAAGGTACCTGGTGGTTCTTCTGGTGGTTCAGCCGCAGCTGTTGCTGCTGGTCTTTGCCATGCCGCTTTAGGATCAGATACTGGGGGCTCCATACGCCAACCAGCAGCGTTTACTGGAACAGTTGGGTTTAAGCCTTCCTATGGACGCGTGAGTCGTCATGGACTTATTGCATATGCCAGTAGCTTTGATCAGATAGGTCCTTTCACCTCTACAGTAGAGGATGCTGCATTAATAATGGAGGTTATTTCTGGTCCAGATGATTTTGATGCTACAGCAATACAATCACCTTTACCCAAAGCGGTTAAAACAGCTCCAAAAAAGGTAGCCTACCTGAAGACTGCATTAGACCATCCCATGGTGGACGTGTCCATGCGCAAAGCGTTCGAAGCTCAGCTTGAATTATTAGAAAATGCAGGAGTCCTTGTTGAACCAGTGGAGTTTGAGTTTCTAGATGTTCTTGTGCCTATTTATTACGTCATCACCACGGCAGAAGCAAGCTCAAACCTTGCTCGCTTTGATGGTGTTCATGCAGGATATAGAAGTGACAAGAGCACTGACCTAGAAAGTATTTATAAAACCAGCAGAAGCGAGGGCTTTGGTCTAGAAGTGCAGCGTCGTATCATGCTTGGAACCTTTGTTTTAAGTGCTGGATATTACGACGCCTATTACGGGAAAGCACAGTCTGTAAGGAGGTTAGTCAAAGAATGGACTGATGATATGCTTGAGAAATACGATCTTATACTTTGTCCTACTACACCAAACACTGCCTTTGATATTGGTCGTGTGGTGGAAGATCCGACCGTAAATTATTTAGAAGATATATTCACCGTTCATGCAAATATCGCAGGGAACCCCGCAGTAAGTGTGCCTATGGGAATGCATCCAAATGGACTTCCTATGGGAATGCAAGCAATGGGAGCTAATGGTGCCGACTTAGACGTCCTCGCCATGGTGGATTGGATTCAAAAGCATTAAGATGCGCTTCTTTCTGACGGTCAGCTTGATCCTAACCAGTTTTTTAGCAGTGGGTCAAAACGATTCGCTCGTCCTAGATTCTACTCTGGCTCATCATGCGCTGAAAATGGACTCGAATGCTTTGTGGGCGCTCGATCAAAGACTCGAAAAATTCGATTCAGAAAACGTGTTGTTCGCACAATCCACCATTTCCTTAGTAGACACTATCAATCCTTTGCCGCTAAGTGATAGTATTTTCAGATACTACATGGCAGATCTTGACACTCGTACGCCCTTTGAAATGACGTACAACCCGGTGGTTAAAAAATACTTAGAGCGCTACCTGAAATTTGGTGCTAAACGCTTGAGCAGAATGATGGCCCATGGACAGTATTATTTCCCCATGTTTGAAGAGCACTTGGACAAATACAACATGCCGTTGGAAATCAAATACCTCGCTGTTATAGAAAGTGCCCTAAACCCTAAAGCAAGATCCTATGTAGGCGCTACTGGCTTGTGGCAGTTTATGTATAGCACCGGGAAAATGTATGACTTAACGGTGAATAGCTATGTAGACGACCGCAATGATCCTTTAAAGAGTACGGAAGCAGCATGCCAATACATGCTGAAGATGTATGATGTATTTGAGGACTGGAATTTAGTATTGGCGGCCTACAATAGCGGGCCTGGTAACGTACGTAAAGCCATACGTAAAAGTGGGGGTAAACGGTCCTACTGGGAGATCAGACCCTTCCTGCCCAGAGAAACCTCTGCTTATGTTCCGCTATTTATTGCTGCCACATATGCTATGGAATATGGACATTTGTATGGCGTAGGGCCTGCTGAAGTGCCGGCCTATTATATCGATACGGATACGGTACGCATTACCCAGCAAATTCACTTCAAACAGTTGGAGGATGAATTGGGAATTGACCCTGCGACGATGGAATTCTTAAATCCACAGTACCGCTACAAGATTGTCCCTTTCGTTACAAATAAAGACTACTTCATCACCTTGCCAAAAGCAAAAGCAGTCCTTTTTCGAGCCCAGCAAGACAGCCTGTACAGGATAGCGGCAACTTATTTTGAGGAGCGCGCGAGCAGTATGCCTGATTTCACAAAAATGAATGAGCGTACGGTGCACCGCGTTAAAAGTGGAGAAACCTTGGGTCATATTGCAGGTAAATACGGTGTAGGCGTAAGTGATATTAAACGTTGGAACGGTCTTCGCAGTGACATGATACGCATAGACCAGCGCATTGTGGTCTACCCTAAACGTCTATAACCTCTAAAAGACTTCTCATGGCCTCCTCCATCTCACGCTTCTCGTCTTTACTTTTCGTGCTCGTCATGGCGGTTTCTTGTTCTTCTACAAATGAGGATGGCAGCCCAAAGAAAAAACAACGCATTCTTCCACCCTCGAGTGGCACACATAGTGAATTGTTACTCGTAATGACAGATGAAATGTGGCTAGGGTCTGCCGGGGAAGCCTTTCGAGAAATTTTTCTGGCCGAGCAAGAGGGTTTACCACAACCAGAATCTTACTTTGACATCAACCGGGTAGAGCCCGGAGAGGTCAATGGACTCTTAAAGAAAACCAAGAGCATCATCTGGGTTGAGCTCAGCGACACCTCTTTTGTGAAGATGCAAAAAGACCTTTGGTCCAGACCGCAACGTTTGGTCCGGGTAACGGCGCCTACGAAAGATGGGGTGATAACAGCAATGCGCGCAAGTGCTGAACAGATCATCAGTGCTTATAAAGAGCACGATATGGGTGTAATTCAGGGTAGGCTGCGGAAGTCCGCTTACGCTTACACGCATGAGAACTTGAAGAAGATTGGCATCAAGAATATGCTACTCCATAAGGGCTTTGACCCCACGTTGGACAAGGAGGGGTTGAAGATTTTCGCTACGAAAACGGTACGTACCGTGCAGTATATTGTGGTGAGCGAACGCCCTATGACTGAGGGCATGGTGAGCGTTGATGATGTCATTTCACACAGAGATAGCATAGGCAAATACTTCTTTGAGGGAACACGAGACGGCTCCTATATGTCTACGGAACTTTTGATACCTCCAACGATCACAAATACGGAAATCAGTGGAATGTTTGCCTTAGAGACCCGCGGTTTATGGAAAATGAACGGTGATTTCATGGGTGGACCCTTCCTTTCCTATACTATATATGATGAGAAGAACGACCGCATTCTGACCATAGAATGCCTTGTTTATGGACCTACCGCTAAAAAACGAAATGTAGTCTTGGAGCTAGAGGCCACCATGAGGTCTATAAAACTGTAAAACTGCACGGTTAGGAATTGTCTAAAATTTAGCATTGGCGTACCTTGGGAGAACAAACCCAAAACGCATGTTACAGATCACTCAAGAAGCTGGGATTTTAACCATCACCTTTGACCGCCCAGATAAATTCAACTCTTTCAACAGAGCACTCGCCCTAGGTGTTCAAGACGCCTTGAAAAAAGCTGCGGATGACCAGGCCATACGGTGTGTGGTTATTACCGGGAATGGTAAGGCGTTCTGTGCCGGACAAGATTTGGCAGAAGCTATAGATCCTAATGGTCCTGAACTCAGCACTATCGTGAGTGATCATTACAACCCTATAATACTTGCCATTCGAAAGTTAGCCAAGCCGGTAATTGCAGCTGTAAATGGTGTTGCTGCTGGTGCTGGTGCTAATATTGCCCTTGCCTGCGATATCGTGGTAGCGCATGAAAAAGCGACTTTCATACAGGCTTTTAGTAAAATTGGACTCATCCCGGACAGTGGAGGGACCTTCACCCTTCCTAGACTGGTTGGGTTCCAACGAGCCAGTGCATTGATGATGACTGGCGATAAGGTACCTGCAGCAGAAGCTATGCAGATGGGAATGGTTTACCAAGTCTTCAGTGCGGAGGAATATGCGTCGAAAGTTGCTGCCTTAGCTATGCGCATGGCCCAAATGCCAACAAAGGGGCTAGCGCTTACCAAAGCAGCGCTTAACAGGTCCTATGTGAATGACTTACAGCAGCAGTTAGACCTCGAAGAAGCATTACAGACCAGGGCTGGAAAAACAAATGATTTTAATGAGGGGGTGCAAGCTTTCCTCGAAAAACGTGCTCCTAATTTTAAGGGAGAATAACCATATGAAAGTAGTTATCCTAGGTGCAGGTGCCATGGGCACAGGCATAGGCCAAGTCGCCGCGCAGAATGGACATGAGGTAGGTTATTACGATGCCTACCCTGGTGCCGTTGATCGCAGTAAGGCCTCTATTGATAAAGTATTCCATAGGCTGGTAGAAAAAGGCCGGATGACTGAAGCGGTTAAAGCGGAAGTGATTGGACGCATGAACTGGTCAGAGTCGCTCAGTATTGTAGATGGCGCAGACCTGGTCATTGAAGCCGTGATTGAAGATCTCGCCATCAAAAAGACGTTGTTTGCAGAGGTAGAAAAACGCGTTTCAGAACGTGCTCTCTTATGTACAAACACTTCTAGCTTAAGTGTCGCCGCTATTTCAAGCGCACTAAAACATCCCGAGCGTTTTGGTGGGTTACACTTTTTCAATCCAGCACCACTGATGCCGTTAGTCGAAATCATTCCCAGCATTCAAAGCAGCGCTGACTGGTCTGAAACGCTGGAGTCCATGATGAGCAGCTGGGGTAAAACTCCAGTGATTGCAAAAGACACCCCAGGATTTATCGTTAACAAAGTCGCTCGTCCCTATTATTCTGAAGCCATCAAATTAGTAGAGGAAGGCGTCGCAAGTATTGCGGAAATAGACGCTGCTTTAACTGGAGTTGGGTTCAAAATGGGGCCGTTTGAGTTGATGGATTTAATAGGCCACGACGTGAATTTCACAGTGACTGAAACCGTTTGGAGCCAATTCTTTTATGACCCACGTTTCCGTCCATCCATTACCCAAAAAAGATTAAAAGAAGCCGGTATGCTGGGCCGTAAATCTGGTCGAGGATTTTACAACCATGGTGTTGAAGCTGAGGGACCTGCTGCCTTAAAAGCTGCGGTAGAGCTCGATGAGACGCTCTGTGATAAAATTGTAGAGCGTATCATATGCATGCTTGCTAATGAAGGTTTAGACGCGGTTTGGCTGGGCATAGCCTCAGCAGACAATGTGGATCTTGCCATGACTAAAGGAGTAAACTATCCGAAAGGTCCATTAGCTTGGGGTGCGGAATTGGGTTGGTCTAGGGTACTTAAGGTTTTGGAAAACTGTCATGACTATTATGGTGACGATCGCTACCGTCCTTGTCCTTTATTGCGCCACTTGGAAAGTGGAAATGCTGAGTTGGGCGCAGGTGAGATGGACGATTCCTTCATGATCTAAGCCACTTGGATGAAAAAGCCTAGCGAGAAATTACTGCAGCGTGCTTATGCACAGGACGCATCCATCTATCAAGAAATGCCTGATCAGGTGGTGTTTCCAAAAGACGTCATTGACATTGTCACCGCAGTAAAATCAGCACAAGTTTCTGGCAAAACTATCATTCCTCGAGGCGCCGGTACCTCACTTGCCGGTCAATGCGTAGGTGGAGGAGTTGTTATGGACACTGGGCGCCACATGAATGCCATACTTGAAATCAACCTTGAGGAAGGCTGGGCAGAAGTTGAACCGGGTGTCGTGCGTGACGAGCTTAACTTTCATTTAGCACCCATGGGCTGGTTTTTCGGCCCTAACACCAGTACTTCTAACCGCTGTATGATGGGCGGTATGGTGGGCAACAACAGCTCAGGGTCTACTTCTATCAGCTACGGAACCACGAGAGAAAAATTACTAGGACTCGAGGTGGTCACTGCTGGAGGCGATCTGATCAAAATTGGTGCCATCAAAAGCGATGCCGGCTCGGATATCCCAGCGAAAGTATTAGACTGGGATGCTGATTGGGGGAAGGCTTTTTCTTCCGAAAATCTAGGCCAATTCTTTCCCGACTCCTCCATTCACCGAAGAAACACCGGCTATGCCATAGACCTTCTGACTGATACTAAAGAACATCAAAATAAATGGTTGGATGTCCTTTGTGGATCTGAGGGAACGCTCGCTATTACGACAAAAATTAGACTACAATTAGATCCGCTACCTCCAAAGCACGTAGCCGTCATCGCGTTTCACTACCACTCCATGGATGCAGCCTTGGGCGATACGCAGCTGCTTATGAAGCGCACGCCCTACCAGCTGGAGTTGATGGATCGAATCATTTTAGAATGTACACGTGAAAGCAAAGAATATGCGCCTTACCGAAGCTTTGTTGTTGGGGATCCTGCTGCCATTCTACTGGTAGAATGTCGTGGAGAAACCACCGTGGAATTAGACCAGGCTATAGAGGAGATGACCGCTACCCAGAGCTACGAACAAACCGTCCTTCGCGGAGAGGAGAGTGACAAAGTCTGGAAGCTTCGCGCCGCTGGACTAGGGTTGTTGTCTAATATTCCCGGGGATGCAAAACCCGTCGCGTGTATTGAAGATACTGCAGTACGCCTTGACGTTCTGCAGGAGTACATCAGGGAATTTGATATGCTCATGCAACGGTATGGACAACAAAGCGTGTACTATGCTCATGCTGGCGCCGGTGAACTACACCTGCGACCCCTACTGAATTTAAAGACTTCAGAAGGCATTAAGCTGCTGTATGATATTAGTAAGTCCAGCGCTGAACTAGTTAAGAAATACGGAGGCTCTCTTTCTGGTGAGCATGGTGACGGCAGGGTTCGCGCTCCTTTTATCAAAGATTTTTATGGAAAGCAGGTTTACCCCTGGATGGTCTCCTTCAAAGAGGCATGGGACCCAAATGGTTTACTAAACGCGGGGAAAATTGTCCACGCAAAACCCATGACGGAAGACTTACGTTACCAAGCAGACCGCGAGGAGCCTGTTATAGATAGCCTGCTTAATTTTAATTCAGAAGGTGGGTTTTTACGAGCCGTAGAAAAGTGTAACGGCTCTGGAGATTGCCGTAGGTTGCCTCATTCTGGAGCGCTGATGTGCCCCTCTTATATGGCCTCGCGAGAGGAATGGGACAGCACCAGGGGACGTGCAAATATTTTACGTAGTGTGCTTACAGAACAGAGCACCGGTGGATTTACCGCGCCAGAAGTAGCAGAAGCTATGCAGCACTGTGTAGGCTGCAAAGGTTGTACGAAAGAATGTCCTAGTGGCGTTGACATGGCGGCCATGAAACTAGAGTTTCTCTATCAAAACCGAAGCAACAGAACACTGGGAGATATCGCCTTTGCGAACTTCCATAGGGCAGAGAAATTTTTAACCTTGCGGGCTCTTATTAACCCATTATTACAACTAGGAATGACCAAGCGTTTCCTAGGTATTGCACCTGAGCGCAGCATGCCAGCGCTTGCTAGTCCAGCCTATATGAAAGCCTATACGTCAGGCTTCACAGCAGCGGCGGCAAAAAACAGCCTACATCCTGTGGTCTTGTGGGTAGATGAGTTTACCGCTGCACAGGAACCGGTACTGGTGGGAAAGGCGATAGATGTGCTAACCGCATTAGGTTGTACACCCGTAGTGTTTTATGCCCCAAGCGGGAGAGCACTGCTCTCAGGAGGGTTTTTACCTCAAGCAAGTGCCATCGCTAAAAGTGCCGTTCATGGTTTACAAGATCTTCTTCAGAACTTGGGAGAAGTGCCTATCATAGGCTTGGAGGCCAGCGCTGTATTAAGCGCTGTGGATGAGTATACCAGACTTCTTGAAGGTGCTGAGCTGGAGTGGGTAAAGGCACGTAAATTTCAAACCGTAGACCACTTCCTTGCCAGCTACCTGGTCACTGTAGATTCACCCCAGCAGAAGTTCCACTCCTTTCATGAAGCTATTCTATTACATGTTCACTGCCATCAAAAGAGTCTTGAAAATGCTGGAGATACCGCTTACGTATTGCAGCTACTTCTTGGAGCAAAAGTTAACCGAGTCAAGAGCAGTTGCTGCGGAATGGCCGGAGGATATGGCATGAAAAAGGAAAATTATGAGATGAGTACTAAAATGGCGAATCTCGTATTAATCCCAAATGTGGAGGCTTTTGATGGAGAATACGTAGTTGCCACAGGTACCTCCTGTCGTCATCAAATTCAGGACCTAGCGCAGAGAACTGCGGTACATCTATTGGATGTACTATGGGACCAATTAATCATGGACACTGCAGCCCACGATTGATAAAAACTACTTTTCTGCGGCCTCGAATCTGATGCCTACATCCTGAATACCGGTCAACAAGGTGTCCCTCATTCCTTGGGTTATTTTCAACGTATACCGCTCGTCATCCCGAAACCTTACGGCACCCTTTCCGATCGGAATAGCGAGGGTTTTTAAGCTGCTCATTCCACTACCGTTCCAGGCCCCTAGATCATTAGCTAGAGCAACATTTACAGTGTCGGAATACTCCACTCCTTCCGTGCTTTCTATGGAACGGAACAGATAGATGTTATTGTAAGGATAGTCGGTGAAATGACGAATATACATGCTCATGAAGACCGGCTTGTCCGATTCCTTTGGCTCCCAACTCACTGACACGGTGGAGTCCATGTGCCACTGCATTTGCTCAAAGGTGATTAGCTCGTCCAGTACGACATCAGTCCCACAGGAACCCAGCAGCAGTGCCACTGTAGATGCGCCTACCAGACGAACTAATCTTGCCTTTAAACCCTTCATTATTCCGCTTTTTTCTGAGGTTTATTCCCTTGATTGCGGTTGCGGTTGCGATTCCCCTTGTTCGATTGCTTTTTAGGCTTGTCGAACCTGTTAATGCTCTCCTCTGCGTTACCACCCACGAAGTCTGCAACCTCAAACTCGGCTTTCACCTTAGGTGCTTCTTCATAGGCAAACTCTGTCAAGTCATCTGGAAGTTCGCCTTTATCGTTCGCCTCAATAATCTCATTTACTTGTTCCAATTTTAAAGGAACCCAGCTAGAAATATCGCTGTCTAAAGCGTACCAAAGCATCTCCTTGAAGATGTCCATCTTCTGGAATACGGCAACGCCCTTTGAGAGCTTTAGTTTTTTGTTTGGAGAAGGAAAGCGTTTCACCGCTTCTATATAACTGTCTAATTCGTAGTTCAGACAGCACTTCAACTTACCACACTGGCCGGCTAGTTTCTGCGGATTCAAGCTCAATTGTTGGTATCTAGCCGCTGCCGTATTGACACTTCTAAAGTCACTGAGCCAGGTGGAACAGCACAATTCGCGTCCACAGGAGCCTATACCTCCTAAGCGCTGTGCTTCTTGACGTGCACCAATCTGACGCATGTCAATACGAACACTAAACATCTGAGCCAACTCACGTATGAGTAGTCGGAAGTCTACACGTTCTTCTGCCGTGTAAAAGAACGTGGCTTTAGAGCCATCACCCTGGTACTCAACATCAGAAATTTTCATTTTCAGACCCATTCTTTCCGCCGCAACGCGACTTTGAATCATGGTGTCTTGTTCCTTGTTACGCGCATCCGCCCAAGCTTCCAGATCTTTTTCTGAAGCCTTGCGATACACTTTCTCAGGTTTCTCTTCCTTATCGAAGTGAAACTTTTTCTTATTCATCTGGAGCTTTACAAGCTCTCCAACGATGGAAACGTTACCTATATCATGTCCCGAATGTGCCTCTGTTGCCACGGCATCTCCGACCTGGAGTGTTAGTTCGTTCGCATTGTGATAAAACTCTTTGCGACCGTTCTTAAATCTTACCTCAACCCAATCAAATGGTTTTTCTGTTGAGGGAAGTTCCATATTTGAAAGCCAGTCAAAGACTGGCAATTTATTACATCCTCCTGTTCCACATGATCCGTTGCTTTGGCAACCCTTTGGAACGCCACCATCGCTACTACAATTATTGCAAGCCATGGTCGTTATTATTTTACGTTACAAACGCACCTTTTGGTGTGTTGTTTAAACTACTAAGGTCGTAAATTGAAGCCATGTATAAACGGCACTGGACATTTTTTATCTATTCCACGCTTTTGGCGGTTACTTTACCTTTTACCAACCAGGCTTACGGTCAGTTAAATGGTGATGCATCCACTAATAATGAGTCGTTTAGCTACTGGATTGACCACCTTCCCTATAACTCCATTTCTCACATAGCGCACCTGGATGGGCGGACTTTTTGTGGCGCGGATCAGGGGCTTTTAGTCTATGATAATGCGGCTGGTGAGTACCAGCGATTTTCCTCTATCAACGGACTTTCTGACGCTGGCATTACGGCTATTGCGGCCGATGCCTCCTCTTCTTCTGTATGGATGGGCTATCCTTCTGGCCGTATTGATGTTTGGTATAACGGAAAATTTCATGCGATCAACGCTATTGAGGACGCACCGCAATACACTGGACTTAAAACCATCAATGCAATCACCTTTCACGGGGATAAAGCCTATGTCGCTACAGATTTTGGTATTGTAGAGTTTTCCACCCTGAATTATTTGGCCGAAAGAACCTTTATTTTAGGACCGAATTCCACGGCGACTCGCGTGGACAACATGGCCATTACAGATGCTGGCGTTCTTTACGCGTTAACCCCCCAGATGAAAGACCAGGGGCTGATTAACAAGGGTGTTTTGACGGATAATTTAGTGTTTTATGAAAATTGGACACCGCTGGAACTGACCCAAAACTGGAATGGAACAGCGCTTGTTTTTGACCCTGTTCAATCTGCGCTCTTATTTGCAAAAGAAGGCGATATGGACACCGAACTCTTGCGCCTGGATACAGATACTACCACCTCCATTTTATACACTACCGCACAAACTTTGCAATCCCTAACGGTTTCAAGTGGTGGTGAGGTGGTGGTGGCCACATTAGAGTTTAACGTACTGCTCTTTGAAAACGGGATGAACACCACAAATATTTCTGCTGCGATATTCAATGCGGGTGCTTTTTCTCCGTTGTGTGCGGTGCATGATGATGAGGATCAGGCAACGCTGATTGGAAACTATAAAACTGGGTTAATACGGACGAAAGACTTGGTGCAAAACAAACGAATTGTTCCCAACTCTCCTTACAGCGACCGTGCTTACCAGTTGGTTTCTTTTGGAGCGGGACGGAACACCAGTTATACTGATCTTGGAGGCAATAATCCTGAAAATTTCGGTGGCGTGTTGCTCTGCCCGGGCGCACTAACAGATCTTTGGACAAAGACCTTTGTTGCGGATGGAATGGGTGTTTACTCCGGACAGCGTTGGACCCATAAACCCAATGCCCTGCTCTATGGTGTTACAGATGTCGTAGATGCTGCTTATACCGTAAATAGCGCCGGTGAAGCGCAGCTGTTCCTTTCTTCTTGGGGTAAGGGATTGGTGCTGATTCAGGGCAATGGATCTCCTGAGTTCTTATTGGATACTGTGGCGCTTTTTAATACCGCAAACTCTAATGGCGCACTGGTTGGTGTTGGAGGGAATGCCTCTGATTTACGTACAGGGGGAATTGCGCTTGACGAAAACGGTACATTATGGGGAGTGCAGAGCTTGGTGTCAAATCCATTATTTAGCCGATCACCGGAAGGTGTATTCACCTCATATGGTTTGAGTCCAGGCGCAGATGGCGTGGCATTAAAAGACGTGTTGGTGGAAGATGGTATGGTTTTTATACAGAGTCGTACAAATGGTATTTACGCCTACAGTGAGGTGGACGGCGTAGGGCTTAAAAGACAGCTCACTTCCGGCTTAGGCTCTGGAGATTTGCCTTCTGATAAGGTGCTCGCGATGAGCTTTGACCAGGACGGAGAGTTGTGGATAGGTACAGACGAAGGATTGGTGGTCTTGTATAGTCCTGAGAATCTTTTCGACGGAACGGGATCTTATGATGCGCGGCCCATTCTTTTTGAAGAAGACGGTGTCGTTCAAAAACTACTGGGCGAGACTCCAGTCACAGCGCTTTATACAGATGGCGGAAATCAGAAGTGGATTGGAACCAGAGGTGCTGGATTATTCCTTGTCGCTCCAGATGGCTTAACCCTGATCCATCAATTCACGGAAAACAACAGTCCCTTACTCTCAAACAGCATTGTTGATATTGCCGTAGATCCCACCACAGGCGAGGTTCTTATTGCAACAGACAAAGGGCTCATAGGCTTTCGTGGCGACGCTACTCCCGGTCATACCGGTTTTTACCCTGAGCTACACGTCTATCCTAATCCTGTGCGTCCTAATTATGACGGCCCGGTTTTCATACAGGGTTTACAAGAGAACGCCCGCATAAAAATTACTGATGTGTCCGGTGGCCTGGTTTACGAATCTATATCAACAGGAGGACAGCTGCGATGGGAAGGACAAAATTTACGTGGCCTAGATGTTTCTTCCGGTGTCTACCTCATCTACGCAATGGATGATTTAGGAGAGGTGACAGCACAAGGAAAAGTTCTTATCGTACGTTGATAATCAATACAGGAATATCCTATTTTTAATCTATGGCGAAGACAGAAAAGACGGCATCTAAGAAGAAGAGCTATTTAAAGCAAATCATCATCACTTTAGTTGTGCTCACAGGTCCTATATGGGGCCTATCGCTTCTGTTGTTCCTCACCTCTCTTGGGACTTTTGGCACATTGCCTAGTGTGGCACAGATTTCAAATCCCCAGACCAAGCTGGCTACAGAAATCATTACAGAAGACGGGGAAGTATTGGGTACGTTTTATCGCGAAAACCGCACAACAGCGTCTTTTGATGAAATTTCGCCCTTCCTTATCAGTGCGCTGGTCGCTACGGAAGACGAACGCTTCTTTCAGCACAGCGGCATCGATGCTCGCGCCCTTGCACGGGCTGTTTATGGCTTAGGAAATAGAGGAGGTGGATCTACATTGACCCAGCAATTGGCAAAGATGCAGTTCAACGATCCCGCAAGGAATATCGTTCAGCGGATTGGTCAAAAACTAGGAGAATGGATCATTGCCGCCCAGTTGGAAAGGCTCTATACGAAGGAAGAGATTATTGCGCTCTACCTCAACCAGTTTGACTTCTTATACCAAGCCGTCGGGATAAATTCAGCTGCTAGAGTCTACTTCAATAAAAAGCCTATTGACCTTCGGGTGGAAGAAGCTGCGGTACTGGTTTCCATGGCGAAAAACCCCAGCCTATACAATCCAAGACGTTATCCGGAACGCGCTAAGCAACGCCGCGATCAAGTTTTCGTGCAAATGGTTAAGAACGGGATGATGCGTGAGGCAGAAAAAGACAGCCTCCAAGAACTTCCTATACAGCTAGAGTTCCGTCCACAGAGCCACACTGCTGGTCTTGCTCCTTACTTTAGAGAATATCTACGCGGTTATATGAAGGACTGGATTAAAACCTACGAAAAGCAGACTGGAAATGATATTGACCTCTACACTGGGGGACTAAAGATTTATACCACCATTAATGCTGAAATGCAGCAAAATGCAGAAGAGGCCGTAAATGAGCACATGGGTAACCTCCAGCGTATTTTCAATATCATTAAAAAAGACCGTAAATATGGACCCTATTATTTTGACACAGACCCAGCGGGGAAAGTTCGCAAGATCTTAGACCAGGCCATGCGCAGGACGCAGCGCTACAGAGGCTTGAAGAAAAACGGCGCGAGTGCAGACAGTATTAGAACCGTATTTAATACCGCCATTCCTATGACAGTTTTCTCCTGGGAGGGAGATAGAGACACGGTCCTTAGCCCTATGGACAGCATCATGTATTACAAGGGTCTTTACCAGGTAGGCATGATGTCCATGGAACCTCAAACAGGTTACGTAAAGGCATGGGTGGGAGGAAACGACTATCAGTATTTCAAGTATGACCACGTGAAACAAGGGAAGCGTCAGGTAGGCTCCACGTTTAAGCCTTTTGTCTATGCTTCTGCCATCATTGAGAAGAACTACAGCCCTTGTATGCAGGTGCCTAATGCAAAAATCTGTATTGAAAAAGGAGAGTATGGATTGATGGAAGACTGGTGTCCATCCAACTCTGACGATGAATATGGCGGAACGAGAAGCCTGAAGGATGCCTTAGCAAATTCTATGAACACGGTAACGACCTTCTTAATGAAACAAATTGGTCCGCGTCCGGTGATCAAGATGGCGCGCGAAATGGGAATTACCAGTGACATTCCTGAAGCACCCTCTATTGCGTTAGGAACAGTTGATTTAAGCGTCTATGAAATGGTGGGGAGCTACACCACTTTTGCAAACAAAGGCCGTTATGTAGAGCCCATTATGATCACCCGCATTGAAGATAAGAACGGCGTAGTCTTAGAGGAGTTTACCCCGAAAACAAACCAAGTGATCGGTGAGAAAGAGGCTTATGCTGTCTTGAAATTATTAATGGGCGTTACAGAAGATGGCACCGGCCAGCGCCTGAGACACAACCTGGGTAAAAAGTTTTACCGCAATGATGCTGTTACTGGTTATCCGTATGGATTCACAAACGAAATAGCGGGTAAAACAGGAACCACACAGAACAACTCTGATGGTTGGTTCATGGGCGTGGTACCTAACCTGATTACAGGGGTTTGGACAGGGTGTGAAGACCGGGCAGCACACTTTGGTGGTGGATGGGGAACCTACTATGGACAGGGTGCGACAACGGCCTTACCTATATGGGCCGTGTACATGAAGAAGAACTACGAAAATCCTAAATTAGGCATCAGCATGGATCCTTTTGAACGTCCAAAGGGCAGACTAGGTATCGATGTTGATTGTGAAACCACCTCTTCCGCTGAGGGTGGTGAAACTAATTATGACCACGAGTTTTAGAAACGACTCCGCTCTTGTTACCGCAATACACAGCCATCATTTTACCTGTTCATTTGGTGTCATATTTAATACAAAAGCCCCGAATTATCGGGGCTTTTGTATTAAATTTCTTAGTGAGAGGATGGGTTTAGAACATCTCCATATCCATTCCTCTACCCGAGTCACCTCGTCCCTGTTGGCGTCTACGACGCTGCACCTCACCAAAGTTGTAGGTAAGTCCTACCTCAACAACTCTAGACATCCAGCGGAACTGACCTTCAGAAGAGAAGTTCGGGCCACTTGTTGCGTAGTTCCAGCCCATGGTATTGAAAATGTCGCGGCAGTTCACTGAAATATTGAGCCTGTCGTCTAAAAGTCCTTGTTTGAACCCTCCACCTACAAAGTAGAATGGCTTGCCTATGCCCTGGGCCATAACGCGCTTGCTGCGGTAATTCCCCATGAGTTGCATACTAGCGCCTTTCCAAAGTGGGGTGCTAAACATGGTGTTCAGTCCGAAACCTGCACCCTGATTTACCCATCCTTGGCCTCGAATTTCACCAGATACTTGGGTATAGAAGTAATTACCTCCTAACGAGAAGAAGCCACCCTTTTTTCCAAGCTTTCCTCTAAAGTTCATGTCAAGACCTACATCTTCCCCACTATTTAGATTCTGGTGTGAGGTTGTATTAATCCCGTTTGTATCAACCTCTGAGTACCAAGTTATGAGGTTATTCCGATCGCGGAAATAAACATTTGCCGTGAACGTAGATCCCTGCTTTAAAATATGCGTATAACCCAGTTCATATGACCCTGTAAAAGAGGGGAGTAGGTACGGATTTCCTTGACGCAAGTTGAAGGGATCACTATAGTCAATAAATGGGTTGAGCTGGCGACCTCCCGGACGTTGAACCCTACGGCTATAGCTGAGGTTTAGCTCACGACCACGAGCAATTTCATACGTCACAAAGGCACTTGGGTACATTTGAAAGTAGTTGTTTTGAAATGCCGAATCCTGAGTAATCTGGGTAGCCGTAATATTTGCTTGCTCTGCGCGAAGGCCTAACTGGAATCCCCATGGACCGTTTTTAAACCCATAATTCATGTAGGCGGCTAAGATGTCTTCCTCATATAAGAATTCGTTCTCAGATAACGGATCTAGCGTTCGTAGACCGGTTGATAGGTCAATGTTCGTTCTATTAAAACCATCAAGGTCGTCCCGAGTAATGAGCTTTGCACCGGCTTCCAGCCTGCTGTCTTCCTTCCATTTTTTCGTGTAATCCACGATAACATTTAGTTCGTTTTGTTTACCAAAGCTAGCCGTGTTATACTGCAATGAGGGCAGCTTGATGTCATTCAAAAGGGTGTCCTGTACGAATTTTAACTTATCATCACGACTGCCGTCTGTATAGCTTAACCTAACATTTAACTCCTCTCCCTTCTGGGGCTTGTAGTCATAGATCAAATCTAAACTTGAGTTGAGACGATCGCCTGTTCTGTCGCTTCTTTGACCTATCGTATAGGGTCCGGTTGGTGTAGTCCAGTCTGTATTGGTCAAGTTCAACCGTGGACGTAATCCTTGGTTAACGGTTCCTTGAAGTGTAAATAAATGCTTGGTACCTGGGTTCCAATCTATTCCAAATTTCGCGTTGTTCCCGTTACGTCCTCCTTTGCCATCCACATCTTGATAGAAGCTCACGGTATCTTGGCCTAAGTAATTATCACGATTTACCCATGATGATCTTGGGTAGGCTCCTGAGCTGTGGCCTGCATTAAAGAATAGGTTGACGTCTTTTACCTTATAGTTTAAGTTCACACCTGCACGTACCCTGTCTGCACCGGAATACGAAGCGTTCACAGATCCGTTGAGACCCTGAAGTGCCGATTTTTTGAGTACAATATTGATCATCCCGGCTGTTCCGTCTGGATCGTACTTCGCACTTGGGTTCGTCATTACCTCAATCTTCTCTACACTGTTTCCAGGAAGGCTTTGCAGCAGTGCGGTAAGGTCTTCACCTGTAAACCTTGAGGGACGGCCATCGATCATAATACGCACTGCAGAAGACCCGCGAAGGGTGATGTTTCCATCTATATCTAATTCTATGGCGGGAATATTTTCTAAAATATCCGTTGCAGAACCTGTTTTAGACAGAATAAGCTTGGATGGATCATAAACTTTGCGGTCAATCTCGCTGGTCATAAATTCGCGTTCCGCTGCTACCGTAACTTCTTCAAGTTCTACACCAGAGGATTGTAGGCCAATTTTACCCAGGTCTATTTCCGTGCCTTCACGTCCAAGACGTACTTCTTGTGTTTTAGTTTTATACCCCACATGGGCAAACTCCACCGTATTAGGCCCAAGGGTAATTCCCTCGATCTTGAAACGTCCATTTTCATTACTCATGCCACCTGTTACTAAATCTGCACTCATCTTATGCGTTATTTTAATAGCGGCATAAGGCAGTGGATCACCGGAATCTTGGTCGATAAGAAGGCCTGAAATGACTCCGATCTTAGGTAGTTTTGTGGGATCGAAATTACCTCCTCCTCCGGGGCGCTGTGCCCACATGGAGATTGAAGAAATTAGTAAGGCAAAAAGGAGTACTGGTTTGTATAGATTTGTCATTCCTGTGAGAGATATGTTTAGATCATAGGTTTAACGCACAGGTGCTGATATTGTGCGAATTGGGCCGCGAAAGTACATCCTTTATAGCAAGAACAGGTGTTATAGGAGCGTTAAACTCTATGCTACATCCACTTCTACTGGCTTATCTATTTTAATCCTCGATAGTACCAGCTGAATGATTAAGAAGTTTAATGCAGCAAAGACCTCGAAAAACACCACATGCAGGTAGGGAAATGACTCACTCGTAATGATCAGAGGGTTATCTGCGATAGGGGGCTCCATCAGGTACATGTAGTTCCCGCCGGTAAGTAGATTAATTCCTACTGCGATTAAGGCGAGTACTTGCGTTTGTCCAAAAGCCTTTAGCCATGAAAATTTCTGGAGTCTTTCTTTATGAATCATGATGATGTAAATTCCAATCCCAACAATAGACGCATGGTTGAAATAGTAGTCGAAAACGTAGACTGGATGAAGGCCATGGGTAAACTCTGGGGTCAACAAGCTCTGCACTCCACCAGCTATTCCTGTAAAGGTGACTAAAACACCCATCCAACGAGAGGCTTTGAACAGATAGGCTATGGCCAATATTCGTGAAAAACCACACATGTGGGCCAGTAAACTCGTGGCCCAGCTCGCCTCACCTCTATACATGGACATGCCTGTCATAGCGATGTAGGACAACAACAATAACACCGCCCAACTCTTCTCGAAAGTTCTCCGAAGCTCTGTTGATGCATTTCTGCCCAACCATAAAGGAAAGACAATGACAAATACCGCAAATGCCCAGCCTAACCAATAGAGGGAATCTGAGGAGGTTAATGCAACGTGTAAATCCATGCAATCAAGTGTTAATGGTTAATTTTAAGCAGCTTAGGCAAAGATGGGGAACTGCAGTGTGGGGTGAAAATAAAAAAAGGCGACCACAAGTGGCCGCCTTTTTGAATGATTTTTAGCATGCTCTGCTAAGAGGTGTCTTAATTATTACCTAGAATGATAGGTAAACCTTGATCACCACCGCCAATAACAATCACTTTAGTGTTGCTACTTTCAGCCAATCTCAATGTTGCTTCGATTCCTTTATCCTGAAGTACTTTGTCTGTAATAGACGCACTCAAAATAAGGTTAGCCGCTGCTTTACCTTCTGCCTCAATTCTTTGACGCTCTGCCTCTTGCAATGCACGAGAAATACGGAATTCGTAGGCTAGCGAACTTTGCTCTTGTTCGAGTTTACCCTCGATCGCCTGCTTTAATTTTTCTGGAAGACCTACATCACGGATAAGAACTGCATCTAACTCAATGTTCTTTTCACTGATACGACCTGCCGCAAGAACGAAAATCTCCGTCTGAATACTGTCACGCTTTGAGCTGTACAATTCTTCTGGAAGGTATTTACCTATGATCTCACGGGTAGCTGAACGAATCTCAGGAATCACAATACGCTCATGGTAACCTTCACCAATGTTGTTGTGGAGGTAACCAATTTTATCTTCAACAACACGGTAACGGTAAGAAAGCTCTGTACGTATGGTAAGTCCATTCGCACTTAAAACTTCCATGACAGATCTGTCTTCCTGAATTCTTGTGCTGTACACAAACATTTTGTTCCAAGGAGCAATGACTTTAAGGCCTTGACCGTAAACACGATCTTCCTTCAGTCCAGAAATGATGTCGTATAAAACTCCAGCTTCTCCAGAATTTATTTTTACAAAGATTTTGGAAGAGAATACCAATAAAAAAAGGAAGGCAGCAACCGCGGGTACAAGCCATTTAGGAAATGATGGATTCATATTGATTATTTAATTAGTTATACCATGAAAGTAGCAATTTTCCTTCCAATATGTGCGTCATGTCAGTTTGGCCGATTATGGACGTTTTTACGTGGTTTTAGGACCTTTTCACACTGTTTATGTCAAAAAAAGGACGAAAAATAGATTTTTCTAAGGCATTTGGCGCTACGCAAATAACTCCGTAAGGACCTCTAAACTCCTAAAGTGACCAAATCCATCCAGATGTATGTTCATGTACCGGGTCAATCCTTCCATTAAATCCTTGCGGCCTTGCTTTGGGATGTGCAAAGGAGATTCAAAATCCCACTCGAGTGCGCTCCGTAAATAAGCACTCGTATTCTGGTCTAGATAAGGATGAAGTAAGGAGGGGTGAGATAAAAATTGGCCGTCTTGGAGGTCAAAAAAAGTATCCGGATCGGCTTCCTTAATATTTGGAGCAAACCCTAAATACAACATCAATTTTGCCCAGATCACCAGGTGAAATGATGGTGGCAACTCTTCTAGGGTATCTAAGGCAAGACAGGCGGTCCTGATAAAATCAAACTTTTCCGCGTTAGACTGCTCCTCCCTGAGCACCTTACCGAACAACTCCGCAAGAAAAAGCGCGAGTGCATTGCGCACAGGATCGTAAGGAATAGCGGTGTAGGTAAGGTCCATTTTTGCCTCCTTCACCCGGTCTAGCTTGCCCTGTCCTTTGTGGGTGTGCACTATGTCAATTAAGGTCAAGGGTAAAAGCATGGAAGAACGTACCACGGATTTTTTACTGGAGACACTATGAACCAGCACACTGATTAAGCCATAATTGTCCGTGTACAATCGGACAATGCGACTGGTATCACCGTATTTTAGTGCACTTAGGACGATTGCTTTACTGTTGTGATAGGTGGCCATAGTTCAAAAATAGGCCATCAAAGGAGCTTGTCTAGCAATATTTGTTAAATAGTTGGATGTTTTTAGCCCTTCAGATGCGAGCGGTGTAGGTTAACAACTTGATTACTAGCTACAGTGACCATAGCTCAATTTGTTTATTTTTATCCTCATCAATGGTTGCGCGCGAACAAATGCATCTAATTGACACATATTGAGAACTTATGAGAAAAAGGCTACTCTTTGCAATAGCATCATTATTTGCCATCCACGGGACCGCTCTTTCGCAAACCGTGTCCATTTCAGGGCAGGCGCTTGATTTTAGCACTCCCTTAACCAGCAGCCCTGGTACTGGGGTTGGAGGTTCCTGCATGTATGATAATGTGGTCACCTTAGGCGGCGTAAACTACGATGCGATCATCACCATTACCGCCGTAAATAATGCCTTGATCTCTGACTTTGACCAGATTGCCGCGACAAACAGCAATACTGCAGCGCACTTCAGTCCGCAAGTCTTATGGATTGGAGCAGGAAGCATCAGCTATACCCTAGATTTTATTGAAGATTTCACAAGTGGAACACCTGTACCCGCAGTACTTGGTGACTTTTATCTTACCGCATGGGATTTAGATGGTGTAGGGCCAAGCGGCGCCTACTTTGAAACTCAGGAAT